>ERZ860322.357-NODE-357-length-35156-cov-23.047890_pt1 | contig 35156 bp, 28 predicted proteins | sample MGYA00509979_ERZ860322 | MGnify/ENA primary metagenome ERZ860322 (study PRJEB30046, sample SAMN00715217) | human gut metagenome | study: EMG produced TPA metagenomics assembly of the A metagenome-wide association study of gut microbiota in type 2...
ACCGCCGCAAAGCGGCGGCACTTAGCGCGGAGATGGGTTCCCTTTCGCGTTCAATCACCCGCCGCAGCGGCCAAAATTGCAAAATAATACTGCCACTTTTGATTTTGCAATTTTGCAGGCAGCTTGTCAAAAAAGTCCTTCAGACTTCTTTGACAAGCTGGAGGGAGAGGCTTCCAAAAGAAGCCTCTCCCTTTTTCTGCATCAGCAGGATCAGTTATTTTCCTTACGCTTTCTCCGGCACACAAAGGCAATGCCGCAAGCACCGAATAGCGCCAGCACAGCCAAAATGACGTACAGTCTGATGCCGGTATCGCCGGTCTTGACATCGGGCGTCTTGGGAGCGGCGGCGCCGCAGCGGACGCACTTGCCGTCCTTGTACTCGTGACCGGTGGCCTTGATGACCTCGCCCTTGGCTACGACCTTGCCGCAGACAATACACACGGTATCGCCGGTGTAGCCGTCCTCGGTGCAGGTAACGTCTTTGGCGTTTTCAACCTTGGTTTCGGTGTGCAGATCTGCTGCCAGAGTTTCCGTATTCTCCACGGTCTTGTCGTTGCGTTCGGCTTCGGTAACGGTGAGGTCGACCTTGTCCGATGCGGCGGAAGCGTTGACGGTGAAGGTCAGGGAGGCGACCGCGGTGCAGGCGGACACGCCGGTCAGATCGACATAACCCAGAGTGACCTTGCCGTCGGCATCCTTGTAGGAAGAATACTGAGTGTTGAAGGTCACATCATTCAGCGTCAGGCTTGCGGCGTCATAGTCCACGGAGAAGAGGCCGTTGTTGGCAGCGTCCTTGGCCAGAACGTCTACGGTGACGGTCTTTTCGTCAGAGGAGACGCTGACGGTGGAGGCAGTGGCGGGCGCTTCGATTTCCGGTTTCGCAGCGGTGTCGTTGAAAACGACGGTATTGGAAACGGAATTCAGAGAGCCGGCAGCTTCTGCGGTCTCGCTGGACATAACGGTGGCCTGCGGAATGTCAGAGTCAGGGACAGCGGTGGAAGCGGAGACCAGCTTATCCAGAGATTGCTGGCTCACACGCTGGTTGGCCAGCAGGGCCACGGAGCGCACGCCGTCTCCGGCATAGCCGATGGGGGCGGCGGACCAGGTATTATCTTCAGCCAGAACCATGCGGTAGATGTTCGTGCCGGTGCCGTCATAGACGGCCAGATACAAAGCGGGTGCGCCGTCCTCTTCGCAGAGGATCATGGAGCAGTTGGAATATCTGAGACGACCGTCTCGGTAGCCGGGGTAGGTGATGCCATACTCGGTATACAGATTGGTGTTCGTATAACCCAGGTTCATGCTCCAACGGCCGTTCGCCTGATAGAGGGTGACGATCCACATATAGGAGCAATTGTCCAGCAGCAGGAACATTTCGACATCGGTTTCCTCCACACCGTCGTCATCCGCATCCACCTTTGTAACGCCCGCTGAGGTCATGGCGACAAACGCGGTCGCATTGGTGTAATTGAGCAAAGTGGAGAAGAAGGGCCAGGCGCCGGAGTTCAGTTCGCCGTCAATCGAGAAGGGTACCAGCATCTGGTAAACACTGAATGCGGAGAAGGCCGGGGAATCCTTGGTGGAGAACAGATAGCTGTACGTCATATCCTCGTACGAGCTGCCTACCTTGGGCGTGTAGGTGTTCAGCGTTTTGCCGGTCTTGGGGTCCATCTCGTAGAGGTGACCGTCGCCGGGCGCGCCGCAGATGAATACACGCTGGCTATTGGGATCCATGGCTGCGGAGAGCATGGGATGCTCCAGATCAACGACCTTGCTCCAGGCCTGACCATTGCCTATGTCCCAGGTGAACAGATGGGGTGTACCGCTGCCGTCCCGGAGAGCACCGTAAAGTACCGCATCCAGCTCTTTGACAGTGACTGCGCACTCGGCGTACTTGCTGGGATCCTTCACGGAAGTGGCGCGGATGGCGGCAGTGCCGAAGCCGACGGCGTTCACGGTACCGGCATCGTCCACGGTGGCTACGTCCTCATTGCTGGAGGACCAGGTCACGGCGTCGGGATGTGTGCCGAAGGGGCTTACCGTGGCAGTAAGCTGCGTGCTACCGTTCTTATAGAGCAGTGTGGAATTTTTGTTCAGCGCCACGGAGACAGGTTGGCTGAGCTCCTCTTTGTTGAAGTTGATCTGATAAGTCGAAGAGTTGTCAGCATAGTCGGCCACTTCCACCAGCACGTGGTCGTCGGTAACGCCGTCCAGAGGGATCGTCATGACGGCTTTGCTGCCGGTGGCGGCACCTTCGGGGGAGCCGGACACACGCTCAATGATCCGTCCGCTTTCGGTGGTGAGGAATGCGGCTGCCACATAGCGGTCGTCCTTGGCGGTGACCACCAAGCTCTGAGCGCCGGTTTCCACATCCTCCTGCAGGGTAACATTGGTAATTTCGGGGGCGGTCTTGTCTACATAAACGTTGTAGGTCTGGACAGCACCGTCGTCCACGGAATCCCAGTCGACCTGAGCATGGCCTTCCTCGTCATAGCCGGTCACATAATACTCGGGGGCCAGCGCCAGCTGCACGGTCAGGGTCACGCCCTCGGGCACATCGAGCTTCGGCAGGGAAATTGTCGCAGTGGAGTAATTCCAACCGCTGGAAGAGGTGCTGTAGTAAGCGGAATCGAGACTTTCAAAAGGATAGTTGCTGTATTCCACGCCGTCATCGCCGGTGATGGTCACATAGCCGGACGCTGCAGAGCGGATGGGAGTGAAGCGGATGCTGTCAAAGGCTGTCGTATCCGTATTGATGGAAACGCGGTTGGGATCATAGAAGCCCTCATTCAGATAGGGGTTGCTGCCCAGGGCGTAGGCGGACTAGCTGCCGTAGTAGCCCAGAACGGGAATGGAATGGCTGTCGCCAAGCTCGCCCTCGTCGGAGGACAGCGCGTCGGTATAGACATAGCCTTCCACATAGGTGCCCGTGCTATCGCTGGCGGTGTCATATTTGTCAAGACCGAACACCTTGACGCTGGCGGAAACATGGACGCTGCTGCCGGCGGGAACCTCGACGAGGCTCTGGTTCATCTGCTGGAAGAACAGATAGACATCGCGGGTGCCGATTTTGCCGTCGCCGCTGAGATCCGCATACTGCTCGTTGGAGATCTCGGTGCGGACGCCGGTGACGTAGTCCAGCAGAGCCTGACCGTCGTCCTTGGTGACCTTTCCGTCGCCGTTAAAGTCGCAGTTGGCCAGATTTTCGGGAGCGGGCGCTTTGATCTCCTTGCCGTCCGCGATTCACGTTACATCGGAGGACAGGTCTGCGGTATCCTCGGTTTCCAGCATGGCTTCGTCTGCATAGGTGTACGTGGAATTCGGGTCGGCCGGCAGCTTGGTGAGCTGCACGTCCTGCGTAAAGAAGTCAGCGTTCAGATTGAAGTAGGTGGTAGAATCCCCCATGTCATCTAACCGCAGACAGGCAAGTCTTCCATACGCCGGGTGCCTTCCTTGTGTTAAAGGGTGCGAAAATCCGCAGCCGCAGTCAATGCCGATCTTGCCGCCCGTTTGTGAGTGCCATCCTCAATATCAGCGTCATTGACTTCCTGCTAGATGACACGCTTGCCTGAATCCTTTCAAAACAAAACTGCTCACCGTGATTAGCTCATGGTGGGCAGTTTATAGTCAGAGAAGAACTCGTCTGGCACTTAGTTAGATTAGATTGCTCAGAATGAATCGGTTATGTGTTTTGATGAGAGCACCCGTCCCGTACCGGCTGATCTCATTCAGCCGAGCCTGCAAGCATTTTTGCGCAATTATCTTGACACTACCCGGTGAAAGCAGGAGAACTAGCGTGGGCAGTCAAAAAAACTAATTGATAAACAGGGCAGCCCCGCCAAACGGCGGGGCTGCCCTGTTTGAAATGAGATCAATATGCGGGGACGGAAACGTTCAGTGTGGTATTCACAGATTCTTCACCATAGTTTTTGGACATATCCGTACCGTTGGAGTTCGTCTGATAATAGTAGATGCTCAGCGGAACGCTGGTTGCGCCCGTCGTGCTCAGCGGCACTGTAATCCAACCGGAGGTTCCGGTAGAGCTTCTTGCATAGGAGACGTTGCTGGCCCAACTGTTAAATCCGGCGACAGTGACTGCTCCGGTGCTTACGGAGGAAGCAGAAGCGGTGAAGTTCTGACCATAGACGGTGTAATAGTACGCACCGATTGTCGTTGTCCACGAAACACGGAGCTGCACGCTGGAAGCCGTTCGGTTCTGGTGCTCGACCGTTACAGAATAGGACAACTTGGGGGAGGATGCGATCGTTCCGGAAGAAGACGTGGAGCCGACCCAAGTGGGGGAATAGGTGAACGTGATCGTCTTTGTCGAGGTGGAATCCCAGCGAACACTCTGCGAGGCCGGCGTATTGTAGCCGGAGAAGGACTTCGGCGAAATGGTATTGGTCGTTCCGTACTTGTAGGTTGCCGTCGAGCTTCCGAGCCGTGTGCCGTTGCTGGACTGATAGACGATGTTATAGGTGTAGCTGTTCAGGCTCGCGGAGGCGTAAATGCTGGAGGAGGTGATATTGCCCGTCACGGTGAAGGAGCTGCTGCCATGGTTGCCAAGGCTGTAGCCCGTGCTTGCGGCATAGCTGACGCTGAGCGTATCGCCGTAGTAAACCGTGGAGCCGCTGCTGAGCGTCCCCGTGGAAGCGCCTGCATAGGGCGAGGAGGTGCGCTTGACGGTGATGCTGTAGCCCGTGCCGGTGTTCCAGCTGACGGTGTAGGAAAGCGGCGTCCAGCGCGCGGTGAGGGTGACGATGTCCCAGACAACATCCATTTTGGTTTTATCGGTGACTCTTGTGCCGTCAGCGGTGAACCAGCCGGCAAAGGAGTGGCCCACCCGCGTCGGGACGGGCAGCTCACCGATCGGATCGTCGGTATACTGATCGCGTTCAGCTACATCGACCGTGCCGCCGTTGGCATCAAACTTGAGAATGTAAGTCCGAATCTGCCAGGATGCGTGAAGTGTCTGATCGCCGGTCACGATCATATCTTCGGTGACGCGGGTCGACTCACCGTCTTCGTTCTCGATATACCAGCCTTGGAAAGCGCAGTGCTCACGGGTCGGGACGGGAAGCGCGCCGTAGGGCTGACCGTAGATCAGCGTTTTTGTGGTTTCTTCCAGCGTACCGCCACGTGTATCAAAGGTGATCACACAGGTATCCGGCTCCCAGTGCGCATAGAGCGTATGGTTGACCAGCGATGCGACCGGGGTCGTTTCCTTGATCTGTGTGCCGCCGTCTGCCTCGGTAAACCAGCCGATGAACTTATAATACTGCAACGTCGGAACAGGCAGCGTACCATAGGGCTGACCATAATATACGGTTTGTTCCGTTTTGTTCACACTGCCGCCGTTTGCATCAAAGGTGACAATACAGGAGGTCAGCATTTGCTCAAATTCTTCGTCATCGATGGGAAGAAGCTCACCACTGACAAAGGTCAGGAGGGACGGATTTGTCAGTTCCCTGCAAATCAGATAGTTTCCGGTCAGCCGCAGCTTGCCGACGACACCGGCATCCGCCTGCTGAAGGGTGACATTCCGGCTGATGACGGCGTTGCTTCCCTGCGAGCTCAGCTCGATCGTTCCGAACAGGGAAAGCTCGGTGTTCTCTGCGCTCATTATCAGGGCGAAGCCCGGACTGCTCCGGACAATCACACGGTTCAGGGTCACCTTGGGGGAACTGAACTGGAGCGGCGTGTCCGTGTTGCCTTCAAAAATCATGTTGCTGATCTTGGTTTCTGCGGCGTCCGACTTGATCTTCAGATTCCGGTATACGGAGCCGTTGCCGATCAGGAAGAACTGTTCCGTCGTATTGCCGATTTCGACCGTCTGATCGTCAAAGCCGTCCGAACTATCCGAGAGATTCAGCGTGATCCGCTTTGCGCCGGAATGGGCCGCGGCCATGGCGATTGCGGTGTTGGCTGCATTGATGGAGATTTCCGGGACATTTTCAAAGGCGTTCTCTCCGAGTGAGGTGATATACTTATCCATGGAGAATTTGCCGAGCGAGGTGCAGCCCCTGAAAGCTCCGGCGCCGATCTCCTGAATACCGTAGCCGGAAACGACTTCCAGCGAGGTACAGCCTGCAAAGGCCTCTGCGGGGATCGCAGATACATACTTGGGAAGCGAAACGCCCTTGACCGCCGTGTTGCCGCGGAAGGCAGTGGCAGAGATGCCGCGTACACGGACAGCAGAACAGGTGCCGTCGCCGTTGTTCACAGAAATATATTCCGGGATGGTCACATATTTGGCGCTTCCGGTGTAAGCCTCGATGATGCCGGTTTCCTGGTCAATGACAAGACCGTTGGACCGGGCAATTTTGGAGAAAACATACTGGTGAACCGCATAAGGAATCTCAAAGGGCAGGACGGCATTTTCGCAGTCGTTGAAATTGGCGTTGTCTTTGGAGTAGTCCAGATAGGTATGGCGTTCCTTATCCAGTATGTTATAGGTATAGGTGAAGTAGGAATTCGTTGCGATGTCATAGCCTACCACGGCAAAAACATGCAGCGTGCCGGCGGACACAAGGCGGTAGTAGCCGGTTGCGTTGCTGGTATAGGAGATCGACGTTTCATACTCCTGCGTTTCTTCGGTGGAGTATTCGATTGTGGAGGAATACTCGTCACTCATGGTCTGGCTCTCGCTGTTGGAATTGGTCATGCTGTTGCTGCCGCCGCGTTCATCCATGCTGCTGTAGGAGTAGCGGTTATTGATTACTTGAGAAAGTGTGTCGGATACGGTAGTGTTGCGGCTGGTAGAGCTGCTGCTTTCGTAGCCGCTTTCTGTGTTCCAAGAACTGGTAGAGGTGTTGCTGGTGTCCCATTTGTTTTCAGAAGTTCCGGAATCCTCATGCCCGACGCTTGCTTCTCTGGACGCCGCAGTGGAAGCTGTGATTTTATCTTTCACAGAGGTTTCAACTTCTGCGCTTGTTGATACCTCGCCGCCAGCCTTCAAGGGGCCTGCACTATATTCTGCGGAAGCGGTGGCTTCCATGCCGAGTTTTACGCTTGCGCCTAACTCAAGTTCATTTGTATAGCTGTTGTTGATTCCGACGGATTCACCCTGCGTAACCTTGGAGGAAATCGCTTTTGAGCCGCCGCTGCTGCCGGAGGAGGAGGTCACGCCGCCCTTGACATTGCTGACGTAATACTTTCCGGAGATAACATTGCCTTCGCTGTCCGTTGTTGCCTTCGTCTTGCCGATCTGTTCGTCATGCTCATTCGTCGCGGAGGTGGAGGAGTTCCAGTCCTCGGAGAGCGTCCATGCAGAGGTTTTGGTTGTTGCGTTGGCCACTGTGTTTGCAATCGTATCGGAGAAGCCGGTGCCGAGCTTCTTGGTGTATTTGACTGTCTTGTTGATGTTGATCCCCTGCGAGTTTATGGTGTCTCCGATCTGGAACAGCGGGACATTTTCAATCGTGCCGATCTCATAGGCGAAGAGATAGCGGCCGTTGTCCATATCCTCGACGATACAGGGGTCTTTCAACTGGCTGACAGCAATGGCGCGGTTTCTGTTGCTGGTCCAGTTTGCATGAAGCGTGATGTTGCCGGTGGTGCCGGGCTGAATGGCTTTCACGATCTGGCCGTCCAGCGACCAGCCGACAAAGGTATAGCCGAACCAGGAGGGGTTCGTGAGCGTGATGCCGGTGTCGACGGTGTAGCTCACGCTGTCCCACGGGACATCCGGGGAGTCAAAGAAAACGGAATAGGTGACCTTTTCCCACTGCGCGTACAGCACCTTGTTTCCGGTCGTTCCGGCGGGAATTTCCGTGACCCGCGTGCCGCCTGTCTGCGCCGTGTACCAGCCCTTGAACAGGTAACCGTCGACGATCAGATCCTGTAGGACAAGGCCGTCTTCTGCCGTGTAGGTGGCGGGGTTGTTGTTTTCGATGGTCTGCTTTGCCAGATAAGTATCGCTGTTTGCAATGTGATAGGTGATAGAATACTGCTTCTTTTCCAGCGGCGGCAGCACCTGCTGCTTGACCAGAATTGTACCGCACACGGAGCAGTGAGAGCCTTCGGTCAGACCGCTGCTTGTATAGGTCGGTGCGACGGCGGGGTCAATGACCTCGGTGTGCCCGGTCGCGTCGAGAACCGTCTTTTCAAGGGCAATTTCCGTTACACCGTTTTCATCGGTAAAATACTTCTGACAGACGGTGCAGTACCAGTAAGCGCAGTTGCCGGGCTTCGTGCAGGTCGGGGATTTGGCGGCAGTTGCCTGCATGACATGGTCGCACAGTCTGGAGGGCAGCAGCTCGACATCATAGCCGCCCGCATTGAAGCGGCGGATCAGCGTGACGTCCTTGCCGTTGATGGTGAGGTCGTCGTTGACGTCGGCAGCTGCTCTCTTGATGGAAACATCGTAGCCGCCCGCGTTGTAGCGGCGAAGCAGCGTGACGTCTTTGCCGTTCACAGCATTGTCGGAGTTTACATCGCCGGGAATGTAATTGATCACATTCACATAGCCGCTGACCATATCAAATTTCAGAGAATCCAGATCTCTGTTGTAAATATCGCCGTAGCGGTAGCTGATGTTCACATCGAGCTTTTTGTTCGCGGGCGCGTCCGGACTGACGCGGAAGGTGAGCGTCAGCAGCGTTCCGTCCTGATTGACCTCGGCATTTTCAGAGTCCCAGTTGAAGTTGCAGGGGCTTGTAAATACGCCGGGGCGGGTGTAATCCAGTGCGGCGAAGGCTTCGCCGCTGACCGCTTCCAGCAGCGTCAGCTCTTCAGCATAGGAAACGGTGATTTTCGCGCCTGCCATGCCGGGGTTGTTCACAACGAGCAGATCCACGCTTACCGTGGAGCCGCTGGATGCGCTCTTGCTGTCCACGACGATCGTTGGCTCGGTATAGACCGTGGTGTCCAGCGCGGCAGAACTGCGCAGCGGCAGCCATGACACGCAGAGAACGACCGCCAGAAGGATGGAAATGATCCGTTTTTTCAAGATATTCAGCCTTCTTTCTGTTAATTTACGGTGATCCCACCGTTTATGGTTTCAAATGCTACATCGTTCAGGGCTTCGTCGAAGATGTCGCCCTCCTGATAAATGCAATTGACGGCATAACGCCTGCCGGAGGCGGCGTCCGCGGGTAGCGTAAAGGTCAGCCATACCATCGCGCCGTCATCATCGGCGGTTCCGTGCTCGGAATCCCAGGTGAAGCTGCACGGGCTTGCGTATCTCCCTGGTTCGGTATAATCGAGCTGGGAAAGCGCGTCGCCGCACTTTGCACCGCTGAGCGTCAGCGCGGGATCATAAACCAATGTGATCTTGGCGCCGGCGATACCGGGATTGTTGACGATTTTGACCGGAAGGAGAACGGTTTTGCCGGCGGAACCGGCTGCCTGCGGGACAAAGAGCGTGGGATCTTGGGAAGGAATATACTGCGCAGTGAGCGTCAGATCCTCCGTTACGCAGCGGAAATCCCCATCCCAACCGGCAAAAATGTGCCCTGCACTGTCGGAAACTGCCGGAGCCGCGGCGTCCTGCCCGTGCACTACGGTCTGCACGGACAGAACGGCGGCATTCTCGTCCAGAAAGGTAACGGTGTGTGCAGCCGGGGACCGGCCGGCGCAGCCGGACAGAAGAAGCCCGGCAAGCACGGCGGCCAGTGCCAGTAGCCGCAGCCTGTTGATTTGTTTGGTCAGCATTTTTCTTCCCTCAGTGCCGAGTTATCTGAGCTCATTCTACGGTGATCGTGCCGCTGATCACTTCAAAGGAAACGTCGTTCAGATCTTCATCGTAGATGTCGCCGTTTCGATAGGTGCAGAGGATCTGGAAGGTGTCGCCGGAGGCGGCGTTAGCGGGGACGTCAAAGGTAAGTGTGAGGATCGTACCGTCCGCCGTGACCATACCGCTTTCGGAGTCCCACGTGAAATTGCACGGGCTGACATATTTGCCGGGCTTCGTGTATTGCAGCTCGGCGAAGGCATCGCCGCTCACGCCGCCGCGCAGCGTCAGCGCGGTATCATAGGAGATCGTGATCTTGGCGCCTGCCACACCCGGATTGTTCAGAAGCAGAATGGGAACTTCGATGCTCTGTCCGGCTTTGGCGGTGACGTTGGAGACCAGAATGGTCGGGGCTGCGATTTTCTGGTACTGGGCCGTGACGACCAGATCGGATGTCACACTGGAATAATCTCTGTCCCAGCCGGTAAACTGATATCCGGGACGACTGGGAGCAGCAGGGGCGGTTGCACTTTTGCCGGAAGGAACGGCTTCGGTTTTCAGCACCGTGCCATCGTAATCCACGAACCTAACGGTGTAGGAGGTGGGAGTTTCGCCGGAGGAAACGCCGACATAGCCTGCGTCGATGGTGGTTCCGTCCGTCAGAACCAGAATCAGGTGCAGATTGCCATCCACATATGCCGAAGAAATGCCGACACCATTGGTGCCGTTGATACCGTCTTTGCCGTCCTTGCCGTTGACACCGTCTTTACCTGCTGCGCCGGGGTCGCCTTTTTCACCCTTTTCGCCCTGTTCACCGGGCTCGCCCTTTTCGCCGCGAATATTGCCGAGATCCAGATTGGTTCCATCGGTCAGGGCGACGGTGAGTCTTCCGTCGGATGTAACGATGACGCTGGAAATACCGACACCGTTTGTGCCGTCGCGGCCGACGACCCTGCCGAGGTTGACGACATTGCCGTCCGTATAGGTCAGCAGCAGCTCGCCGGAGGTGTTGAGCTCGGTCTTTGTGATGCCAATTCCGTCTGCACCCCGGATATTGCCGAGATTCAGAACGGTGCCGTTGGTCATTGTTACGGAGAGATTGCCGGAACCGTCGATCACGACCTTGTCGATGCCGATGCCGTCAACGCCATCCTTGCCGTCAACGCCATCCTTGCCGTTAAGGCCATCGGTGCCGTTTTTGCCGGCGACGCCGTCTTTTCCGTCCTTGCCAGAAACACGACCCAGATTGATACTGCTGCCGTCGGAGAAGTGCAGTACCAGCTCGCCGTTGTCCGTCAAAGCTGCGCCGGAGATGCCGGTACCATCCTTACCGTCCTGACCATCCAGACCATCTTTACCGTCTGCGCCGTTTCTGCCGTCTGTCCCGTCACGGCCGACGATAACGCCGAGGTTTTTCACGCTTCCGTCGGAATAGGTGAGCATCAGCTCGCCCGCGCCATTGAGGCCAGTGTTGGTAATGCCGATGCCGTCTGCACCGTTTTTACCGTCAACGCCGTCTTTACCATTGATGCCGTCTTTGCCGTCGATTCCGGCGACTTTGCCGAGATTGACCGCGCTGCCGTCTGTATAAACAAGTACCAGTTCGCCGAGGGTATTGACAGAAGTGCTCTGGATACCGACGCCGTCTTTGCCATTGGCACCATCCTTGCCGTTGCTGCCGTCTTCGCCGTCAGCACCCTTGATGCTGCCAAGGTTCATCTCCGTACCGTTGGTGAGCTGGATCTGGAGTTCGCCTGCGGTGTTGACCTCGATGGTCTGAATCCCGACGCCATCCTTGCCGTCTGTGCCGTTCTTACCGTCAATGCCATCTTTGCCGTTGAGGCCGTCGGTACCATTTTTTCCGTCGATGCCGTCTTTTCCATCTTTGCCGGCAGCGCCGACAACGGCGCCCAGATTTTTGACTGTGCCGTTGGAGTAAGTAAGGACAAGCTCGCCTCTTGCGTTGATTTCGGAATTCATAAGGCTGATGCCGTCCTTGCCGTTAACGCCATCCTTACCATTGACGCCATCCTTGCCGGCAGCGCCGACAACGGCTCCCAGATTGGAGCGCTGATCATTTGTGAAGGTCAGAACCAGCTCACCGTCGGAGTTCAGCTCGGCCGAAGCAATGCCGACGCCGTCGGTGCCGTTCGTGCCATCTGTGCCGTTCTTACCTACCACTGCGCCCAGATTAGCTACCTTGCCGTCGGAATAGGTGAGTACCAGCTCGCCCTTGCCATTGATTACAGAATTGGTTACACTGACACCGTCTTTTCCATTCATTCCGTCCTTACCGTCGGTGCCGTCTTTACCGTCTGCGCCGATTACACGGCCGAGATTTGCCTGCTGGCCGTCCGTGTAGGTGAGTACCAGCTCGCCGCCCGCGTTGATCACAGAGTTGGAAACACCGATGCCGTTCGTACCGTTTGTACCGACGATCTTACCAAGGTTGACAGAAGCTCCGTCCGAGAAGGTGAGCACCAACTGCCCGTCCGTATTGACCGCTGCACCGGAAATTCCAACGCCGTCTTTGCCGTCGATGCCGTCTTTGCCGTCGACGCCGTCTTTGCCATCGATGCCATCTTTGCCGTTGACGCCGTCTTTGCCGTTGACGCCATTTTTGCCATCGATGCCGTCCTTTCCATTTGCACCGACAGCCCTGCCGAGATCCAGCTCAGTACCATCCGACAGGACAAGAATCAGCTCTCCTTCGGCAGAGAACTTTGCAGAGCAGATACGAACGGCCGGTTGTTCTGCCGCTGCTGCCAGTGCATTGCTCCAGTCCTTTTCCGTACCGCTGTAGCCGTTTTCCACGGCAATCTCATAAGCGGACTTCCCTCGCAGAGAATCGAGCCAGTCCTCGACGCTCCCGTTGTAGCCGCACTGCTGCGCAAGCTCATAGGCAGACAGACCGTTTCCCATGGCTTCTGCTGCGCTGCTTCTGAGCTCGTGTATGGCCAACGCAACAACTGCGGAAACAACAATCATGGAAAGAATTGCTACAAGCACATGTAATGCCTTGTGTGATCCGCTTCGTTTCTGTGGAGATGTTTCCTGATACATTTTCCTTCCTCCCTACGATTTCTTTATGATTATGACGCAATGTTAAGCGATTTCACGTGACAAGAATCAGAAAGCGCGAAACCACAGCATTATTATACATCGTACCATTTTTGTTTTGTGTGCGGGTTATCAACGCGAAAGTGCGGATTATAAACATTTCAAATTCTTGTTCAAATGTGAGCAAACGAACTTTGAAATATTTCTTAATTTCTGTCGACATTTACCAATTTCTGTGCTATATTAGTGTTTTAACAGAGAGCCTGCCGCATATGACGCGTAAATCGCGCAGTCAGGAGGAAAGATGATAAAGCTATTCCTATGCGATGATAATCGCCTGCACCTCGAATATACCGCCAAATATATTTCTTCGCTTCCCCGCTCCTCAGCCTTTGAAGTGCAGACCTTTTCCGCGCCGCAGGAGCTGCTCGCGAAGATCCGCGTGGGGGACGTTCCGAACATTGCCATATTGGACGTGGAAATGCCCAAAATCGAGGGCATCCCTCTGGCAGAACAGATCAATCGGCTGTGCCCGCAGTGCAAGATCATTTTCCTGACCGGCTTTACCCGGTATGCATACGACGCATATTATGCAGAGCACATCTGGTACATATTAAAAACGGATATGGAGAAATATCTGCCCGCGGCGCTGGAAAAGGCGGCTTCTGCGCTGGAGCTTCCGCACCCGGAGCCATTCATTGTCATTCAGCAGCAGCGCACTCTGCGCCGCCTTCCGCTGAAGGATATCCTGTATCTGGAGCGCGTTACTTACCGTACAAGGATCAAAACCGTGGACAGTGAGCTTTTTGTCCGCGCCGCGCCGGGCGAGCTGATCAGTGAGCTTCCCCACGGCAACTTTATCCGCAGCCATCAGAGCTTCTGGGTCAATTCCGCAAAGATCAATTCCCTGATTGGGAAGAATTTCCTGCTGGTTGACGGCTCAGCGGTCCCGATCAGTCGAACCTACCGCTCGTCCGCCGCCAGAGAATTTGCCGAGGCTCGGGCGGCAACGATCGATACATTCAGCAAAATATAAAAGCAGCAGCACCATTGAATCGGTCAGATTCAATGGTGCTGCTGGTTGTATACTCTCTGTGCCGGGTATCGCTCACATTTTGCTTTCCTGCATGGTCAGAACTGCGTGGTGGATTCCATCCTCGCGGACAGAGAGGTATTTCCCGTGGTATTGCTCGGCGAGCGCCTGCAAGATGGAGGTGCCGAGGCCACGCTTCAAGTATGCAATGCGGCGTTTATGAGATGTTATGCTTTGCGGGTATGTATTCTCTGTTTCGACCTGAACATAGCCGTCGCGCTGCTTCACGGACAGGTGAATGCTGTGCTGCTGTGCTAATGCACACGCTTCGACAGCGTTGTCCAGCATATTCCCAATTGCAATGATTAAATCCGTATCCGAAATGCCCGCCACCGGCGCCAGATTCACCCGGAAGTCGACAGACAGCTTCTGCTCACGCAATTCGTTCAGCTTATGACGCAGGAACGACTGCACGACGGAATTCCTGCAATCGCTCAAAATGTCCTGCGCCACGCGGCTTTTTTCCAGTTCGGCGGCATACTGCATGGCCTCTTCCGGCTTGCCGTCCTGAAGCAGGGCGCGGATCGAATAGATATGGTTTGCAATATCATGGCGCATGACTGCCATATTGGCGTAGTTTGCCGAGAGCGTTTTATAATATTCCCGCTGAGCCTCGATGCGCTTGCCGAGCAGATCATTTTCCGTTTGCAGCCGGACGTTATCCGTCATTTTGCGGAGTTGCCGGAACCAGATATAATCCGCAATAACGCAGAGCACAACAAACCCCGCAACGAATATGGATGCCCGCGGGGAGATGCTCTCTATGAGCGGGGAGAGTGCACCGTTGAGCAGGACAAACTGGGAAATGGGAAAAAACAGAAAAAACCAATACTGCTTTATAGGGAGACTGTCGACATCATCAAGTTTTTTTCTGCGAAAGGCTATATAAAGAATCAGGAGTAGAATAGACTGACACCCAAGATAGAGAACATACTACAGGGGGCTTACCACAGAGAAGTCCCTCTGAATGACCAAATTATTTTTTGCCGGATTGATCAGATACATGAACACTTCCGTCGCAAGGAGCGCGAAGTAATTGCAGAGCATGACCAGCAGCTTGCGGAAGGGCTTGTCCTGATAGAGAAACAGCGCGGAAGAAAAGAAGATTGCCATCATAACAAAGGGACGAACTGTGTCCACGAAGGGGTATCTTTCTGAAAAACAGGCAAGCAGGGTGCATGCCGACAGAATACCGCCGCTGAGCAGGAGCATTGTCCTCTGGCGATATTTCGGTATAAGGCTGCGGGACACCGCAAACAGGAGCAGGGAGAGACTGATCAGATTGTGTATATAAAATAAGGCTTTCGGAAACATAACAGATTTCTCCCATGCGGCGAATCAGAATGACACGGGCACGCCGAAAGCCGAATGTACCGGCTGGCGGCAGTTGGACGGCAGAGAAGCAACATGACAGAGGAAACGCCTTTCCTCTGCCGTGGGGCAGCAGTATTTCCCTTGTTCTATCACAAGAAGTACCACACTACACGAAACACGAATCCCATGATATAGTTATAATTATTGTACTCGGTGTGGGAAAAAATGTCAACATTATTTGTAAGATTATCCAAAAGCATGCATTTCTCATTCTCCGTTTCGAACTTAATTTCGGAATATTTGCAAACCCTGTTGACAAACTATCATTGCAATGATATAGGTGGCTTGGCTTTATGAGCACAACTCAATTACTTCACGGAACGGATCACATCATCGAGATTCCGGATATCAATATCGGCAATCCACACAATGACTACGGAAGAGGCTTTTACTGCACCCGTGTCGATGAAATGGCCAAGGAATGGGCCTGCAAAAAGAACACGGATGGCTTTGTAAATGTCTACGACTTTTACGACCACTTATGTCCGTAATATCAAAAAATATTTGCTTGCGGTGCTGTTCAACGCGCCGTCCACCATCGACCACTATTACACCACGTTGGTGAATCACGATCTGTACGGAACAGGCTCACGGGGTTATTAACAAATCTCCGTGAGCCTGTTTGCTGCCCCGGAAAGGAGGCTCATTCAATGAAAATTTGCTTCCTGCGGCGGCTGGTGGTGCCGCCTTAGTATCCACCCCAACTACCTGAGACAATCTCATGTGAAAGGAGGCTGAACCTTGCAGGAAGAAGTGGAGAACAGGACGGTCACGCTGGCGATTTCAACGGCCAAGATGACCGGGCGTGTCTTGAAGTGGGCAATGTCCAAGTATCTATCCCACAAGAATTACGTTTTCCCGTAACAGTATCCGTATACGGTTTTGCCTTCTGTAGAGCAGCCCTTGATATATCTGGCTTCCCATCTTCCATCTTTTCTCTTATAGATGTTTTCTCCTTTTTTTGACATAAAAAACCTCCTTCAGTTGTTTAAGCACGGCTATTTTAACGCGAAATCATGAACACCCAGCTTCCTGACAAGAATTTTGACGGCGATACGATTCTGCGCCCTTCTTGAACTTCATCCAGTCGCTGCAATTCGTGTCGAATTCTCAAGAAATCAAAGTCGGGGGGAAAATGAAGAATTTTTGTCCGTCCTATTGACTTTTGGCGTCTCACATGGTAAAATCACCATGAATAAAGTTGTGAACTCTGCGAAAATGCGGATCAATATGCAGCAGCAGAGTTCCGGTTGTCCATGAAACCTATCATATGCAAGATCAGGATACGATTTCGCCTGGATTTGCAATATTTTTTGGATTCAAAATAGCACTTGCTATGCGGAAACTGCAAGGGAGGAGACCATTTGGTGGAATGTGTAAAGGATACGGCAGCAACACTGATTGACAGTACAGTTCGTGTGATTGCCCGTAACGGTTTGGATAAAGCGAGCATTCGTACAATCAGCTCGGATTGCCAGATCCCGAATCCTTATATCTATCAACACTTTAAGGATAAGGACGATCTCTTTGTTTCTTCATTTTCAAGGGAGGACTCCATACTTGCATCCGAGTTCCTGAGCGTTTTTTCTTCCGTCCATGACGCAATCAAAGACACAGAAACCCGGTGTCAGGTCATCTGGCTCCGCCTCTGGAATTATATGATGGGACATCAGGAGGGTATTCAGTTTTACGTTCGCTACTATTATTCCACGTATTATGACCAGTATTCCAAAGCGGAGCATCTAGAACGCTTTCTGCCGCTTGCGGAAGCTATTCGGGGATGCTTTGAAGCGAATGCAAATGTTCAGGTTCTTCTGCAGCATATTCTGGATAACATGATGAACATGGCCATGAAAGTATACAGTGGGGAACTCTCCGACAATGATGAGACTCGTACACATTGTTTTACGCTCACCTTGGCATCAATTGCTCCCTATCTCAAAAAGAAGGAACATCGAGATGCCATATAAAGGAGGTAGTGTCCTTTGACAGATAAAGAATTGCAAAAATTGAGCCGCAGTGCCATTTTGGAAATGCTGCTGGAACAGAGCCGGGAGAACGACCGGCTGCGGGCTCAGGTTGAGGAACTGGCGCGACAGCTTTCCGACCGCTAGTTCAAGATTGACCAAGCTGGCTCTATAGCGGAGGCGTCCATGCAGATCAATCAGGTTTTTAAGTCTGCCCAGGCAGCGGCCGAGCAATACTTGGAGAATATCCGGGCGCTCAGCGGCAGACAGGAACAGATTTGCAGGCAATTGGAAGAAGAAAGCACCCAAAAGGCCAACGCGCTTCTCGCGGAAACCGAAAGAAAATGCCGGACAATGGAGGCAGCCACAACGGAGAAATGCGCAAGGATGACGAAAGAGGCAGAAGAATCTGCGGATCGAATCTGGGCGGACGCGCAGCCCAGGATTCAAAAACTCATCGATGACCAAGCTGGGCTTCGGGAACTTTTGGCAGCATTCCCCAAAGGAAGCAAGTAAACATGAAGAACAAAAAAATAGTGTGTCCACCCACCACAGAGCAGCTGGAGGGTGAAGTCAAAAGAGTCAGATATAAAAGCCGGTATCGCTCCGTTTTGAGAAGCACCATTTATTCACTGATTACCGTTGCTGCAATTGCCGTTCTGATTGCAACCTTGTGGCTTCCTATGCTTCAGGTATACGGAAATTCCATGACGCCGACCCTCTAAAACGGAGAGATTATTTTCACCGTGAAAATGTCGGAGTTTGAGCCGGGCGACATTATCTCTTTCTATTACAATAACAAAATTCTCATTAAGCGTGTGATTGCCCGTTCCGGAGAATGGGTCAATATGGATGCTGACGGAAATGTGTATGTGAATGAGACACTGCTGGACGAACCTTATCTGGATGAAAAGGCTTTCGGCGACTTGTAATATCGAGCTTCCATATCAGGTGCCTGAAGGCAGAGTTTTCGTTATGGGCGATCATCGGTCAACTTCCGTGGATTCCCGTAACAGTGCGGTTGGATGTGTGGCACAGGAACAGATTGTCGGAAAAATTCTATTTCGCGTCTGGCCTTTGGAGAAATTCGGCTGGGTGCAATAAGAAAAGAGGTAGCATTATGCAGAATAAGCTGCTTTCGCAGGTTGGAAAATATGAGGAGAACCGCAAGCATCACAAGAGCTGGCTGCGCATTGTATCTGCGCTTGCCTGCGTGGTTGTGTTCGTTACGACATATATGCTGATTCTGCCTGCTGTCACATTGGAGCAAACTGCTTATTATGGCTGTGAGGAGCGTCAGCACGATGATGCCTGTTATGAAGAAACATTGATTTGCGGTTATGGCGAAACAGGCCATATTCATACAGACGAATGCTATCAGGAGCAACAGACGCTGATCTGTGGGCAGGGTGAATCTGCAGGGCATATCCACGATGAGAGCTGTGTTTCCATTGAAAAGAATCTGATCTGTACGGAAGATCACGAACATACGGACAGTTGTTACGAGACTACAGAGGTTTATACCTGCGGGATGAACGAAGGAGATGGAGCGCATACACACAGTTCCGAATGTTACGAGACCACAAGGGAATTGATTTGCGGGGGAAGCGAAAATGAGCATGTCCATACTGAGGAGTGCTATAAAAAAACGCTGGTGTGCCAGTTGGAAGAGCATGAACATTCTCTTGCCTGTTACGCCAACCCGAATGCGGATGTTGAAAGCGCATCCGTATGGGAGCAAAGTGTCTCCGGCGCTGAACTAACCGGCATCTGGGCTGACGATGTGCTTGCTGTTGCGCAGACCCAGCTTGGGTATGAGGAAAGCATCCAGAACTATATCGTCACCGAAGATGGTGAAGTGAAGGGGATCACCCGGTACGGCCAGTGGTATGGTGATCCCTATGGGGACTGGAGCGGGATGTTCGCTTCTTTCTGCCTGAACTATGCGCAAATTCCTGCTTCTGCGGTACCCCGCGGGGAATACTGTCAGGATTGGATCTCCGCGCTGTCAGATTGTGGTCTGTATAGAGCCGCAGGCAGCTGTTCACCGCTCCGCGGAGACATTGTATTTCTGGATCAGGATTATGATGGCTGCGCAGAACTCGCCGGCTTTGTATCGGCAGTTTCCGACACCGGAACGCTCACCGTTATTGAAGGAGATTATAACGATGCTGTTGCGCAAATATCCTTCCGTGCGGATGCCGCGGAAATTATCGGCTACGGTCTGCTGGCAGAGCATACCGACGAGCTCTCCGCTGACACGGATGCCGTGGCAGCGGATGACAGCATTATGCCGATGACGGAAAATTCCGGCAATTCTGCAGAACCTGTCGATGTTTCCAACTACATAACCGGAGCAACCCTCTTTTATCGGGAAGCAGCCGGTGAAGAATGGATAACGGTCACTGACGGTGTGGTTATCCCCGGAGACGCGAAATTAAAACTGACTGCGAACTTTGCCAATGTGCCTCTTTCGGATTTGCTTGCCAATGGAGGCGTTCTCCAATTTGAACTACCGCAGCTTCTTCTCGACCCCGCGAAGGACGGCGATATGACAGATGAAAATGGCGAAATAATTGGCACGGTTTCCGTAGAGAACGGCATCCTGACAATTGACTTCGATGATGAATGGCTGCAAGTGCAGAACGCAAACAATGTCACGGTTATCAGCGGATCCTTCAATGTATCCAGCCGGGTTGATCCCGCCGCGCTGGACGATAAAGGCAAGGGGAAACTGGTGCTTGGTGATGTAACCATCATTGCCCAATTTGAGGAAGACATCGCGGCAAAAAACGGCACGGTCGCCCTCACAAAATCGGTTTCGCCGAAAATTGTGGAGTCTGAGGACGGAAACTATGCGGAGTACACACTGACCGTGACCGCTGGCAAGGAAGGCTGCCCGCAGGTTCGGGTGGTCGATCACTTTACCGCAAACAGTGACTTCGTCAGTTACCTTGGGGTCGGCAGCGAGGCGCAAACCCTGACAAGCACCGGAAGTCCCGGGGAAACCATTGCGGTAGGAAAGGCTCACGGCACCGTCTGCATCGATGCTTCCGGAGACCTTGTCTGGGAAATCGGAGATATGACTGCCAACGAGACCCGTACACTCCGCTACCGGGTAAAGCTGGGAGAAAACTACACCTATCTTCAGAACAGCGAAGAGAAACTGATCTCCAACGAAGCTCAGGCTTATGCCGCCCAGTACCCCAAAGAAAATTCTACGGCGAATCTGGAGCCCAAGGCCGGACTGAATCTGAAAAAGACTGCCGCAAGCCCGGTCCGCAATGAGGACGGAAGTTACACCATCGCCTATACGGTGGTGGCTCAGGCGAATAAGGGCAATCTGTTTACGCTGAAAAATGTACGGGTTGATGACTGCCTGAATGACCCGGAAAAACCGACGAACGAGGCGTATCTACCCTACATGAATTATGTGGATGGCTCTTTCCTGTACTTTATTGGAACCAGTGCCAGCGGGACAGGCACCGCCCTTACGCCCACTATGCACGAGGACGGCAAAGGGTTCTCGGCGGTTCTTGGCGATCTTGCTCCCGGAGAAGCCCTCACCATCCAGTATCAGGTCCATGTCGGGCTGGAAGCGCTGACGGCGGCGGGTGGTAAGGAGTTGTACATCAATAACAGCGTCAAAGCTTTTTCCGACAACGCGAAGAAGGATGACTTTGACTATCTCGCAACCAGTCAGCAATCCAAATTCCTGCAGTATTCCCATTGGGCAAAAAAATTTGTGGGGGAAGCGCTGACAGAGGACATTGATATTTCCATCAGTGGCCGGGTTTTTGACGCCACCGGAACAGAGCCCGTTGAGGAAATCAATCCGCCGGAAAACTTCACCGCCCCTGCCGGAAGCTACCTGTATACGGTTCTGGTCAACGAACTGGGCGACTGGAACGTGACCTCCGCCAGCATGACAGACAAACTCGACGGCACCTATATGCAGTTTGTGGGCTATGTGAAGGTGGAAGCGCTGGATATCAAAAATGGAAACAGCGTTGTCGATACCCTGTGGGTCAAGGTAGACGGCAATACCAGCTTCAACTTCACCATGGCACAGCTTGGGTTGACCGGGAACAACTATTCCTACCGGCTCAGCTATTACGCTCAGCCGAAAACCGTTGAGGGAACTGCCGCGGTAATTGTCAAAAACAGCTTTACTCTCTCCGGCGAGATCATTCCCGGAACCGGAGACCCCTTTACGCTGACCGGAGTAACGGCTTCCAAGGACGTAATTCTGAAAGGTGGAAATACCATCGAGGCAAAGAAGCTCTCCTGGTATTACGAGGGCCCCACAAGCAGTTCGGGAAACTATTCAAAGGGAACCCTATATTGGGCGATCAAGGTGGATGGGGATTCTGTCCGTGCAGGAACTTATATGCAGGACTATCTGCAAACTGGTTCTGCCTATTCCTATATCCGTGCGGATTCTCTGGTTGGCCTCTATACCAGTCCCTTGTCGGAAAGTGATTTGATGGGATTCACCGATTTGAACGCGGCTCTGAACAGCGGCCAGTTGACTGAAGTTGAAAACGATTTTTATTCTGTAGAGTATGTTATTGGCGAGAAAACCCAGGATTACTCTTATGCCACAATAAAGATGGAAAAGACATTGCCTTTGGATGGGAAATCTCTGTATATCTTTATTAAAACTGCTCCTGCGTTCCTTCCACCCCACCCCTTCTTTGGTAGTCCGCTCCATTATTACAATTCTCTCAGGACGAGCGATGATGGCCAAAACTGGACTGAGCGGGGCAGGGCGGTGGATATCCTGTATGAGGGAACCAATCTATGGAAAAAAGTCGGTGCCGCATTCAAGTTTAACGGTGAATCAATTCAGGAAACCACGAGTGGAAGCGTGGGAACCATTCTGACCCAGGAGCTTGGACAACCGGGTATGTTTGTTTCATGGGAGATAACCGTGAACTATGCCGGCGAACTGTCCGGCAGGTACCGGTTGGAAGATACCATACCCGACGGTATGGAGCTTGCTTATCTTCGGGTTCTGTCACGTGGCAGCCAGGCTCAGAATACAACTGTTCCCCGACTCACCGATCTCGGTGCGGATTACACCGAACATATGACAACGGCCAATTCCGTTACAGCGTACTACTACACCGATGGAAACTCCCTTGTATGGGATGTGGACAATCTGGTGGCGGGAAGGGTTGTAAATAACTGTGCGGTTACTTTCCAGATCGTCTGCCGTGTCACAGACCCCGCTGTCCTGCTGGGCGGCGAGGAAAAGCAGTTTAACAATCAGGTTATCCTTTACGGGGAGGACGGCCGCCAGCGGGACATTGATTCTCAGTCTGTTAATGTTTCCACCTCCACGCTGAAAAAGACGGTGGAAACAGGGGCCAGAACACTCCCGTTCACGATTCAGGTAAACAGCCTTGGGGAAGATCTGCTGGCGGGTACGGACTATCTGACAGTGGTGGATACGCTTAGTGAGACCTTACAGCTGGACCCCACATCCATTACGGTAACGAATACCAATACCGGAGCCTCCGTCCCCTATACCGCTTCGGTAGAGGGAAGCACCCTTCGTATCACTATTCCTGACGGCGTCCCCATCACCATAAGCTACAAAGCAAGAGTGCAGGTAAAGCCGGGGGTAAAAGCAGCGATCCGCAATGATGCCCACTGGAAGGGGTATGCCTCCACCTCGTCCGGAACCATAATTGACGATGATTACGCCTATGCTGCCGGTGGAACCGCCGTTGGCTCCTCGACACCGACTGTGGAGATCATCAAGTATGACAGCGGTTCGGTCACCACCCGGCTGCCCGGTGCAGAATTCGAAATGGCAGAGGGGACCATGGACAATGGCACCTTTACGCCAACAGAGGGCAAAACATGGACCGGGACAACGGATGCCAATGGCGTGCTTGCGTTCGGAGCTGATCCGCTTATGGCGTACAACACAGTCTACCGAATTGTCGAAACGAAGGCACCGGATGGCTATGTGCTGGACGCAGCTCCCCATTACTTCCTTGTTGCCAAAGCGAATGCTGACGGCAGTTACCCCGAATACCCGGACGGTGTGGATGTGTGGTACGAAAGTGATACATACGAATTTCGCATGGGCAACGGACGGGGCGAGGCCAGTGTCACAAAGTGCTTTGCCGGACTGGAGGGCGAAGCGTCCCCGGTAAGCGGAACCTACCGCTTTGGCCTCTATGATACGCCCAATCCTGTGGGAGACCCCATGCAGACCGTCTCGATTTCCTTTGCAGATGGTGACAGCGGTTCCAAAACGGCAAAGTTTACCAATTTGGTACTGGGGGAAACCTATTATCTCTTCGAGCTGGATGATGCCGGGAAACCGATCCTGAACGAACGGGTCGGAACTGTGAATGGAAATCAGTTCAAGGCCTCTTATTCGGATAGTGCCATGGTGACAATTGGTACCGCACAGAGCAATGTGACTGTGACCAACAACATTTCCTATCCTGTGCTTCCCGAAACCGGAGGCAGAGGGATCGGAATGTTTACCATCGGAGGACTGACACTGATGCTCGCAGCGGCGATCTTGTTGTATACCCATAGCAAGCGCAGGAAGGGGGAATCCACATTCTCCTGAGCGCAAAAATATATAGGCTCTATGTCAATAGTTGGGGTAGAGGCAAAAAACAAAAAATCGCAAGTCGTGTCGGAGCGAAAGCTCCGGCACGATTTTATGTATGGCAGAAGAGAATTCTATTTTTGAAATTGCGGAAGTTACGCATCCCGAAGCAGACTCGTTTCAGAACTTTGGTCTTGTTGTTGCAGCCCTCAATAAAGCCATTTGACCACGGGACATCCATAGAATTGAGTATCTCATTGAACCAGTTGTGATATGCTTTTGTACAATCGTGAAACTCGGGCAGACCCATGACTTCCACAGCAAATAGCCAATCTACAAGTCTTTGTTTCCCTTCAGCGGAAGACTTGGAGCCTTTTCTTGGAGGGGGAACGCTTTTGCAGAAAGCTGTAAAAGCGTTCCCCCTCTTTCTGCTTTATGCCGCTGTCTGCGGCGCTGCCGTGGTCCTCCGCTGGATTTTGGCCTTTCCCAAAATTCAGATTTCATGGAGGAACACATTATGGAGAACAATCACTCCATCCCATTCGATGCGCCGCCCAAACGGCGAAAGCATAAAGACAATCCATACACCATCCGCACATCCGGAATCCATACGGACCACCCGAGATACTTCCTTGAGTTTCAGGATGGTCGGGGCGTGACACAGTTTATGGAACTCAGCAAGGAGCGATATGAAACCTTTGACCAATTTGAACTGGAGGACCTGTCCGAACTGAACAAAACAGACCGTCACTATGGAGGTTCTTTGGATGCCGATGTAGCAGCTGCTACGGTTGCATCCCCTCTGGAGGAAACGCTTCACAGCTTGGATACCACATCATGTCATTTTTTCTCAAGATTGTGTGAAATTCGTTTTAGAAGAGTTGAGTTTCAGTGATTCAAAACCCTATCGATGGCGGTAATAATAGTCCTTCGCCTTGTTTTTATTCCGCACGCTCTGGCATTCCAGAGTGCCGCAATACTTCTGCCGGTTGCCACGTTTGATAAACGCCTTACCGCACGCCTGGCAGAATGCAATATTGGTTTTGCCGCCGTAGTCATCCAGGGCGTTGGCATTCACTGCCATAAATCTGGCAAGACCGAAATAGGCTGCGTCCACCACGGATTTGACGGAAGGCTGAAGCTGAATCTGCCCGGTGGCGAGATCATACTCCAGTCCCATATTCAGCTTCGATATTTTCTCGACAAACCGCTGCAGCACCAGAGGGCGGTGTGCGCTATCCGTCCGATACCACTCCCGGAGCAGATTCTCCTGTTCCGGCACACAGACACCGTCGTAGATCCTCTGGGCATCGGCAGCTTTGTCCTCCATCAGACTACGGATGGCGAATGCTGTCATGGTGTCGGTATAGAGCTGCTCCAGATCCTGCACCATTTCTTCCACATGGATATAATAGCATTCCAGAGCATTTACCACGACATCCCAATAACTCGCCGGATCATCCTGATTCCGTTCCAAATGTGCCACATTATCTCCGTAGAAATAGCAAGGATGAATATTCTCCAGACTCCACCGGATCAAAATCTGCGCACATTCCTCCAAGGGCTTATCTCGCAGCTCCAGATTCAGATTGCACAGCTCAATCAGCAGCTCCTGCCCGGAAGGGTAGCCGCTGTATACCGCAGGCGGATTTTCCGGATCATACTCCGCATATATCGTCAGCTTACCACCCTCTGTTCCCATTCTGTATGAGTGGAACCGGAGGGTGTGTTTTTTTATATCCCCGATGCCGCCGATCTCATAATCCGTCAGCTCCTGTTTCAGATCCATATCACAACACTCCCATATTACCGAAAGTCTTACCGTTAGAACATCGCGCGCTGCCACTATTCTTACCGATAGAGTGAAGAATTACGGTTCAATTATATGCGATAATACAGCCAAACACAAGAGAAGGGAGTGAAATCTATGAAAACAGGTTCTCACAAGTCCGTATTCAACTTAAAAGAGGCTGCAACTTACCTGGGAATCAGCATACCGACACTGGTTCGGCTGCTGGAGAGTGGAACGATTCCGTATCGCCGTGTGGGGCAGCGTTGGCTCATTGCACGCTCTGCGCTGGATGATTGGCTAAACAAGAAAAACTAAGGAAGGGGTGATCACCATGGCCGAAAATACACCAATCACCATATACACGGCAGACTGCATCGGAAACGCGGCCAACTGCCTGTATCCCAATGAAGTCAAAATCACGGATGACTTCTCCGCGAAGCTGGCCTTTGCCACAGACATGGTCTGCGCCCGGTACAAAAACAACTATCGGAACACCGCAAACTTTGAGGTTGCCAACGCCCTGCCCGGGGACTGCGACAACGACCACTCTGAGATAGCAGCGGACTGGGTCACCCCGGAGGACATTGCGGAGTTCTTTGCCGATGTTCCCTATGTGCTGCACTTCAGCCGCCACCATGAGAAACCAAAAGGAGAAAAAGGTCCCCGCCCTCGATTCCATATCGTTTTTCGGATTGACCCGGAGCAGGATGTAGACCGCTATACGGCGCTGAAAAAGCGCCTGCTGGCAGTGTTCCCGTTTTTCGATGCCAATGCCACGGATGCCGCACGGTTTCTGTTCGGCACGGAAAATCCGAAGGTCATCTACCATCCCGGTACGATCTCGTTGAATGCGTTTCTGGATGACCGGGAAAACGAGCAGGCTTTTGCAGACCTTGGGCGCACTATTCCCGAAGGCAGCCGCAACAGCACCATGTCGCAAATCGGTGCCAGAATCATCAAGCGGTACGGCGATACGCCGGAGGCAAAGAACCTGTTCCTGCAAGCCGCCGAGCAATGCACCCCGCCGCTGGACGAGCAGGAACTGGAGCGCATCTGGGCGGGGAAACAACGGCTCTATGCCAAGATCCGCAAGCAGACCGGGTACATCCCACCAGATGCCTATAACAGCGAAGCGCCCGTTACCTGGGACACGCCTATTCCCTTTGATGAATATGACCTTCCCACATTTCCCGTGGACGCATTGCCGGAGGTCATTCGCCGCTATGTGCTGGCGGTGGCGGAATCCACCCAGACCTCTGTGGATATGGCGGCGGTGGAGGCTCTGGGCGCTGTGTCCCTTTGCAGTCAGGGAAAATACTTCATCCGGGGCAATGCGGACTGGGCGGAACCTCTCAACACCTATATGGTTGTCATCATGGAACCGGCGGAGCGGAAATCCTCGGTGCTATCCATGATGATTCGCCCGGTAGAGGAATATGAAAAAGAGGAAAATTCCCGCCGCAATGCCGGAATCATCGAAAGTCAGATGGTTCTGAGCAGGCTGGAAAAAGAGAAACGCTGTTTGGTAGAGCGGGCATCCAAGGGCAAAGCTACCGAGGAAGAAGTCCGCGCCAAAGCTGCGGAAATTGCCAAATATGAGCCGATCAAGCCTCTGCGGTTATTCGTGGACGATGTGACATCAGAAAAGTTGACCTCCGTTCTGGCCGAGAACAAGGGGTGTGCGGCGGTGGTTTCCGCAGAGGGCGGTATCTTCGATATCATCAGCGGCCTGTACAGCCGCAATGTGAATATCGACGTATTCCTCAAAGGCCACAGCGGCGATACCATCCGGGTCGACAGAATCGGCAGGGCCAGCGAGAGCATTATCCACCCGGCATTGACCATGGTACTGGCGGTACAGCCGGAAGTGCTGAATGGGCTGATGAGCAACAACACATTCCGTGGTCGCGGTCTTACCGCCCGATTCCTGTACTCCATGCCGAAGTCTACCGTTGGCAGCCGTTCTTTCTCCACGAAGCCGATCCCGGAAGGAGTCAGAGCCAGGTATCAGGCTCTGATTGAAACCATCCTGTCCGGTGACAATGAGCAGGAGCCGATCAGTCTGGACGACGGTGCCCGGGAAGTGCTGGAAGACTTGTTCAACGAGATAGAAGGCCGGTTGAAAGGAGACTTGGCGGAGATCTCCGACTGGGCAGGTAAGTTCGTGGGAGCGGTCCTGCGAATCGGCGGCATTCTCCATGTCATGAAATACCCCAAAGACTCCATGTTCGACCCTGTGGACCGGGAAACCATGGAGAATGCGGTTTCCATTGGTCGTTACTTTCTGGAACACGCCAAAGCCGCCTATTCCCTCATGGGTGCCGACGCAGTCAACAAAAATGCCCGACTTTTCCTCGCTGCCGTCAAGCGAAAGCGGTTGACGGAGTTTTCCCGCCGGGATGCCATGCGGCTGTACCGGGGCTGCAAGACTGTGGAAAGCCTGCAGCCGGTGCTGGACCGACTGTGCGAATACGGGTACCTCGCCGTCAAGCCGGTGCCGCCCTCCTATGGGCCGGGAAGAAAGCCCTCGGATACTTATCTGGTCAATCCGGCGGTGTGGGAGAGCGCCGATGGGGAGGGGCGGTCATAATCTCCGGGGGATTGCCGTTTGGGCAACGGCCCGGGGTCTTACGCACAAAAACGGCGAAATCAAAAGGGGAATTACTCCGGAATCAAACAAGGAGATTACAAAATGACCAAACATGAAATTGAGATTCTGAACATCATGCGCAGCCGGGGCAAAACAGCCACGGATATTGCGCTTGCCCTTCAAGTCTCCGTCAATACCGTTCGCTCTTACATCCGCCGCCACCCGCCGGAAGATGCGGTTCGGATCGGATGCCGCCGGTGCGGGAAACCGATACTCCAAGTGAAGGGCAGAAAGGCCAAATATTTTTGTTCCGACAGGTGCCGGAACGCTTGGTGGAATGCCCATCCGGAACAGGTGCGGCGGAAAGCCTATTACCGTCTGACCTGCGAATACTGCGGAAAGGAGTTTATCAGCTATGGAAACCAGAAACGCAAATACTGCTCCCGCCTCTGTTACGCCGACGCAAGAAGAACTCATTCGGTATCGGATCCTCTGCGCAATGCTGGATCACCTCGGCCGAGCGGGGGAACTGGACGCCCAAACCCGTGAACGGGCAAATGCCGTTCTCGCCATGAAAACCGGCCTGAAACGGGACAGCATATTCATTTGAAATTCGTCACTATATGGACTTGCTATATCCTCCGAAACGAGCAATATATGTAGCTGACGATACTTGATACGAAGGAGAAGACCATGCCGAGAACCGTAGAACAAATCCAATTTACTCCCCACATGCCGAAAGCCCTTCGGGTGGCGGTGTATGCCAGAGTATCCAGCGGCAAGGATGCCATGCTCCACTCCCTGGCGGCCCAGGTGGATCATTACAGCACCTACATCCGCCACCATCACGGCTGGGAGTATGTAGGCGTTTACGCCGACGAAGCCAAGACCGGCACCAGAGACAGCCGGGAGAACTTTCAGCGGATGCTCGCCGACTGCCGTAAGGGGAAGATCAATCACATCATTACCAAGTCCATATCCCGCTTTTCCCGGAACACCGTGACGCTTCTGGAAACGGTGCGGGAACTGAAGGGCCTAGGTATCAGCGTTTATTTTGAGGAACAGTCCATCGACACTGCCACTGCCGACGGGGAATTAATGCTTTCCATTTTTGGCAAGCTATGCCCAAGAGGAAAGTCTCTCCGCCAGCGAAAATCAGAAGTGGCGGGTGAAACGAAATTTTGAAGAAGGCATTCCCTGGAGATTCTTCATGCTGGGATACCGTCGTGAAAACGGCAGACTGGCCGTCATCCCGGAAGAAGCGGAAATTGTCAGAAGTATTTTCGACGACTATCTGTCGGGAAATGGCGTTACCGCCATTACCAAACGGCTAAACGAAAGCGGTTCTACCACCCAGAGGAGCGGCGTGTTTCACAAGAGTGCCGTGGAGCGGATCCTCCGCAATTATGCCTACACCGGAAATCTTCTGCTGCAGACCAAGTTCCGGGAAAACCATCTGACAAAGGTCACCCGGAAGAATCAGGGTGAGCTGCCCCGGTATCATGCGGCGGACACCCACGAAGCCATCATTTCACAGGAAACCTTTAACGCCGTTCAAGCGGAAATCCAACGGAGAAAAGAAAAGTATGCCCCCAGCAAGCCGCAGCAACCATCCCCCTTCACGGGACTCATCACCTGCAGCCTCTGCGGCAAGCACTACCGCCGCAAAACCACCGCCACGGGACCGGTCTGGATCTGCTCCACCTACAATTCCTACGGCAAATCCTACTGCCCCTCCAAAGCCATCCCGGAGGAAAAGCTGATGCAGACCGTCGCCCTGATTGGGCATACGGGCGAAATAACGGCGATTACAGCCCACAACGATAATCTTCTGGAGTTCACCCTCAAGGACGGAACCGGTGTCGTAAAACGGTGGCAGGACCGCTCCCGTGCCGAGAGCTGGACGGCGGAAATGCGCAAAACTGCCGGAGAAAAAACACGGGAAAGGAATCAACGCCATGCCGAAAGCTAAAAATGTCACCGTCATCCCCGCCACGTTGAATATCCATACCAAAACACCCACCATGGAACGGGTGCGCCGCCGGGTAGCCGCTTACGCCCGTGTCTCCACGGACAGCGAAGAACAGCTCACTTCCTATGAAGCCCAGGTGGATTACTACACCAGGTTCATCCAGGAGAACCCCGACTGGGACTTCGTGGAGGTCTACACTGATGAGGGCATCAGCGCCGTCAACACCAAGCGCCGGGACGGCTTCAACCGCATGATCCGGGATGCCCTGGCCGGAAAAATCGACCTGATTGTGACCAAGAGTGTGAGCCGATTCGCGCGAAATACCGTGGACAGCCTGACCACCATCCGCAAGCTGAAGGAAGCCGGCTGTGAGTGCTTTTTCCAGAAAGAAAACATCATGACCTTCGACTCCAAGGGCGAACTGCTCATCACCATCATGTCCAGTCTGGCTCAGGAGGAGAGCCGTTCCATTTCCGAGAATGTCACCTGGGGACAGCGGAAACGGTTCTCCGACGGTAAGGTCAGCATCCCTTACGGCCAGTTCCTGGGCTACCGCAAAGGTGCGGATGGTCTACCGGAGATCGTGCCGGAGGAAGCGGAGGTCGTCCGGCGTATCTACCGGGAGCTGCTCCAAGGAAAATCCACCAACGCCATTGCCGCCATGCTGACGGAGGAGGGAGTCCCTACTCCCGGCAAGAGGACAGTTTGGCAGAGAGCCACCGTGGAGAGCATCCTGCGGAACGAGAAATACAAAGGCTCCGCACTGCTTCAGAAATCCTTTACGGTGGATTTCCTCACCAAGAAAACCAAGGTCAACGAGGGCGAAGTGCCTCAGTACTATGTGGAGGATAGCCACCCGGCCATCATTGAGCCTTGGGAATGGGAACAGGTGCAAGCGGAGTTGGAGCGGCGTAAAAACAGCCGCAATCGGCACCGTCAGACCAGCCCCTTCTCCGGGAAGATCCTCTGTGCCGACTGCGGAGATATTTTCGGAGCAAAGACCTGGCACTCCACCGACCGCTACCGCCGTGTTATCTGGCAATGCAACGGCAAGTTCAAAGGGGAACGCAAATGCGAAACACCCCACCTGACCGAGGGTCGGCTGAAAGAACTATACTTAACCGCCCTTGGGGGGTATCTTTCCGACCGGGACGCCGCCATCGACCAACTCCGCTGCGCTCAGCGGACGCTCACGGACACGGATTTCATTGACGCAGACATTCAGGCATTGGAGGAGCTGACCGGCGTCACCGGGATGCTGCGGCTGTGCATCGAGGAAAACGCCGCCAACACCACGACGGAAGAAACCTACCGCGCCACTCACGCCGACCTGTGCCGCCGCTTTGAGGAAACCGAAGCCAGACTGACATCGCTGCAAAAGCAGCGGGACAGAATGAAAGCCGACGCCATTGCCATCGGCGGCATGATGTTCGAGTTGGGAGAACTGACCGCTCTGCCGCTGACCTTCGGCGAAAAACTTTGGAACGGTACCATCGATCATGTCACCGTCCACGCTGACGAGCGTGTGGTGTTCATGTTTAAGGACGGGAAGGAAATCGTAACGAGGCTATGAAAATAGTAAAAACAGGCTTGGGACGGCAGAAAAAGATTCTGCTGCTCCGGGTCTGTTCTATTTTGTCCTTTCTGTCCGTTTTGTCCCATGGGTATAAAAGAAAAGCCGTCTAATGCTCAGAGCAGCGTCGCAGCCTCAGGCGGTTTCATACAGATAAAAAATAATAATTTATCGTTTGTATTCTTATAACGATTGCAATTCTCACAAGCTGTGCTTTTGGGAACACCCGGCTGCGGCAAATGGGACATCACGGTCTGTTCAACGGCAGAAATGTTCTGAAAACCTCTGTTTTTACGCAGAAATTGCCTACACAACAGCAGAAAATAAAAAATTACCGTTGTTGAAATTGTATCAACAACGGTAACTGATTTGGTGCGAGTGGTGATACAGCATTTTTCAAAAAACACAGTAATATCAATGGTTTTAGGACACCCGAACAGCGAAATTACTTGTATTCCGCCCTCTTGAAACCGTCAATTTCAGCAGCTATTGCTCGGTTCATCTTCAGGTAAGGAGACGACATCCTTGCAATAATCAGTACATAGCGCGTCTGTTTACCCAAAGTGGCGCTTGGGTCGGCAGGCGCGCTATTTTTATGCCCAGATGCGGGCGAAGGAGGTGTTATTGTGAAAGCATATGGGAAGTCGTGGGGCTACAACGTATATGACTGCCGGTACTGCCTGTACCGGAAAGGGAAGCTAAAGGGCTGCGTCTACCCGGACGGCTGCTGCTGTCCCGTCCCGCAGAAGCCCGCAAGACGGAACGGCATAGAACAAGTTTACGATGCAGCTGCGGACAACGCCGCTCCCGTTTCGGAGTGCGAGGGCTGTCCCTACGGAAAGGCTGCCCCCTGCATCGGATGGTGTACCAAAGAGGTCATGCGCGCCGCAGGGCTTCCAAAGGAGCGTGACAGAGGCCATGTATGACTATTTCTACGGCGCGGAAGCGGAACAGTTCTCCTTCTACCGCATCCCCAAGGTGCTGTTCACGGAGGAACGGTTCAGAAGCGTTTCCGCAGAAGCCAAGGTGCTCTACGGTCTGCTCCTTGACCGCATGAGCCTGAGCTGCAAGAACGGCTGGCTGGATAAAGAAGGGCGTGTGTATATCATCTTCACCATCGAGGAGGTCATGACCGCCCTGGGCTGCGCCGACCAGAAGGCCGGAAAGCTGCTGCATGAGCTGGAGAACAAATGCCGCCTTATCGAGCGCAAGCGGCAGGGGCTGGGCAAGCCCAACCTCATCTACGTCAAGAACTTTGTGGATAAAGCTGCGGATAACCCTGTGGATAACACATCGGGCAGTAGCACCCCCTCCCCAGAATCACGATTCCAGAACCGTGAAAATCACGATTCAGGAGCAGTGAAAATCACGGATCAAGAATCGTTAAAATCACGATCTAATAATACTGATAAGAATGATACTGATTTTAGTGATACTGATTCCTTTCCCTTCACTTCGTTCAGGAGGGATCACGGTCGGGAAGCGAAAGGAAACGAAGCGGCTCTGAGAGAGCGGTACAGAGAGCTTATCGCGGAGAACATCGCCTACGACGCACTCCTGACAGACTATCCATACGAGCAGGACACGCTGGAAGAAATCCTGGAGATGCTGGTGGATGTTGTCTGTACGACGAAAAGCTCCGTCCGCATCTCCGGCGACGATAAGCCCGCTGAGGTAGTCAAAAGCCAGTTTTTGAAGCTGAACAGCGAGCACATCCGCTTTGTGGTGGGCGGGCTGAAGGAAAACACCACCCGCATCCGCAATATGCGCCAGTATCTCTTAGCCACTCTGTATAACGCCCCTCTGACCATCGGGAACTACTACCGAAGCCTTGTGAGCCACGATATGTCGGAGGGCTTCATCTGAGCCGCAGGTTATTGCCTGCGGCTTTGGCATTTTCAGGAGGTGATGCGACCGTGCCGAAACAGAAACCCAACGAACAGGTACAGCAGATACCGCTTTCAGAGATTCGTCCCTTCAAGAACCACCCCTTCAAGGTGACGGACGACGAGCTCATGCAGCAGACCATCGACAGCATCATGCAGGTGGGCGTCCTCAACCCCGCCATCATCCGTCCCGCACCGGAGGGCGGATACGAGATGGTAGCCGGACACAGGCGGCTCCATGCCGCAGACCTTGCGGGGCTGAAAACCATACCGGCCATCGTCCGCAATCTTGACGACGACGAGGCGGTGATCCTCATGGTGGACAGCAATTTGCAGCGGGAAACCATCAGTCCCATGGAGCGGGCGCAGGCGTACAAAATGAAGCTGGAAGCGTTGAAGCATCAGGGAAAGCGGGTGGATTTAACTTGTGACCAAGTTGGGCACAAGTTAGATTCCAAAAAATCCATCCAAAAGGTTGCAGAAGATGCAGGTGAAAGTAAGACACAAGTGCAACGCTATATCCGTCTCACCGAGCTTCTGCCGGAGGTGCAGAAAAAGGTGGACAGCAAGGAGATCGCATTCAGCCCCGCCGTAGAGCTGTCATACCTCACCCATGACGAGCAGAAGCAGTTTCTGGACGCAATGGACTATTCCCAGAACACACCCTCGCTTTCCCAGGCGCAGCGGCTCAAGAAGCTCAGCCGGGAGGGAAAATGTACGAAGGAGGCCATGCGCTCCATCATGTCCGAGGAAAAGAAGGAGGAACAGGAGCGTATTACGCTGAGCAGCGATACCCTCCGCAAATATTTCCCCCGAAGCTACACGCCCCTGCAAATGCAGCAGACCATCATCAAGCTGCTGGAGCAGTGGCAGAAAAAACAGCAGCGCCGGAACGAGCGCTGAGAAAGGCAGGTTTATCCATGAACGTAACCATCAACATCTACGGCGACGTACACATCCATTGCGACTGCTGCAACGAGTGCGGCGTATATGCCAATGACCTTGAGGAAAGCCCCGAAGCCCCATATGAAGATGCACCCGATACGGAGGATGGCAGCGAGGAAACCGAGCTGTCCATTGCGGAAGCGGAAGCTGTGGTCAAGGCAGTGGCGGAGCTGCTCTTTCCCTTTCTTCCGGCTGAAATTGACGAGGGAGGCGGCGCGCATGAAGGAATTTGACGTGACCATCACCGAAACGCTGAAGCTCACCGTGTCCGTGGAGGCTTCTTCCAAAGAGGAAGCCCAACAGATGGTAAGCGACCAGTGGCACGCCGGGGATCATATTCTGGATGCGGACAATTTTGTGGAGGTGGAGTTTGAGAGCAATGACGGCAAGGAAATCTCCGCCGAAAGAGCGCCGGACGACACCATCGAGGTGCTCATGGTGGAGTCGGGACAGTACCCGCGCGTGGAGCGCATCGGCTCCGACCTTGCCTCCTTGCAGAAGGCGGTGGACGGCTATATCGAGGCGGTCTACCCATATGACGACCCCGTGGCGCTGATCTGTAATGTGTAGTTATCGGTTATGCGTAGAGTAAAAGAAAAACGCTCGGTATTCCGGGCGTTTTCCTTTGAACTACTACACATAATCAGAAAG
>ERZ860322.368-NODE-368-length-34549-cov-3.138981_pt1 | contig 34549 bp, 32 predicted proteins | sample MGYA00509979_ERZ860322 | MGnify/ENA primary metagenome ERZ860322 (study PRJEB30046, sample SAMN00715217) | human gut metagenome | study: EMG produced TPA metagenomics assembly of the A metagenome-wide association study of gut microbiota in type 2...
CTTGTCGTTGACATGGATGCCGCAGTCATGGCGCAGGTCATCGTTGAGCCTCCGGAAAACTTGACTGAGTTGAAATCTCCATGAGCATGATACACCTTTATCCAGTTGCTGAGTTGACGTTCGTTTCACAGCTTATATTTTTTGCTGATTTCTCTGAGACTGCCAGTCCCGGACAGGTATTCCTGTACCGCCTTTAACTTTAGTTCTGATGGATAGACGCGGTTCCTCTGATATGATAAAAAGCCGTCTGTCCCTTCTGCTTCATATCGTGTGCTCCATCTATAGATCGTCGCTGTTTCGACACTTGCCTCTCGAGCTGCTTGAGCCAAGCTTATTTCCCCTTGTTGGTACTTCCTGATAATCTCCACTTTTTCCTCTGCGTTCAATTTGCTTTTTTGCGGCATAACAATGCTCCCTTCATGATGACAGTTTGTTTTTTCACTGTCTCTCATAAAGGGAGCATATCACGAAGTTGAGTGCCGCCTGTTTTGTTGTCCAATCCTGCTTGACAGATGCCGATTTTGTAATTTTCTTAAATTACTGTCTTATCAGCACACGGCGAAGGCCACTTCGGTATCATCGGTATTTCAGTCTGTCAAAACCCCCCTTATGTTCAATCCGGCTCTGACGACATGTGCGTCAAAAGGATGAAACCCCAGAGGTTTTCGTACTTTGCGCGTTTTGCCGCCCGGGAGCGTGAGCGAGAGGCGAAACCCGAAAAAACTCAAAAGAGTGGCGCTCAGCCACTCTTTCAAGTTTTAACAGGGGTTTTCATCCGTTCTGACGTGCATACCCTTAACGACCCCGGGGTTTATCAACAGGACAAATCAGGTTGGTTCAACGCCGATACCGAAAAGCTGACGCTCTTTGGGCGGATAAGCTATATCCCCCCCATTAATGGGAGTAAAGTCTCCGGAGATATTTCCATGGCGCCGCATGCTGATATAAAGCTAATATGCAAGCCCCCCATTGATCAGATATTTTGTCTAACAAATGGGGCGCTGTTTATTAGGGCCGCCTTCTTCACAATGCTTGTACAGATATCATATAAGAAGCTTCTGCATGTCATCAGGGAGCGGCGCGCTCGCCGTTATGCTTTGGCCGGTAACAGGGTGCTTAAAGCTCACCCTGTATGCATGCAGCGCCGGCCTTGCTATAAGCCCGCTTGCCTCGCCGTAAAGCCAGTCTCCCACCATAGGGCAGCCTATCGCAGCCATGTGCAGCCTTAGCTGGTGCGTCCTGCCTGTTTCAGGTATGAGCTGCACGTCGGCCATTCCGTTATGCTTATATATGGTTTTATAGCTGCTTATGGCCCTGCTTCCGTTTTCCGCTATGGCTCTTTTGTAGCGGGAGCCTTCCTCAAAGCCTATAGGCAGCTCTATTTTTCCGTATTCCGGCTCAGGTATTGCAGAAACTATTGCTATATAGCTTTTTTCAAACGCTCCGCTTTCCATTTGCTTTTTTATAAGCGCGTGCATATAGCCAGATTTTGCAAGCGTCATCACACCTGTTGTGCCTCTGTCCAGCCTGCTTACGGGGTGAGGCCTTTCATCCGGCTTAAGGTAGTAATAAAGCGCGTCCTCTACCGTATCCATATCCGGTTCCCTTGTTGAAGAATGTACCGCCATACCGGCAGGCTTATTTATTATTATAAGCCACTCATCTTCATATAAGATGCTGAGGCTCAGCTTTTTGCCGCAGGGCCTGCCGGCTTCTGCATCGCTTACGATTATGCTCAGCTCATCGCCACGCTTAAGCACGGCCGTTGCGCGCGCATGTTCATTATTTATCGTTATTCCGTTTTCTGTCGTTTTGAGGCGGCGCAAATATGTATCGGACGCCATAAGCTCCCGCTTTATCACGCTTCCGGCGGTTCTTGACGCCATGCTTTCATCTATTTTTATGCTTCTTCTTTTCACCCGTTCATGTATCCCGTTTAGTAGATGGACGAAAGCTCGGCTCCGGTATAATAGTGCAGAAGTATCTCCCTGAATCCGGCTCCGTTTTCTGCCATAGCCTCCGCGCCGTATTGGCTCATGCCCACGCCGTGGCCGTAGCCTTTTGTCGTTACGGTAACGGTGTCCTTTGATATTTTTATCGTAAACGCCGTGCTTGACAGCCCAAGCGCGCGCCGAAGCTCCCTTCCTGTGGTTTTTATCGAGCCGAGCCTAAGCTGCGTCACGCGCCCGCTGCCGCTCCTGCTAAGTATCTCCACCTCATCCTCAAGCTTGTCTGCGGAAAGCCCTGTGCCGCTAATTGCTTTGTTCACGGCTTTTGCAAACTGCTTTCTTGAAAACGCAACCGTGTCGCTGTAATGCGCGAACTGCTCCTCGCCCGGGCTCGCTACGCTTTTAAGATACGGCGCGTCCCCGCCGAAAACGTTTGCCGCATCCTCCGTCATTCCTCCTGAGGAGGAATGGAACAGCGCCTCTATCGGTTCTCCATTATATGTAAGTATCAGCCCGCTCGTCCCGTTTACGGCGCTTTCAAGCCTATCAAAATACATTGGCGCCCCAGCGCCCCATTTTTTTCCAAGCTCCTCCCTGTTCCTATATGCCTGGCAGCAGGTACTATCCGTACACACGTCGGCGCCATGCCTTCCGCACGGAGTACCGCCAAGCGCCGCTATGCGCCTTGCAGTATATGTGCGCGCTGCCACAGCCTGAGCCTTAAGCGCCTCAAGCGAGAAGCTTGCCGGCATCTCTGCGGCGGTAACGCACAAAACGTATTCCTCAAGAGGAAGCGATATGTTCTCGCCGGCGTCGTCATCATAAACGCACACGGTTATGCCGCTGATATCCCCGGTCGTTTGCGTTTTCGTTTCGCCGTTTTCGTTTGATAGATCGCTGCGCCTGGCTATAACGCAGCCGCGTATGCTCATCACTATAACGGACAGCAAAGCAGCGGCGGCCAATATGCGCCGGAGCTTTTGTATATTCAAATTTATCATACAGCAATGTATATGCCGTTTATTTGGGCTGAATGCAGGCCGTTAATATCATTTTCCATTCTTCCAGCTGTCTATAAGCAGCGCGAACCAGGGCTTGACCTTCGGCTGCTTGGGAGCGCCTATTTTTTCAACATCGCGGCCCATTCTTATGAATCTGAACATTCTTTCGGCTGCGCTGTCAAACTTCCTTGCCGCCTCTTCGCGGCTTTCGCCAGCCTGCCAGCCTATGCTCATTATTCCGGCATTCGTTATTGAGTAAAGCGTATCCGCGCCATCGGCCATTTCGTCCACCATCATGGCTATTGGCAGCCTTGCCTCGGCGCAGCGCTTTATAATCGAGTACATTGGCGCGCCTGTTGTCATTTCGGCTTTATCAAGCCTTTGGCAGCCTGTAACCACAAGGGCAGTGTTCTTAATCAGCCTTGTGAAGTTTATCATTTTAAGCAAATCATCATAATCGCGGCTGTATTCGCCTGAGCATATGGCGCACAAAAGCCCCGCAAAGCCCCTGCCTTTGTCTATATCCTTGCCGATAGCCTTGGATACGGCGTCTGTAAGCTTATCGGCATTTGCAACCGGCTCGCCATTTTCGCTTGCGTCCATGCACAGTATTCTGGCTTCTCCCAGTCTCAGGTGCATCAGCTCCGTATCGGCTCTTGCAATAAGGCCAAGCTTGTCGCTTGCGCACTCAAGCTCGCTGCCGTTCTCATCAAAAAACCTTATACCAAGCGCCCTTGCAAAGCCCATGCCGCCGTCGCCCATGTTATGGTCATGTACATCTATCACAATGCTCTTCAGCCCTTCATCAAGCGCACGCCTCAGCAGCTCGCCAACGCCTGAAGATGTTGCCGGCTCATTTTGCCCCGTTTGCTTCACTATATCGGCATCAAATGCGCAGGCGGTCTCTATAACTGCCGTTTTTCCCCTTAGCACGCCGTAATGAGCTTCTTTTTTGCAGCTGCCGTCCTGGCTGGTTATGCTCGTTTTTCGCATAGCGCCGTTGAAGGCCGTAACAACGCTTGCGGTAAAGCCTCCCTTGCCCATATTCAGCGGAAACGGCGTAAGCTTCACGCCCTGAAAATGCCGCCTTGCGGCAACAGTGATGCGCTTTATGGCCTCCGTACTGCTCATGCTTTGATAATCCTCGGGCGCGAGCAGCACCCTTATGCCCTTGCCGACAGGCTTACGGCGGCCTCTTTTTTTAGGTACGCTCAACCCGTCCAGCGTACCGTCGCCGCCTTCAATCTTTCCGTTTGACTTTATCTGCCCAAAGTAGTCAAGCTCGCCTATGTCAAACAACCTGTTGTTTTCAACAAACGGCCTGTTGTGTACAAGGTACATGTCAAGCGCGGCGTCGCCCGCTATGGCGTGATACACCTTGCGCATCTGCTTGAGCTTTCCGCCCATAAGCACAACAAGATAAATGTCGCCCTCCTCATCTACGCCGCCGAACTCGCTGAACGGGTCGGGACCGCCATAAAGCATAAGCTCCTCAAGCTCGCTGAGCGTAAGCACGGAAAAAATGCCTTCGTATATTTTTCTTGCAAACTCCTTTGGCGGCTGCTCCGCCATAGCCGCAAACCGCACGCCGAGCGCGAACTTACTTATCTTCATATGAGCCTCTCCCCGAATTTGTAAACATTTAGGTATTTATATTATAGCCTGCGCGCGCCGTATGGTCAAACGGATAAAAATGCGCTATTATAATATGTAAAATATTATGTTGACGGAGAATGGATAATGATAACGCTTGAACAGGTGAAGACCGACCCATCTATAAAAACATATATACGCATGGCGGATGCCTCTTTGGGCGAGCTTGGGTTTACCGAGCACAGCTTTGCGCATGTCGGCAAAACGGCTGAGGTTGCGGCATATATATTGACAACGCTCGGCTACGGCCAAAGGGAGATAGAGCTTGCGAAAATAGCCGCCTATATGCACGACATAGGCAACGTCGTGAACCGAATAGACCATGCGCAGAGCGGCGCGGTCATGGCGTTCAGGATACTGGACAGGCTTGGAGCCGACGCCGAGGACATAGCCGAAATAATAGCCGCGATAGGCAATCACGACGAAGGCACAGGCGTTCCCGTAAGCGCAATTTCAGCAGCGCTAATAATAGCGGATAAAACGGACGTGCGCTATACCCGGGTCAGGAAAAGCGAGTTTGCCGCATTTGACATACACGACAGGGTCAATTTTGCAGTAAGGGAAGCAAGCACCACAATAGACGATGCGCACAAGAACGTCACGCTTACCATGACTATAGATACGCAGTATTGCTCCGTAATGGATTATTTTGAGATATTTCTCAAGCGCATGCTGCTTTGCCGCAAGGCTGCCGAAAGGCTGGGGCTTACATTCAGGCTTGCCATAAACGGCCAGAGCCTGCTATAACGGCCCGAAACAAAATAGCGCGCTGAACTTATAATAGCGCTATGATTAGGTTATAATAATGCTATAACCAAAGCTTTAATAAAAGGTAGTGAGAGATATGGAAACCAACTCCACACGCTGCATGTATGTGCTTTTTTCAAGGCAAAACACCAGGATCGGCCGCTTTATAAGAATATTCTTAAGGGACAGCCGCTATTCTCACGTTGCGCTTTCGCTTGATGAAAAGCTTTATACGATGTATGCCTTTTCAAGAAAAAGGCATGATTCGCCCTTTTTCGGAGGATTCGTCAGGGAGTATCCGGTACACTATATAATACGCAGCAAAGATGTGCCTATAAAGCTATGCCGCGTGCAGTTTGATGAAAGCGAATATGCCGGCGCAAAAGCAAGGCTTGAGGACAGCATATCAAGAAGCGATGAGCTTATATACAATCTTTTTGACGCCATCGTGCTTCCCTTTGGCAAAAGATGCCGGCTCAGGGATGCGTACACCTGCGTTAGCTTTGCCTCATACGTTATAGGCATGGATGATATCAGGAACATAGGCGAGCTTGAGAAAAGGCTTTCCGAATACACGGTCTATGAAGGCGGTCTTAACGAGCTTATAGAAAAATATTCCATTACTCCGCCTGAAAACGACGATTACTATGACCGCAAGGGCCTTATAGCCGCGACAAAGGATCTTATGCTGCTTTTGAGCAGCCTATTAAAGCGCTCAAGGCGCAGGCGCATAATCGCAGGATAGTTTTTGCGGATATGATCAGGGCCGCAGGGCCCTTGTTTTATTTATGATACGGCTCGTTGTTGATTATCTTGAACGCCCTGTATATCTGCTCAAGCAGCATTATCCTGAAAAGCTGATGCGGAAACGTCATATCTGAAAAAGAAAGCTTTAGCTCCGCCCTGTTCGTTACCGCCCTGCTCAGCCCGAGCGAGCCGCCTATCACAAACGCGATGCGGCTTTTGCCGCCGAGCATCATCTTATGTATATACTGGGAAAACGCAACGCTTGGCAGCTTCTTTCCTTCTATGCACAGCGCTATAACATAATCCCGCTCGTCTATTTTGGAAAGCAGCCTTTCGCCCTCTGTATCGATTATCTGCCGCTTGCCGGCTTCGCTTAAGCCCTCCGGCGCTTTTTCCTCGGCTACTTCTATTATCTCGCTATCGGCATAGCGGCCAATACGCTTGATAAGCTCCGCTGCGGCTTCCCTATAAAAGCTCTCTTTTATTTTGCCAACGCATATTATGCGTATATTCATATCACACCTCGTACATCTCGCCCACCCTGCCGCGGTGCGCTATGCTCAGCTCAAAATCCTCGTCCGGTATATCCGCGGCCCTCAACGCCTGGCGCACGGTCTCAAGCGCAAGCTGCTCATAGTTGTTATGCTCGCTCAAATGCCCAAGCACCGCCCTCCTTACGCCGGTAGAATACAGCTTTATTAGCGCGGCGGCACAGGAATCGTTGGAAAGATGCCCGTATTCGCCAAGTATCCTCCTTTTTAATGGGTACGGATATGCCCCGACGGAAAGCATGTCCACATCATGGTTGGCCTCAAGCATCACAAGCGAGCTTCCTGCGGCGCAGGAAAGCAGCCTTTCGTCAAAATGGCCTATGTCGGTAAGCACGGTAACGCGCTTGCCGCCCGCGCTCAACGCAAAGCCAACAGGCTCGGCGGCATCATGCGGTATTGGTATGCTCAGCACGTTAAGCTCCCTTATAAAAAAGTCACGGCCACTCTCAAACACGCGCACAAGCTCGCCTGGCAGCTTGCCAACGGCGGCCGACATAGCCCGAAACGTGCCCTCGTTTGCATATACCGGTATATGGTGCTTCCTGCACAGCACGCCAACGCCCTTTGTATGGTCGCTATGGTCATGCGTAACGAGCAGCGCGTCAATGGAGCTTAACGGCGCGCCTATCGAGTCCATAGCCTTTGCCGCGGCGGAGCCGGCAAAGCCGCAATCTATAAGCACCCTTGCTCCCCCGCCCTCAACAAACAGCATATTGCCGGAGCTGCCGCTGAACACGGGACAAAAGCGCATATTAGTGTTAGTTCCTATCATGATGAGCTGCTTATCTTAAGTAGTCCGCAAGCCTATCGCTTACAGCCATGTATAATTTTACCCGCGCATGCCGCGCCCGTCAATACATGGCTATTGACAACGCCCGCCGCGCATTTTATCATTTACTAACAACGCTGAATAAAGGAGACTATTATGATAAAAAACAGGCTTTTCGCCACTCTCGCCATATGCCTTGCGCTGATTATGCTTTGCGCATGCTCTCTTACCGCCGAACCCGAGCAGACCGGCTCTGCGGACGCAGCTAAACCTTCTGATGAAAAAGGCGTCATCACCCACTATGCCACGATAGACATTGACGGATACGGCGTGATAACCGCTGCACTTTACGGCAACGATGCGCCGGAAAGCGTGGCCAACTTTGTCGAGCTTGCCCAAAACGGCTTCTATGATGGGCTGACCTTCCACAGGATAATGGCAGGCTTCATGATGCAGGGCGGCGACCCTGAGGGCAACGGCACAGGAGGCAGCGGCAAGACCATAAAGGGCGAGTTTTCCGCAAACGGCTTTGAGAACAGCCTTTCCCACACAAGGGGAGCTATATCCATGGCAAGAGCTATGGATATGGACAGCGCAAGCAGCCAGTTCTTTATAGTGCATCAGGACTGCCCCGGGCTTGACGGTCAATACGCGGTGTTCGGCTACGTTACGGAAGGCATTGACGTTGTTGACGCCGTATGCGAGGCCGCAAAGCCCATAGACAACAACGGCACCATCCCCGCCGAAGAGCAGCCGCTTATAAACAGCATAACCATAAAAGAGGCATAAAATACTATCTGCTTTTATAGCCTGTTCGGCATACGGATCTAATATTTCTCGACTTTTGCCGCCCGTGAGCATGAGCGGGAGGCAAAACCCGTAATACTCGAAAAAGTGGCGTATAGCCACTTTTTCGACACGCTGAAAGGGCAGGCCCTAAGGCCTGCCCTGATGTTAAAACGCATTTAGGCTTAGTACATGCCGCCCATGCCCGCATTGCCGGCCGCAGGTACTGCAGGCTCGGGAGCGGGGATATCGCACACGAGGCTCTCGGTAGTAAGTACCATTGCGGCGATGCTTGCGGCATTCTGCAAAGCGCTTCTCGTCACCTTGGTAGGATCGATTATGCCGCGATCGGTCATGATGCCGTATTCATCCACCTTGGCATCGTAGCCGTAGCCGGCCTTCTTGGAGCGCTTTACATTTTCCACAACAACGCTGCCGTCCACACCGGCATTTATGGCTATCTGACGTACAGGCTCCTCAAGAGCGCGCACAACGATGTTTATACCGGTCTTATAGTCGCCCTCAGCCTTGGTAGCAAGAGCCTTTACGGCGGGTATTACGTTGAGCAGGGCAACGCCGCCGCCAGGGACGATACCTTCTTCAACAGCGGCGCGGGTCGCGTTGAGAGCGTCCTCAATGCGGAGCTTCTTCTCCTTCATCTCGGTCTCGGTAGCTGCACCGACCTTGATGACCGCTACGCCGCCCGCAAGCTTTGCAAGGCGCTCCTGAAGCTTCTCTCTGTCATAGTCGGAAGCGGTGTTCTCAATCTGGGTGCGAATCTGGTTGACTCTGGACTTGATAGTGTCCTTGTCGCCTGCGCCGTCAACGATAATGGTGTTCTCCTTGGAGACCTTGACCTGACGTGCGCGGCCGAGATCGGCAATCTGAGTATCCTTGAGCTCAAGGCCGAGGTCGGAGGTGATGACCTTGCCGCCGGTGAGAATGGCGATATCCTGGAGCATCTCCTTGCGGCGATCGCCGAAGCCGGGTGCCTTGACGCAAACGACGTTCAGCGTACCGCGCAGGCGGTTGACGATCAGGGTAGAGAGTGCCTCGCCCTCGACGTCCTCAGCGATGATGACAAGCTTCTTGCCGCTCTGGACGAGCTGCTCGAGGATCGGCAGAATGTCGGAAATGACGGAGATCTTCTTATCGGTGATGAGCAGGTAAGCGTCGTCGATGACGGCTTCCATCTTCTCGGTATCGGTGACCATGTAGGGGGTGATGTAACCGCGGTCGAACATCATGCCCTCGACGACCTCGGAGTAGGTCTCAGCGGTCTTGGACTCCTCGATGGTGATGACGCCGTCGGCGCTGACCTTCTCCATGGCCTCGGCGATCAGCTTGCCGATGAACTCGTCGCCGCTGGAAACGGTGCCGACGCGGGCGATGTCGTCCGTGCCGTTGACCTTCTGGGAGTTGGCCTTGATGGCCTCAACAGCGGCCTCAACGGCCTTGGCCATGCCCTTTTTCATCACGATGGGGTTCGCGCCGGCGGCAAGGTTCTTCAGACCCTCGCGCACCATGGCCTGGGCGAGCAGGGTAGCGGTGGTGGTACCGTCGCCCGCAACGTCGTTGGTCTTGGTGGAAACTTCGCGCACGAGCTGCGCGCCCATGTTCTCAAACGGATCGTCGAGCTCGATCTCCTTGGCGATGGTCACGCCGTCGTTGGTGATGAGCGGCGCGCCGAACTTCTTATCGAGCACCACGTTGCGGCCCTTGGGCCCGAGGGTGACCTTGACGGTATCGGCAAGGGTATTGACGCCGGCCTCGAGCGCCTTGCGCGCCTCGTCACCGGATTTAATCAGCTTAGACATAATTTGTTACCTCCTCGATTATTCCACAATAGCGAGAATATCGCTCTGACGGACGACAACGTACTCCTCGTCGTCCAGCTTGACCTCAGTACCGGCATACTTGCTGGTGATGACCTTGTCGCCGGGCTTGACGGTCATCACAACATCGTGACCGTCCACCATGCCGCCGGGGCCGACGGAAATGACTTCGGCAACGGATGGCTTCTCCTTGGCGCTGGCGGTCAGGATAATGCCGCCCTTGGTGGTCTCTTCGACCTCGACCATCTTGAGGATGACGCGGTCGGCAAGCGGTGTGAGTTTCATGGCTTGGTGCCTCCTTGTATATTTTAAGATTTTTAACGTTCTCAGGTTGGTTAGCACTCAAGCTAATCGAGTGCTAACCAACGCTGCTATCATAGCGCACTGCTAAGGCATTTGCAAGGGGTATTTTGCTGTTTTTCCAAAAATTCACAGCTTATTCAAAAACTTTTTCACCGCGCTGCCCCTTCCGCCGCGCCGCAGAAAAAAACAGGACGAATGCTGTCGCATTCGTCCTGTTTTCTCTTGTTTTTCACCGCTCAGCGCGCCGTCGCGTCCGGGTCACAGCCCTTGGGCGCAAAGAAGTTGACCTTCTTATCCGCAAGCTTCAGCGTCACGCACTGAGAGTGCATGCTCTCGCCGTCGAGACAGGTGGTGAGATCGCCCTCAAGCGCTTCAATGCGCACGACCTTCGCTGTCGAGACGCGGATGATGTCCTGCGGCAGCTTTTGGTAGTTGCCTGCGCTGTAATCGGAGAATAGCATCGCAAAGCGCGCCTTACTGATATTTCTCACAAGCACCGTATGTAAAATACCGTCCGTCATGCGTGCCTCCGGCACAGGGGTGGAACCGCCGCCATAATAGCGGCCGTTGCACATGGAAACAAGCGCAAAGTCGCCCTCGATCACCTCGTTGTCGAGCGTAACGCGCCATCTGCGCCCGATCTTGCGGAAGAGGAAGTTGGCCGCGACGCTGGCTAAATAGCTTCCGCGCCCCGTGAGCATCGGCGATGCGCCAAAGTCATGTACACTCTCGGCAATGCGCGCGTCGATGCCCGTGCAGGCGATCGTCAGGCAGTATTTGCCGTTGCAGTCGATCAGATCAAGCGGCGTCACGTCGCCGTTCCACAGGTTTTCCGCGTCCAGAAAAAGCGGCAGAGCGTCCTTGCCGAAGTTTTTGAGGAAATCGTTGCCCGTACCGATGGGGATACAGGTCATCGCGGCATTGGGAAAGCCCGCAATGCCGTTGGTGATCTCGTTGACCGTCCCGTCGCCGCCGCAGGCATAAAAGCGGACGTTCTCGCCCGTCTCGGCGATGGCGCGCGTCAGCATCATCGCGTGCCCGCGCGACTTTGTCAGCATGCACTCGATGTCCAGATCATGGTTCTTTTTCAGCGCCTCGGCCATGGCGTAAACACGCTGGCGGCCGTCCTTTTTTCCGGCAGCAGGATTGATGATAAAAATGTGCCTCAAGAAGCTCACTCCTGTTTACAGTTTCGCTGATTTTACTATACCGCAACGCCGGGAAAAAGGAAATGGTCAGAGCGTTAAGAATATATAAAGAAGTTGTCTACCGCCGGTCACAGGCTCAGGCCGTTGAGACGGCAAAGCGTGTTGACCACGGCGAAGATGATGACCGCGCCGAGGTTCGCGGTGGTGTTGTCCTGGTCGAAGCGCGGCGAGATCTCGCAGATGTCGAACCCGCGCACCTTGCGCGTGCGCAGCACGTGCTTGATGAGCGGCAGCACGATCTCGGGGTCAAGGCCGAGCGACTGCGGCGCGCTGACACCCGGGGCAAACGCGGAGGAAAACACGTCCGTGCAGACGGTGATGTAGGTGTCGTCGCACTGGTAGAGGTACTGGTCGAGGCGCTCAAGAATCGTCTCAAGGTTTGAGGTCTGCAATTCCTTGGCGAGCACATAGTCAACGCCCAGCTCCTCAGCCTTTTTGAAAAGGCTCACGGTGTTGCTGTGCTGCTGAATGCCGATGGGGAAATAGTGGTACGGCGTTCCCTCGGCGCGGCACACATCCGCGATCTGGCGGAACATCGTGCCCGAGGAGTTTCCCATGTCATAGGGGCGCAGGTCGAAGTGCGCGTCGAAATTGATGATGCCAAGCTCCGGCGTTTTCTCCCTGTCCTTCAGAAAGCTGTGCTGTCCCTGAAAGTGACCGAAGGTCGTCTCATGGCCGCCGCCGAGCACGATGGGGAAGAGCTTGCGGCGCAGGATCTCCTCCACGGCGACGCCCAGCTCGCGCTGACCTTCTTCAAGCGAGATCTCGTCGCAGACAATATCGCCCGCGTCGAAGAGCTTGACTTCCTGCGAGAAGGTGCAGGGAAGGCCCGACATCTGTCCGCGCACAAAATCCGGCGCGAGCGCCGTGCCCGTGCGTCCCTTGTTGCGCGCAACGCCCTTGTCGCTGCAAAAGCCGACAAACGCAAACCCGAGCTTGCCGGTGAACGGCGCGCTGCCGTCGTTCAGGTCGATGGGCTGCACCCACTGGTGCCAGCGGAAGGCCTCGTAGTCCGTGTCGCTGTCGATGCGGCCCTTCCAGCTGTCCATGGCACTGACATAATGATCCAAAAGCATATCTGATCGCACTCCTTCACTGTATTTCCGATGGTGTTTTTATTATTCGTCCAGCTTGAGGACGGCAAGGAAGGCCTCCGTCGGCACCTGCACGGTGCCGAGCGAGCGCATTTTCTTTTTGCCCTCCTTCTGCTTTTCGAGCAGTTTTTTCTTTCGGCTGATGTCGCCGCCGTAGCACTTGGCGAGAACATCCTTGCGCATGGCCTTGACGGTCTCGCGGGCAATGATGCGTCCGCCGATGGCCGCCTGAATGGGGATCTCGAAGAGCTGGCGGGGGATATTGTCCTTGAGCTTTTCGCACAGCTTTCTCGCGCGGGCGTAGGCCTTGTCCTTATGCGCGATGAACGACAGCGCGTCCACCTGATCGCCGTTGAGCAGAATATCAACCTTGACAAGCTCACTCGCGCGATAGCCGGAGAGCTCGTAGTCGAGCGAGGCGTAACCCTTGGTGTTGGCCTTGAGCGTGTCGAAGAAATCGTAGATGATCTCGTTGAGCGGCATTTCGTAATGCATCTCGACAAGGTAGGTGTCGAGGTACTGCATGTCCTTGAATTCGCCGCGGCGATCCTGACACATCGGCATGATATTGCCGACGTAGTCCGGCGGCGTGACGATCGTCACCTTGACGTAGGGCTCCTCGGCGTGCTCGATGTGCGCGGGGTCGGGGTAGTTGTGCGGGTTGTCGACGCGCACCATCGTGCCGTCGGTCTTGTATACCTCGTAGATGACGCTCGGGAGCGTGGTGACAAGGTCTAAGTCAAATTCGCGTTCAAGACGCTCCTGAATGACCTCCATGTGGAGCATGCCGAGGAAGCCGCAGCGGAAACCGAAGCCCAACGCCACGGACGTTTCCGGCTCGTAGATCAAAGCCGCATCGTTGAGCTTGAGCTTGTCGAGCGCCTCACGAAGTTCCGGATACTGCGCGTTGTCGATTGGGAACAGGCCAGCGTAGACCATGGGCTGCGGGTCACGATAGCCTTCGAGCGGATCGGCCGCAGGCTTGAGCGCGGAAGTGATGGTGTCGCCCACCTTGGACTGGCTGACGTCTTTCGCGCCGGTGATAACATAACCGACCTCACCCGCACCAAGCGCCTTCGTAGGCATCATGTCTGGGCTGATCACGCCGATTTCAATCGGATCATGGGTCATGCCGATACCCATCATGTGCAGTTTCTCACGGGAACGCAACTCGCCATCGACCATACGAATGTAGGTGACGATGCCGCGGTAGGAGTCGTAGACGGAGTCGAAGATCAGCGCACGCGCGGGAGCTTCCGGATCGCCGGTTGGTGCAGGAACGTCGGCAACAATGCGGTCGAGCAGTTCGGTCACGCCTTCACCGGTTTTACCGGACACGCGCAGCACTTCGGAAGGATCGCAACCAATCAGGCCTGCGATTTCCTCGGCATGCTTGTCTGGTTCCGCGCTGGGAAGATCGATTTTGTTCAGTACAGGAATGATGGCCAGATCATGGTCGATGGCCATATACAGGTTCGACAGGGTCTGCGCTTCGATGCCCTGCGTCGCGTCGACAAGCAGCACTGCGCCTTCGCATGCGGCGAGAGCGCGGGAAACCTCATAAGTGAAATCGACGTGGCCTGGAGTGTCGATCATGCCGAGGGTATATTCGGTGCCGTCGAACGTCCACGGCACGCGCACAGCCTGCGATTTGATGGTGATGCCACGCTCCTGCTCAATATCCATACGATCCAGGAAACGATCACGCATCTCACGTTCGGGCACGATGCCGCTGAGCTGCAGAATACGGTCTGCCACCGTGGACTTGCCGTGATCGATATGCGCGATGATGCAGAAATTGCGAATCAACGACTGATCGGTGAAACCGGGCTGGTTATGCTGCTGGCCCACGCCATCCTCCTCTTGAAATATTCGACGCAAACGATTCTAACTGCTAGTATCGGCATGGTGAGTCGCGACACTCCTAAGCCCGTTGGCAATTTATCCGCGCGCCATGTTATCATCATCGTTTGTATGTCCTTATAGAAAACGTCGTTTGGAGAAATAGTGGCAAACATTAAGTCGCAGAAGAAGCGCGTGCTCACCAATGAGAAGGCGCACAAGCGTAACGTGGCCGTCAAGTCCAGCCTGAAGACTGCCGTTCGCGCCACCCGTGAAGCTATCGCCGCCGGCGATAAGTCCGCAGCAGAAGCCGCCTACAAGGTCGCAGCTCAGAAGCTCGACAAGGCTGCTGGCGCTGGCGTGATTCACAAGAACCAGGCTGCTAACCGCAAGTCCGGTCTTGCCGTGGCCATCAACGCTCTCTGAGTTTTAGAAGCTCACAGCTAACGAAAATCCCGCAGGTTTTTCCTGCGGGATTTTTTGTTACGCAAATGTCTTCCGTTTAATTACCATCTCACTGTCGCTACCTACGCTTGTCACACTTGCGTCTGTCGGAATCCTTATCAGAATGAATGACCGGTCGTTTCAAATATTTCGCTTCACTTGGCAGATATGTATTATGACGCACCAACGCTCCCGGAAGCTGAATGTCGAAAATCACCGATACCAATCGCATGCTGACCATCAATGCGACGATCAGCAGATCAAGCACCACTTCGGCTGGAAAACTGACGATTCCAGCGTCCACGCCTTTGCAGACAAGCACCGTCAGTACGCACCCCACGGCAGATGGAACCGCATACCAATGTTTGTCACGAATCACCATCGGCACTTCGTTGATGAGCATGTCTCGAATCAGGCCACCTCCAAGCGCGGTGAACATGCCGAGAAAAACCGCGGTCATGCCTGACGTGTGGTACATCATGGCTTTACTGGTACCGTTGACCGCATACAATCCCAATGCCAGAGCATCCAACGACAGCATGGACCATTTGAGCCTGTTGATTTCGGGATGGCACACCGCGACGGCCACCGAAGCCAGCAGAGCAACGATCACCAGTCCTTTATCCGACACGCCTACCGGTGGCGCGATGCCCAGCAGCACGTCACGGATGATTCCTCCGCCCAATGCGGTGAGCCATGTGGTGACGAGAATCGCGAAGATATCGTAGCCTTTGCGCACGGCGGCAAGTCCGCCGCACATGCCGCAGCAGAACGTCGCCAAATATTCAATCCCCCAAAAGAAGGCATTACTCTCCAACGCCACCGACATGCTTTCCCATCCTTTTCCCTTCCCTCACTTCCCCCACTCTCGGATTTCGCGACTTCCCATCGTACACAATAAGCCGAGGGGCGGGAAACATGGTGTTCGACCGTAGGCTTGGCCGAACGGCCTTGAGTATGTCGAATACCATGTTCCCCGCCCCTCGGCGGACTTTGAACTATAAGTCAGTCGCGAAAAATCAGCAGACCTTCCACATCCAGTTGTGCGGATCCTCGATCTCGCCAAGCTGGATGCCCAGCAGCTGGTTGCGCAGGTTCACGGTGAATTCGCCGGAGTTGCCGTCGGCAACGGTCACGTCGAACTTCTCGGACTTGAAACGACCGATCGGGGTGATGATGGCTGCGGTACCGCAAGCGAACACCTCGGTGACTTCGCCGGACTTGATGTCTTCGAGCAACTGGTCCAGAGCGATCATGGTTTCGACCACGTCGTGGCCGTTGTCCTGGATGAGCTGAATCAGGGAGCGACGGGTCACGCCCGGCAGAATGTTGCCGGTCAGAGACGGGGTCTCTACGTGGCCGTCCTTGTGCACGACCATCATGTTCATGCCGCCAAGCTCCTCGAGGTAGGTCTTGGTAGCGGCGTCGACGAAGCAGACCTGCTCGCAGCCGTGGTCGATGCCGGTGTATTCGCCCAGCAGGGATGCGGCGTAGTTGCCACCGCACTTGGCGAAGCCGGTGCCGCCAGGGCCGGTGCGGAACCACTTGTCTTCAACCCAGATGCTGACCGGCTTCACGCCGCCTGGGAAGTACGGGCCGGACGGGGATGCGATCACGCAGTAGTCCACTTCCTGCGGAGCACGCACGCCGAGGAACGGCTCGGAAGCGAACATGAACGGACGCATGTACAGGGTGTACTCGCGGCGGGTCGGAACCCAGTTCACGTCACGCTTGACGAGGGCGGCCACGGAACCGATGAAATCGTCGATCGGCAGTTCCGGCAGGTACAGACGCTTGGCGGAGTTCTGGAAACGCTCGGCGTTCGCATCCGGACGGAACAGCCAGGTGGAGCCATCGGCATGACGGTAGGCCTTCAGACCTTCGAAGCATTCCTGAGCATAGTGCAGAACGGATGCGCCCGGATCCATCTTCAGCGGCGCATACGGCTCGATGCGGCGGTCTCCCCAGCCTTCGCCCTTGGTCCAAGTCATGTGGGCCATGTTGTCGGAGAAGACCTGACCGAATGCCGGCTTGTCGATGAGTTCGGCACGTTTGGCGTCGGATGCCGGGTTTTCGTTCGGGAGCACGGTGAACTTCTCGGTAAGCTTGTCAAGCTCTGCCGGATCGTGATGATTCTGTTCAGTCATTCTTTACTTCTTCTTGTTGCAGCCACCCGAAAGCGGCCCGCGGTTGTTGGTATCCCAGTGCTTGTGGCACCGGTTCTGGTTAGTAACTTTCCCACATCATAATCTCTTTCGATTACAAGCGTTCGCGATATGAGATAGGAAGAAACATCCTGCGAAAAAGTCGCCGCCCTCACGCCTGATTGATGCTCTATAGACTCGGAACGTATTCTGAATTGTTCAAAAAATGACTGTGCCTCATTCCCCAAAACACCATTATGACGTTCAGGTCTCTGACAGCGGGATGTGGGTGAGAATGATGGGGCGAGTAGTTTCGACGTCGTAGTACAACATGCCGCTGTCGCCTATTGGGGTGAGGAGACTTCATGGCGGAAGGCGCTGGAAACGCAGCCTTCCCAACGCTCGTCGCGTTCTGCGTGTTCCGTTCGTCGCTTCCGGTCATGCTGCGATCCTTTCGGGTGAAGCATGCAAGCCAACCCTCCGATGTATTGGCGGATACTCGAAAAAGCAATACCCCCGTCATTAGACGGGGGCAATAAGATTGTTGGCGTCACGATGCTTGTTTCAGCGGCGTTCTCCCGGATTGCGGATCTGCATGGCCGCGCCGTCTTCCATGATTGAGAAGCCGTGCTTCTGGTAGAAGGTGGCGTTCTTGCTTTCTTCCGGCATGACTTCAATATAAAGGTAGTCGCGATATCTCTCTTTGACCATGCCCACCAGATGGCCTGCGATGCCATGACCCTGATATTCCGGATCGACCAGCACGTAATGCATATAAGCCACCATCTCAGTGTCATCGAGCACGCGCACCAAGCCTACCAAGCGGTCGCCGTCCCATGCGCTGAACACGGTGGACGATCCCATCAGAGCCTTGTACAGACGTTCCGGATATTTGCCTGACACCCATCCGACGGATCGGAACAGTTGCTGCGTCTGTTCTTTGGTGAACTTCTTTTCATCGGTATACGTGATTCCCATAGTCCCGAGCGTGGTTGCATGCTACGCGCGGACTGAAGCCAGTCTCTGCATTCGAACGTGATTTTGGAATCACGTTTACGTTGGCTCAGGCCAGCCAGTAACCGCACGCAACGGCCATGACGGGCACGACGATCGAAGCCAGCGCATAGCCGATGAAACAAGCGATTTTCCCATTGCGCAGGAGCGTAACCGTCTCGTTCATCATGGTTGAGAACGTTGAGAAACCGCCGAGAAATCCTGTTGCGAGCAGTAGGCGGCAGTCGGGGCTTATGGTGTTCGCCGCGAACAATCCCGCCACCAAGCCGGCAAGCAGACCGGCCACAACATTGATGGCAAACGTCGAAAGCGGGAACGTTTTGCGCCACAATGCCTTGATATACGAATCGCAGATATAGCGTGCGGCCGCGCCGACGCCACCGCATGCGCATACGCCGATCGCAAGCATTGCGCTCATCGGATCGCCTCCTTGTCAGCATGTTCGTCTTTGTTTCGTTCCGCCAACCACGAACCGCATAAGGCACCGGCGTAGGCGAGCGAAAAACCGACAATGAACGTTACGCAGCAATAGGTGAGGACTCCGGGAATCGCGTGATCGTCAATCATCATGAATTCTTCCAATGCGAGCGTGGACATGGTGGAAAGGCCTCCGCACATGCCCATGCCGAATCCACGATTCACGTATTCTTTTGCACGGCCTTTCAACAGGCTGGAAGATCCCAGCCATGCGGAAAGCGCCGCATATACGAAGCAGGCCACCATATTGGCCGCGAACGTACCGACATGGAAGCCGCCCACGTCCGCAATGGACGAGCTCGCATACCGCAGTCCCGTGCCGACGCATCCGCCAAGGAATACCACCGTCACCACATCAAGCCGAATAATATGCTTATTCAAATGTTTCTCTCTTCCGCACCGTCTCACTTCGTCTCTCGTGCATTGTTTCCATGCATCGTCAGTCATGCTAGTCGTTATTCGATTGGAATGCTGATGCATGCCACGTATTTGCTGGAATCCTACGTCAGATCATTGTCGATCAGTGTGATCTCACGTGGGAAGCCTACCACTGTCAAATGATGATTCTCGATATAGTCCATTAATGTGCGGCATCAGGATGGCTGCCGGGAAAACGGATCGTCACGCAGTCCGTCTCCGGCAGTACGCAATCGCTCCCTTCGTACCCGACAGTGCCATACGGGTTCACTGAACGTATAGGCGAGTATAGTCCGTATCCACCCGTTGTATCAATATTGCGTAAGGAATGCAGGATTTGCCGTCAGTCTCTTATGTCTTCCAGCTCATAGAACGGGTGTTGCCGGGTATGAAAAAGCCCATGCGCGTCTGAGCACATGGGCTTTTCATCATCTCTTACGGTTGTTCAAAACCGTAGAATGGAAGTTTGCTTCCTTAAGCTATCTGAACTCACTCAGCGTTTTCAGCCGGAGCGGTTTCGACCGGAGCAGCCTCATCGGCAGCGTCTTCCGGCACCTCGACGGTGACGACGGACTCTTCCGGATCCTCGACGTCGAGCACAACGCCTTCCGGCAGCACGACGTCCTGGGCGAAGACCTTGGAACCGTCGGTCAGGCCGTCAACGTTGACCACGATCTTCTCCGGCAGGTTGGCGACATCGGCGCGAACCTTGAGCTCCTGAATGTCGACGAATGCGACGGCAGCGCCCTTCGGGGTGCCCTCGACGAACACCGGCACCTCGACGTCGATCTTCTCGCCGGCCTTGACCTCGTAGAAGTCAACGTGCTCGACGATGCGCTTCACCGGGTTGCGCTGAACGTCCTTGACGACGGCCATCTTGGTCTCGTCACCGAACTTGATGGTGAACAGAGCGTTGGTGTGACGCAGGGACAGGGTGGTTTCCTTCATCGGCAGCTGCACGAAGACCGGCTCTTCGCCGCCTGCGTACACGGTGGCCGGAATAAGGTTGGCGACGCGCATGCGGCGGGCAGCGCCCTTGCCGAACTCGGTACGGGCAGCGCCTTCGAGGGTAATGGTGGTAGCCATGGGCTATTTCTCCTTATGTTTTATTCGTTCATTCTGTTTCGGCGCATCAACGAGCCGTGAATCAACCCACAAGGAGCCTACAATCACACGCCGAGTCGATTACGGAAGCCATACGCTTCCCTCGCCAAGACAACAGTTAACTAGTATACGGCGAGGGCGGACATCATCGAAAAACGTCTCACATCAAAAATGAAAAAATCTGTCAAAGCCCACGAAAACGCCGTACGCACGTACAATCGATAGTAATTGTGAACAATCCGTCAATCGCAAGGAAACGAGACAGCAATGAAGCATGACAATGACACAATCGTTCGCGACATTCGCATCGCCACGGGAGCCGTGACGGCTGCCTGTATCGCATCGTTGGCTACGACTGCGAAATACCTGTTCCATTTCTGCATCGATACGCAATGGAAACGTTCCGTTTTCCATCAATCGCTGATTGCGCCGGAGCGTATCGAAAAACTTCAGCAGGGTGAGGCACAGGAAGCAGGAGAATGGTTCGCGCAAGCCAAACAGCCTGTGACGATTACCAGCGATGATGGACTTCGACTGCATGGATGGCTGTTCGATCCGGATTGCACTGCGCCAAAACCACACCTGTACGCAATCTGCATGCATGGTTATACCGGTGTACCGGAGGAAACCGCGAAATGGGCACATCGTTACGCCCGCATGGGCTTCACCGTATTGGTTCCGTCACAGCGTGCCCAAGACTTGAGCGAGGGACGGTACGTCGGCATGGGCTGGCTTGAACGCAATGATCTACTGAATTGGATCGACCTTATCGCGTCGAGTGACGCCGACGCCCGTATCCTGCTGTATGGCGGCTCGATGGGCGCGGCAACGGTGATGATGACGACGGGAGACCCGCGTCTGCCGCGCAATGTGGTGTCCGCGATTGTCGATAGCGGCTACACGTCTGCGCGCATGGTGTTCATCGACAGCCTTCGGCATTCGTCGCGTCTGCCGAAACCGCTTGCCGCGGTATGTGTGGATGCCGCGGGATTGTTCTGCAAACATTATGCAGGGTACGATTTTTCGGAAGCCACCTGTCTGCAGTCGCTCAGACATACTGTCATTCCGATGCTGTTCATTCATGGCGAACAGGACGACATCGTGAGCTCACGTTTTCTCAAGATCAATTACGAAGCGTGCTCGAGCATCGATCGAGAAAAGCTCATGGTTCCCGACGCACGCCATATGGAAGCATCCGTCGTGGATCCCGAACTGTATTGGAACACCGTCAATGCCTTCATCAAACGCGCATTCGAATTGTGAGCCATGAAAACTGTGTCAAGGTTCACATGAGATTTTCCTCATGCTTATCCCCAAGGTGAACATACACAATGTTCATTTGTTGGAAAATCCAATGAAATCAACGGCTTACCCACTTCTGCCGCCTCCCGGCACGCTCAAGGCCACGGAATACTTCACCATTATCTTGTTGTTTGTTCGTCGCAGGGCGAACAAACAACAGAGAGGAACGAATATTACATGGCCAATCAACATCCTTGGCATGTCGGCCGTCTTCCTTGGACCCTTCGTCGAAAAGGACATCAAGAAATCGGCTTTGATCTCAACGGTCTGCTTCGCCTGCAGGTTCGCCGGTACCGGAGCCAGTATCGCGGCAGGATGCCCCCGGCGTGCTCATCTTCTATGGCGTAATCATGGGCATTGGATTGGGCGTCGGCTATCTGACGCCGGTGAAGAACCTAATGCTGTGGTTCGCCAAAAGTCTCGCCACCGGCATCGCCGTCGCGGGATTCGGTCTGGCCAAGGCCATCGCGGGAAGCATCAGCGTCATCCTGACCGTCGATGCCGTGTTCAACGCTGCCGGTGCTGCTTGAGCAGCACTTTGGCATGAAGTCAGTGTCCACCGTGCACGGACTGGCTTTGAGCGCGTGGGCGTTCGCCGGATTGTCCGGCAACCAGTTGGCATCCTTCGTCGTCTCTCATGCGACGGATGCAGCCCACCGATACAGCGCGCTGATTCCGATCATCACCGTACTGTACGCCGTCGCTCTCGCGTCCATCATCGCCGTGACGCTCGCCACGAAAGGCAAGGGCGCCAACGCCTTATCATCACGTTGAGCGGCATGATACATCGTTCAACACGCTGACACGGCGGATGAGCCCATCAACGCCTTATGCGGATGTTCTGGGCATTCGCTTGTTAGCCGCCCTGCGCCGGGGAACAGACTTTGGTTCCGCTCCCCGGCGAACTTCTTCCCATTGATATATACGATGTATATGATTCCTTCCTTTCCCAATCCATTTCCCCGTATTCCACCGCATCGCCTTCCGATTCACGTACGCTGACGGTAGCCGTGAAAAACAATGGCATCCCCTCCGTTGCGGTCGAATATATGGATCAGATACCACAATTGCAGCAATACCATGACGAACAAGGTTCCCCTGCCCGCGTGTTTTCCGCCACACAGGTACTGTAGTGGGTATGGAACAATCATCTGGAGCTTTCCCGCCGTCCCGCATCGAAGTGCGCGGTGCCTGCGTACATAATCTCAAGAACGTCGACGTCGACATTCCGTTGAACAAATTAGTCGGCATCGCCGGTATCTCCGGGTCCGGAAAGAGCTCTCTCGCTTTAGGTGTGCTATACGCTGAAGGATCCCGACGTTATCTGGAGGCTTTGTCGACGTATACCAGGCGACGTCTCACCCAAGCGAGTCGAGCGCAGGTAGTCGACATACGTCATGTGCCCGCGGCTCTCGCCCTCCATCAAAGACCTTCAGTGCCCGGCGTGCGATCCACGTTCGGCACGATGACGGAGCTGCTCAACAGTCTGCGTCTGTTGTTCTCCCGTTGCGCCTCACATGTCTGCGAGCATTGTGGCGAACGCAACCGTCCCACAATGAACGTGGCGGCCGAGTTGCCTATACGATGCACATCCTGCAATCAACTCATGCACCCACCATCCGCCGAACAGCTGTCGTTCAATTCCGCCGGCGCATGCCCGACCTGCTCCGGAACAGGCATCGTGCGAACCGTCGACCGTGCTTCCCTGGTACCAGACGAGACCAAAAGCATCGACGCCGGCGCAGTATTACCATGGGGATCGTTGATGTGGGATCTGATGAAGCAGGTGTGCGGCGCGATGGGAGTGCGCACGAACATTCCATTCAACCAGCTGACCGACGCCGAGCGGGACATCGTGTTCAACGGCCCGGCCGTCAAGAAGCATATTCTATACAAACCGAAGAAAGGCAATGATTTCGCCGAACTTGACTTCACGTACTTCAACGCCGTGTATACCGTGGAGAACGCGCTCGCCAAAGCCAAGGATGAGAAGGGTATCAAACGCGTGTCGAGATTCCTCAGCGAGCAACCATGTCCGGATTGTTCCGGTACGAGGCTTTCACAGCAGGCTCGTCAACCGCAGATTCTCGGTATTAATCTGGCACAAGCCACGGCGATGACACTTGACGAAACGATACGTTGGGTGCGTTCAGTACCCAAGTCATTGCCGCAGGAGATGCGTGCGATGGCCACAGCCATCTGCGAATCGTTCGAGGATACGGCCGAGCGGCTCGTGGAACTCGGATTATGCTATTTGTCGCTTGACCGCGCAGGTGCGACACTGTCCACCGGCGAGCGCCAACGTGTGCAGTTGGCCCGTTCGGTGCGTAACCGCACTACAGGCGTGCTGTATGTGCTGGATGAACCGTCTATCGGATTGCATCCGGCGAATGTGGATGGACTGTTGGGCGTGATGCGCGATTTGGTGGCTGACGGCAATTCGGTGGTTGTGGTCGATCATGATACCCGTGTGCTTGCCGCGATGGATCATTTGGTGGAGATGGGTCCAACGGCCGGTGCCGAAGGCGGTCATATGATCGCTCAGGGTGCGGTGTCGGATGTTATGACGGCACCTGGTTCTCAGATAGCGCCTTTTCTGCGTGATGGTGGCAAAATACATGAGCGGGCGCGGCCGCAGATTGACTTAGATGCGATGTTCGCCAAGGGTCGGATTCATTTGGAGACGAATACCGTGCATACGGTGCATCCGTTATTGGTGGACATTCCGCGAGGACGTCTCACTGTGGTGTCTGGCGTGTCGGGTTCCGGTAAGACGACGATGGTATTGGAGACACTGGTCCCTGCGTTGCGCTCGGCCGCTGATGGTACCGTTTCCCCGAGCTCGATTCGTCTGATTGACGCGGATGGCATTTCGAAAGTGGAACTGATCGATGCCACGCCCATTGGAGCAAACATCCGTTCGACCGTGGCGACATATTGCGGTGTTCACGATGATCTGCGTCGTGCGTTTGCGAAGACTTCCGATGCCCATAAGAAGAATCTCAAACCTGGCGCATTCTCATACAACACGGGCAAGTTGCGCTGCTCCACTTGCGATGGAACCGGTACCATTTCGTTGGACGTGCAGTTCCTGCCCGATGTTGACGTCACGTGTCCCGATTGCCATGGGACACGGTATGCACAGACCGCCGATGACATTCGATTGGTTTGCGCGGACAGCGTCGCCCGTTCACTGCCGGAATTGATGTTGCTAAGCGTCGACGAGATGATGCCTCTATTGGATTTCCTACGCCCCGTTCGATCGAAACTGGCCACACTGCATGAGCTTGGCCTGGGGTATCTGACACTTGGCGAGCCGACTCCTGCGTTATCAGGCGGCGAAGCGCAACGGCTGAAGCTGGCCAGCGAAATGGGACGCGGACAGTCCGGTTCGGTATTCGTGTTCGACGAGCCGACGATCGGGCTACACCCGTTGGATGTGCTGGTATTACTACGCGTGTTCGACTCGTTGGTGGCTTCTGGGGCGACAGTTGTAGTAATCGAACATGATCTTGATGTAATCGCGAACGCGGATTATCTCATCGACATGGGTCCGGGCGGAGGCATGGCCGGCGGTCGCATCGTATGCGAGGGAACACCGGAAACGGTCCGTGCCTGTCCTGACAGCGTCACGGGCAGATATCTGCGTGGATGATCCGACGCGAACTCGCCCGTGATGGTTTCCCATAGCTGCTTTCCTCGGGGTTGTCTGGGATACAGTCAGAAATCCCAGTCATCGTCGTCGGTCTCGACTGATTTGCCCATTACGTACGAGCTTCCCGAACCGGAGAAGAAGTCATGGTTCTCATCGGCGTTCGGACTTAACGCGGCAAGGATCGACGGGTTCACGTCGCAGATCTCTTGTGGGAAAAGCGCTGGATATCCGAGATTCATCAACGCCTTGTTGCCGTTGTATCGCAGGAACTTTTCGACATCTTGCGTCAATCCGACAGGCTCGTAGAGGCTGCGCGTGTACTCCACCTCGTTGTCATACAACTCGTTGAGCAGGTCGTAGGTGTAGTCGCGCAGTTCGCCGCGTTTGTCCTCGCTGACCCGCTCAAGCCCTTTTTGATATTTGTATCCGATGTAATAACCATGCACGGCTTCGTCGCGGATAATAAGACGGATCACGTCGGCGGTGTTGGTGAGTTTGGCATGCGCGGAGAAATACATCGGTAGATAGAAGCCTGAGTAGAACAGGAACGATTCCAGCAGCGTGGAGGCCACTTTTCGCTTGAGTGGACTATCCCCCTCGTAATAATCGAGCACGATGCGCGCTTTCCTTTGCAGATACTCGTTCTCCTCACTCCAAGAGAACGCCTCGTCGATCTGTCGGGTGGAACACAAGGTGGAGAAAATCGAGGAATAGCTCTTGGCGTGCACTGACTCCATGAACGCGATGTTCGTATAGACGGCTTCCTCATGCGGGGTAAGCGCATCGGGTATGAGGCTGACCGCGCCAACGGTTCCCTGGATGGTGTCAAGCAAGGTGAGACCGGTGAACACGCGCATGGTCAACGTATGCTCGGCCTCGCTCATTGTGCGCCAAACGGGCAAATCATTGGAGACGGGCACTTTCTCCGGCAGCCAAAAATTGCCGGTCAACCTGTCCCATACCTCAAGGTCCTTGTCATCCTCAAGTTTGTTCCAGTTGATGGCACTCACACGGTCAATGAGCTTAATCCTCTGTCGAGGTACGGATATCGGCGCCATGATGGTCGTCCTTTCTAATCGTCGTCTTATCGTCGCGGCCGTATAACCGCCTGTATTCGTCCGGAGCCGTCAGACGAAGCATCGCGCGGTAAACCAAACGAGACATGTCTTTTCTTTTCCTTTCAAGTCACAGGTTTCACAACATGCAACTGACGCAGCCTTGTACTTCGGTGCCAGACAACGCCTGCTGACGAATGCGGATGTAATACAGCGTTTTGATGCCTTTGCGCCATGCATAAATCTGCGCCTTGTTCAAATCTCGGGTAGTCGCCGTATCGGGGAAGAACAAGGTCAACGACAGGCCTTGATCGACATGCCGCGTTGCCTCGGCATACGTATCAACAATGGCCTTCCATCCGATTTCGTACGCATCCGCGAAATACTGGAGATTGTCGTTGGTCATATACGGAGCTGGATAGTAGATCCGTCCAATCTTGCCTTCCTTGCGAATCTCAATCTTCGAGGCGATAGGATGGATGGAGCTCGTGGAATGATTGATGTACGAAATTGACCCGGTGGGCGGCACGGCCTGTAGATATTGGTTGAAGATACCGTCACGTATGATGTCGTCACGCAGACGACGCCAATCATCCTCGTTGGGGATATGGATGCCCCGCCGTGCGAACAGCGACGCGATTTTTTCGGTCTTCGGCGCCAGCGATCGCTCGCCGTTCGTATATTTGTCGAAATAGTTGCCTGCGCCTGCAGGCTTCGCATAGGCGGACCGTTCGAAGCCTGCAAACCGTGTTCCGCGTTCGACTGCGAGCTCATGCGAGGCACGGTAGGCATGGTATGCAACGGTCATGAAGTACATGTCGGTGAAGTCGAGGGCTTCCGGTGAACCGTACATGATCGATTCTCTGGCAAGGAATCCATGGAGGTTCATCTGTCCCAAGCCGATGGCATGACCTTCGTCGTTGGCGCGTCGGATGGATGGCACACACGCGATGTCCGTATGTTCCGACACCGAGGTCAATGCGCGAATCGCACGTTCCACGGTTCGTCCCAAATCACTGTCCATCGCTTTGGCGATGTTGAGCGATCCAAGATTGCAGGACACGTCACGTCCCACGTGATTGTAGGACAGATCCTCATGATAGGTGCTTGGCTCCTGCACTTGGAGGATCTCCGAGCACAGGTTGCTCATGGCGATTCGTCCGTCGATCGGGTTGGCTCGGTTCACAGTATCTTCGAACACCATGTACGGGTATCCGGATTCGAATTGCAATTCGGCCAAAGTCATGAAGAACTCTCGTGCGTCGATGTAGGTTTTCCCGATGCGTTCATCGTCCACCATATTCCGGTAGTTTTCGCTGATGGAGACATCGGCGAAGGGTCTACCCATGACGCGTTCGACGTCATATGGGCTGAACAGGGCCATAGGTTCGTGTCTCTTCGCCAGCTCGAATGTGATGTCGGGTATCACTACTCCAAGAGCCAAAGATTTGATACGGATCTTCTCATCCGCGTTCTCGCGTTTGGTATCGAGGAAATGCATGATGTCCGGATGATGAGCGTTGAGGTACACCGCACCGGCACCCTGTCTAGCGCCCAACTGGTTGGCGTAGCTGAAAGAGTCCTCAAGCAGTTTCATCACAGGCACAACGCCGCTGGACTGGTGTTTGATGCGCTTGATGGGCGCGCCGGCCTCGCGCAGATTGCTAAGCAACAGCGCGACGCCTCCACCTCGTTTGCTCAGCTGCAATGCGGCGTTGATGCCACGCGATATGGACTCCATGTTGTCTTCGATACGTACGAGAAAACAGCTGACCGCCTCTCCGCGCTGGGCTTTGCCGAGGTTGAGGAAAGTGGGCGTCGCCGGTTGGAAACGTCCTGATATAAGTTCTTCGAAATACGATTCGGCGGCCGCATGGTCGCCGGCGGCAAGCGCGAGCGCAACGGCGGCCGCGCGTTGCGGGAAGTTCTCCAGGTATTGTTTGCCGTCAAAGGTTTTCAATGCGTATGAGCGGTGGAACTTGAAAGCTCCGAGGAATGTATCGAATTCGAATCCGCAGTCATCCACGTTGCGGTAGAACCTGTCAAGGAATTCGGCATCATATTGGGCAAATACGGATTCGTCGTAATAGCCGTCTGCGATGAGTCGGCTGAGTCTGTCTTGTGTGGAGTTGAAGCGGACGGTGTTCGGCAGCACGTGCTTTTCGACGTACTCGCGTACGGCTTGGATGTCTTTATCAAATTGGATGCGCCCCTGCTTGTCGTAGAGATTCAGCATCGCGTTGAGCGAGTGCCAGTCATGGGCGCGATCGTAGGAGGCTATGACGTCGGTTGCTGCGTGTGGTGTCGTTGAATCTTCTGGCATGGTTATCGTTGTTCCTGTTGTGTGTATTCGTCGAAAAATCTGCGCAGTCCTTCGCGCACGGTCGCGGTGTCTTCTGAAGTGCCCATCAGTTCGAACCGGTAGAGTAGCGGCACGCGGCATTTAGCCGCGATGATGTCGCCTGCGATGCCGTAGGCTTCGCCGAAGTTGGTGTTACCCGATGCGATGACGCCGATGATGCCACTGCGGTTGCGTTCATCATTGAGGAATCGTTTGACTTGCACGGGCACTGCTTTGCCGATTGTTCCTCCGCCGTATGTGGGTGTCAGCAAGACGTAGGGCTCATCCACATGCAGCTCCGGCTCGTCCGGCCGCAGCGGGATGCGCATTGTATGAATGCCGAATTCATCCAATCGGCATCCTTCGACGAAGCGTGTCGTATTGCCCGATGCCGACGAGAAGTATACCAACGCACTCACCGGCAGCGAGCCTCCAGCTCGTGGATTTTGTCGGGACGATACCCGGACCAGGATTCGTCGTCTGCGATGATGACTGGCATCTGCCGCCATCCTTCGTTCCGCAATCTGTCGGAAATACGTGCGTTGGCCGTAATGTCGACAGTCGTATAGGGAAGGCCTCGTTTGTCCAATTGGCGTTTCGTCGCCGTGCATTGCGGGCAGTTTGCTTTGGTGTATAACGTAATGTTCATGTTCCACGTCCTTTCACGACCGTACGTCGTTGGTATGTGGCACACATTATCCGAACGAAAATAAAAATCAAGACCACAACATACAGTGTCTCGTCACATTTTCAAACACTATATACGGCGTGTTTCCAGTATTGGCAACAGTTTTGAAGTTCTCGAGCAGGACGTGGGCCGGATTTGTGGGATTTTTCACATCGGATGCAATCGTTCTTCACCGAAAGCCCCATGCCATAAAAAGGCATATAGGAACCAGGGTCTTATTCCCTTCGGGAACCCAGCCGTCACTCACTCAAGTTGACCTTGGACACCCAACCATGCACCAACCGCAGAAAAGACAGACAACCCGCACCCCGGCAACGCGGATTCAGGTTTCTTCGCAGAAACCTGCAGAGAGTCTTTCGGCACCTCTTCGACCGAGCTGGGAAGTGTCCGACATACCACACCGACCAACGGTATGTATAATGTTGGTGTATTCGACTCCATCATCGAAGGAGAGGCATATGGCGCGCAATGCGCACCCTGAGGTGACACGACAGCGAATCCTTGACGCCGCGAAAAAGCTGTTCGCGCAAAAGGGGTATGAGCGCACCACGATTCAAGATATTCTCGACGAGCTCGAAGACCTCAGCAAAGGCGCTATCTACCATCATTTCAAAAACAAAGAAGCGATGCTGCATGCGCTGATAGATTCCGACAACGAACGACTTCTTCCCCAGGCAAATCAAGAGGATGGCTCACGAAACGGATTGCAGAAACTACGCAATTCGCTCATGATGCAGATTACCGACACCGAACATATGACCCTCATGCGCGATGCGTTTCCCCTGCTGAACGACCCGAAAATCCTCGCCGAAAATCTTCGCATCTGGCGAACCGACAGCACCAAAATCGCGTACGACTTCATCCAGGAGGGGTTAAAGGACGGTTCAATCACAACCGAGTACCCTCAAGAAGCCGCGGAACTTTTTTCACTGCTGTTCAATTACTGGCTAGCCCCAAACTTCTACCCCATCACTACCCTAAGTGAATTCAAGCATCGCATCCACTGTCTTGGATTGATTATGGACTCGCTCGGAGTTCCACTTATCGATCACGACAGTGATATGGAAGATCGGCTTGCGGAAGGCTTCTTCCTACTCGCCAGTAATCCGCAATAAAAGCTCGGCAATGTCAATCTGTCTTTATTCGTACCTTTTTTACATACCGTCAGTCGGTATCGAAAGGAATAGTCATGAAAAACTCGTCAGCAAAGACACTCCAATCCAGCTTGCGCTCCGCAAACTTCATCCTGCTTGTACTCGGTCAAGGCATTTCCTTGTTCGGCAATACCATGCTCCGATTTGCCATGTCCATGTGGGTACTGGACGAAACCGCATCATCCACGACCTTCGCCACCGTGCTGGCCATATCCGTCATCCCGACCATACTTATTAGCCCATTCGGAGGTGTTATGGCCGACCGAGTAAGCAAACGTGCCATGATGGTGGCGCTCGATATCATCTCAGGAATCGTCACACTGCTCGCGACTGTGTTTTTCGCACTATCCGGATTCAACATTCTCGCCATCGCCATCATGCAGGTAGTGTTGGCAGTACTCGATGCCATGGAAACTCCCGTCGTGCAATCCGCACTGCCACAAATCATCGGAAGAGAGTCCTCCACTGATCTTCGCCGAGGCGCGGCCATCATCAACCAAGTGCAGCAGCTCAGCCAATTACTCCCGAGTTTCCTAGGTGGCGTGATGTACGGGCTGGTCGGCATTCGACCGATGATGCTCATCACCGCAGCATTTCTTATGTCGGCAGCCATGGTTGAATGCTTCATCAGACTCGCAAAGCCCCTATCGAATCAAGATGATGCCGGCATCTGCCTGCTCGACGTCATCATTGGCGATATGCATTCGGCGACCGCTTTCCTGCTTCGCAAGGAACCGACCGTAGCACGATTAGCCGGTGTTTGCACATGGATCAATCTGATACTGACTGGATTCAGTTCAGTAAGCTTTCCTTACATTATTCGAACTACGTTAGGCTACGATGCGGCGACATATGGTCTATGCGATGGCATTATCGGCATTGCCGACATAGCGGGAACATTCATCGCTGGCTGTTTCGCCAACCGTTTGAAATCACGAAACGCCCCTTCGTTGTTGTTCGTGGAAAGTCTTATGCTGCTCCCACCGGCCATCGCCTTCCTGCTTCCATGTTCAACGCAAACCAAGCTCATCATGCTGGTGCTCTGCACTGCGGCAGTCATAATCGCCGTTGATTTCTTGAACCTCATTCTCGTACCATCTATTCAGATGAGGACACCAACCGCGCTTACAGGCAAGGTCATGGCCATTATTTCATCATTGACGATATGCGCCCAGCCACTCGGGCAAATGCTTTACGGATGGCTGCACGCACATTGCACGGTTTGGCTTATTCTGCTGATTTCAGCACTGGCATCACTACCCTTGGCATGGTTGGCTCGCCCACTGTTTGCGCACCTTGACGATACGATTTCCAAGTAAGGCAGGGTAATGAAGCCGATATACGAACGTCCGTATGCTGAGAATGCCGCCCAACATATTGCGATTCGGCTTGAAATCAGCCTTCCTTAAACGAATGCCTTTCTGCTTGCAACGAATCACCACCAGCGCGACGATCACACTGATGGTCTGTGCAAAGATTGTGCCAAGGACCGCATCTGCCGGACCAAGCTGAAAATACCCCATGAACAGGTAGACGAGTGCGATATTGAAACACTGATTCCCAAGCTGGCAGGAACCACTTGGCTGAATCACTATCTTGAGAGCCTGCCGAATCTGGAAGCCCAGAAACAGATGTGCAGACAAGTTATCAGCATGCGATGTTCAACGGCTGACATCAGTTATACAGGAATGTTCGATCGGGGTCCTTTGGTACGGCATGTCCAAAATTGTTACGCCTATGCGGATTGGACGTCCACGCTGGTGGAAGTGAATTACGTAAACGAGAACTTCTGTCTGTCATTCACACAGAAGTTCGCCACAGATAGATACGTAAAAGCATTTCGCGAATTGTTGGAGCAATACGGCATAGCATGCACCGAGATCGAAGAGACAAAGTTCATCTGAACGTTCCGCCATTCAATCTCGGCACAACCATGATGCATACGCTTTGACGTTCGCGATCTGAGAGGTCGATCAGTCGCCGATTGAAACCGGCCTCCCCTCGTTTCCTCCCGTCTCATCCGCGCTTCCCATGTATGGACCCATCAGATCGATATATCCCTTCGCGTCATGAGCGAGAAGCGCACGCGTTGCACGCAGGGATTCGATATCCCTTGGAAAACGGTAGAGCGCAACCATTGCCGACAAATCCCTAAGCCCGTTACAGGCGTCCATTAATCGTTTCTTCTCCTTTCGCGGTGCGAAAAGCGCATCATCCCTACTTTCCGGTTCCGGGAAGCAGATATACCCTCCCAATGTCATCGCCAACCCCATCCCTTTAACGGATTCAGTCGTTCGTCTCAGACTTTCCACTCCCTGCTGGAACATCTTGTCATCACGAGTCCGGAACCCTTCAGTAAGGGGCCGCGAGCCAACTGCCCCCAACAGCGACAGGGCAAGATCATGCAGGTACAGCGGATCCTCCCAAATGTTCGTCACCTGATACGCGCCCTTCTGGTAAACGCGTTCCATGATTTGCGAAGCTGATTCAGTCTGCTTGTTCCACAAAGCACGATACGCTTCCACGATTTTCCCCGCATCGTACAGATATCGCGCATCCATACACGCGGGATATTCAAGCAACATGGATTCGGCAAGGTCGGCATTGCAAGCATAGTCCAGATCGGCTTGAATTCTAAGATCGCGCAGATGGTCGCACAGATTTCGATAGGAGAAGTCTTCATCGCATCCGGAATCCACCACTTTCGGATCGTCCCTCAGCATGCACATGCCGATACCGCCATATCCAAGCACCATCAACGCAACATCGGCCGCACGCGGCTCTTCCTCACCCCAACGTAGCAGACTGTACGCGGCCAGCCAATATACTTCCTGCAAATATTCAGCCATGCAGGCCAGTCTCTTCTTTTTGCTGGTAGCGTATTTTCCACCCTTTTTCTTGCTTCTCCGAAACACATCCTTGGTGTAGGTCAATCCAATCTGGAATGGCATTCTGCTGCTGGGCCTTTGCAAAGCCACCGCTATCGAAGCGTCATTGATCATTTCATAGAGCCAAACGCTCATACCGTACTTACGCACGATGTTACGGCATCCATCAAGAAAATTCGCATCATGCTCAACCAGATCATAATCGAACGAAATCATGGCCCACGCCAGATTCGCCACCCATGATGTGCTGCAGAATAATTCCTTCCCCAGTTCACAGACTTTTTCGTCAAAAAGCGAAAGAGATCCGATCTCACCGTATTCATCGTGGATTTTTCCCAATTCCGCAAGATATTTGCCAGAACTGTATCCATCAAACCGCTCGATAAGTTCTTCGATCGTTGCCAAAAATCCCTGTTCATCCATATGGAACGGGCCAGTGATTATTTCCGCCATGTGCAACTCCTTTGTTGTAGGGTGCACCTACTGTCTCATATTCAAATCATCTTGCGCCACCGAACCTTGAAAATCTGTGGATATGTGGAAAACTCCACCCATATCCACAGGCGAATAACGACTGTGGATAACTCACAATTCGCATGCAACAGACCTGATCTTACGAAAATCACCATATGCAAAAAGGTCCCTTCCCTCACCGGAAGAGACCTTTCAGGAAAAGCATCAACGCAACGTTTCAGCTGTTAGTTGATGAGCTCCTTGACTGCCGCGATAACGGCCTGCAGGCTTGCCTTGGCGTCGCCGAAAAGCATCTGCGTGTTGTCTTCGAAGTACAGTTCGTTCTGGATACCGGCATAACCGGTACCGCGACCGCGCTTCATGACCACCACATTCTGGGCCTTGTCGACGTCGAGGATCGGCATGCCGGAGACCGGGGTGCCCGGCTTGCGTGCGGCCGGGTTGGTCACATCGTTGGCGCCGACCACAAGAGCCACGTTGGCCTGCGGGAACTGCGGATTGATGTCATCCAGATCGACGAGCTCCTCGTACGGCACGTTGGCTTCGGCGAGCAGCACGTTCATGTGGCCAGGCATACGGCCTGCCACCGGATGGATGGCGTAGGAGACTTCGACGCCGTGGTTCTTGAGGAGCACACCAAGATCAGCAAGCTCGCGCTGGGCCTGAGCCTGGGCCAGACCGAAGCCCGGCACGAAGATGACCTTTTCGGCGTATACGAGCTGTACGGCCAGATCGTCCGCGGAAGTTTCCTTCATGCTGCCTTCCGGACCCTCACCAGCGCCAGCGGCGGCATTGGCACCACCGAAACCGCCTGCAAGCACGGACAGCAGCGGACGGTTCATGGCCTTGGACATGGCGATGGACAGGGTCACACCGGCGGCCCCAACCAGTGCGCCGGCCACGATCA
>ERZ860322.381-NODE-381-length-33937-cov-20.164601_pt1 | contig 33937 bp, 30 predicted proteins | sample MGYA00509979_ERZ860322 | MGnify/ENA primary metagenome ERZ860322 (study PRJEB30046, sample SAMN00715217) | human gut metagenome | study: EMG produced TPA metagenomics assembly of the A metagenome-wide association study of gut microbiota in type 2...
TATTTCCAATTTCCAAACCCTGTTGCGCCGATTTTAGTTTGTGAAGACAAGTTCTGACATAGACATAAAAAATCGCCATATACACAAGGCATTATGCTTTTGTGTATATGGCGATGATTTTTTTGTATTGACCTTATACGCTGCCTATGCGCCAGCCCTCGGCCTGTTCTCTTATCTGAATGAAGCGTTTGTAAACGCCGTCCTGGCTGATAAGCTCGCTGTGAGTTCCCTTTTCGGCAATTCTGCCGTCATCGACTACAAGTATCTGATCGGCGTGCTCGATAGTTGCGAGACGATGTGCGATGGTGATGATCGTCTTGCCCTTTGTAAGCTCGGATATTGCCGACTGGATAAGATGCTCGTTTTCGGGGTCGATGGAAGCGGTGGCTTCGTCAAGGATTATGATAGGAGCATTTTTGAGGATAGCTCTTGCGATGGATATTCTCTGCTTTTCGCCGCCTGAAAGAGTTCCGCCGCCCTCGCCTATAACGGTGTCATAGCCCTGAGGGAGAGCCGATATAAAGTCGTGGCAGCGTGCCTTTTTGGCTGCGGCTATCATTTCCTCTTCGGTAGCGTCGGGCTTTCCGAAGCAGATGTTTGCACGTATGGTATCATTGAAAAGATATACGTTCTGGAAAACCATGGAGATGTTTGAAAGCAGGCTGTCGCAGGTCATTTCACGCAGGTCATGGCCGCCTACTGTGATGCTTCCGCTGTTGGGATCATAAAATCTGGCAAGCAGGCTGCAGATAGTGGTCTTTCCTGAGCCGGACGGTCCCACAATGGCGGTAGATGTCTTTTCGGGGATAGAGAAGCTTACATTTTTTAGCACCTGACGGGAATCATATCCGAAATCAACATTTTTGAACTCGATATCGTAGTGGCTGAGAGGAATATTCTTTCCGTTTTCATCAATAAAGCTGCTTCCTTTAAGAGCATCCAGCTGATCCATTGCATCGTCGATAACGCTGAGAGTGTGTGCGCTGTCGCTGATAGGTTCAAGGCTTGCAAATACCACAAAGGAGAAGAACACGAACATGAGCATTACGGAAAAGTCCATCTTTCCGTTAAGGCACATAAGTGACGCTGCAAGTGCAAGTGCTACCGAGCCGCATTTAAGGGCTATCAGGTGGCAGAGATTTGAGGGAAGATATCCCCACTCTATTTTAAGATGTATGCGCTTGCTGTCCCCTACCGCCTTTGTGACGGAATCCATGGAAGCACCGCTTTTTCCGAAGGACTTAACTACCGCAAGTCCTCTTGAGTATTCGATTATTGCGCCTGTCATATCCTTGTTAGCCTGAGCCTCAACAGGTGAATTTTGGGCGCTGTAGCGTGAGATGAGCACAAGGAATATGAATGAAACCGCTGCGGCTGCCAGTGCTATAAGTGCGGTCACGGGGCTGAATATTGCAAGTGTGACAAATATAACGATAAAGTTCAGATATCCGCCTACGAAATTATCGACCATTCGTATGCCCATATTTTCAAGGGTAGAAAGACCTGTGGTTACCGAGCTGAGTATATTTCCCGTGCTTACCTGCTGGAAATAGCCGAGAGATACTCGCTTCAGGGCATCACCTACTGCAAGGCGGTCACGGGCGGTAAGCTCATAGCCGATAGACTCCTGAAATCTTGCTCTGAGATAATCAAACAAGAATCTGAGGGCAACGAAAACAATCTGCAAAACAAGGCTCTTCCATATCCAGCTTCTGTCAAAGGCTGTGCCGTTCATTTTCGAGTCAATAAGCAGTCCTATGGTATAGGCTGCGACCATTATTGGCATAGCTGTGAAAATATGAGATAAAAATGATACCGCAAAGCCTGCGTAAAGCCTGCCCTTAAATTCACCGCACCAGTTGATTATGCGCTTGATAGTTTTAAACATTTTCCGCACCTCCGTTTGTGGCAACAGCCCAGTCCTTTGCGCCTATATGGGCTTCCCACATATCCTTGTAAAGCGGGCAGTCTGCCAGAAGCTGTTCCTGGGTTCCCTGAGCAAGTATTTTGCCGTTTTTCAGCACAACAATATTGTCGGCAGATTTAATGGTAGAAAGTCTGTGGGCAATTACCAGCAGAGTTTTGCCCTTGGTGAGAGCTGTTATGGACTGCTGTATCTTATGCTCGTTTTCGGGGTCGGTAAATGCTGTTGCCTCGTCAAGAATTACTATGGGAGCATTTTTGAGCATCATTCTTGCAATGGCGATACGCTGCTTTTCGCCGCCTGACAGGCGCTTTCCTGCTTCACCGGCGGGAGTGTCGTAGCCATTGGGGAGCTTGTTTATAAACTCCTCGCACTGGGCTGCTCTTGCAGCTGCCTTTACCTGTTCATCGGTCGCCTTGGGATCGCCCAGACGAATATTTTCAAGTATGGAGCAACGGAAAAGGAAGTTATCCTGTGTAACAAAGCTTACATATTTCGAAAGCTGGGAAAGGGGCATATCCTTGACGTTCACGCCGCCTATCTCTATGCTGCCCGAGCTTACGTCCCAGAAGCGGGCGATAAGCTTTGCCACTGTGGATTTTCCTCCGCCGGATGGGCCAACAAGAGCTGTGAAGCTGCCCTGAGGGAGCTTCAGGTCAATGCCGTGGAGGACTTCATCATCAGCATTTCCCGTGTAGGAAAATCTGACATTTTTAAGGGAAACATCTGTCTTTTTAACATCTGCACGCTTTGCAGGCTCGGGAAGCTCCTTCATATTAAGAAAATCTTCCAGTCCCTCAACCGTGAACTTGACCTGACGCATATTTTCGGAGAATACCTCCAGCTTTGCAAGCGAGCCTACCATGGAGATAGAAAGCATTACTGCCAGTGCTGCCTGCGCAGGAGATATGGTTCCCGATGATGCCAGAGCCAGCGCTGTGGGCAGTGTTCCGATAAGTGTTGAGGGGAAAAGCGCAAATGCAAGCTTCATGGTCACATATGTGGAAGCGAGCCACTTTACAACAAATGTTTTAAAGTCGTTTATTGCGCCTGCGTATTTTTCGTAGGAAACGCCTGCACGTCCGAAAGCTTTGATAACTTCAATTCCCTCGATATACTCAACCACGGTGCTGTTCATATAAGCGCCCGCCTGATCGTATTTATCGAAGTTTTCGCCGCTTATTTTAAAGGTAAGCCCCATGCAAATAAATGACAGAGGGAATGTTACCAGCGATGCCAGAGCAATTCGCCAGTCGATGCAGATGAGAGCGATAATGCTCACTACAGGCAGCACGATATGTCCTGCACCCTCGGGGACCATGTGAGCAAGAGGAGGTTCGAGATTTTCAATCTTATCCACCATCATGTTCTTTATTTCGCCTATGGAGTGATTTTCCACATCTCCGAGAGGTGCGTGGAGAAATCTGTCTGCCAGACGGAGACGAAGTCCCTCAAGAACATTGTATGCCATATTGTGGGAGATGCCTGTGGATAGCGTGAACAACACTACCTTTACGATATAAGCCGCCAGCGCACCAATGCACCAGCCGATTATCGAGCTGCTTGAAGCTATGCCGTCAGTGAACAGGCATATTATCCTGTACATACAATAAAAAGGCACAAGTCCCGATGTTACGCTTATGACTGAGAGTATCACCGATATCACAAGCTTTGCCTTCTGCCCCTCGGCGTACCTGAACAGCGTGGCTGTCCAGCTGCTTTTTTCCTTTTCCATTTTCATCTTTCCTTTCAGCGGATATCTTTGCGGTATTCAATGGGCGTGCGGCCCATTATCCTTTTGAATGCCGCCGCAAATTTGCTTGCACTGTCATATCCCACAAGTCCTGCTATCTCTGCTGCGCTTTTGTTTCTGTCATTTATCAGCATTTCCGCAGCACGGTTCATTCGGAAGCCTGTGAGCCATGCTCCGATAGACGTTCCATAGACCGAGCGGAAACAGCTTTTCATTGTTGTAAGAGGAATTTCAAACTGCTCCGAAAGCTCTTCCTGAGTAAAATCATCTGACATATTTTCTGCCAGAAATGTTTTTATCGCCTTGACCTTTTCAACCTGCGTCCTGTAGAAATACTGTCGCTTTTCATCTTCTGACGTCTCAGCAGCATCAAGGCAGAGCAGAAGTTCCAGAACCTTTACCCGCAGATACGGGAGACGTATGCTGTCGGGAACTCCGTACATTCCGCTGAAAACAGAATCAAGAGCCGTATTTTTACGAATAACGACGGGATATTTGCCCATGCGGAATTTTTCCGTGATCTTATCAAAGTCAATGGTCATTCCGTCTATCATGCCGTTAAGCGATCTTTCGGCTATAGCTGTGGCAAATCCAACTGTTATGCCGTGAAAATGGCATGACGGGAACACGAACCGACCTGTATGTATCTGCCTTGTATCAAGCTTTACGTCGTGGGCTTCAAAATAAGAAAATGTGTTTTCGGCATATTCATATTCCATTCGCCCCTCGCTGCAGTGATCTGCCACAAGAACGCCCTTTTGGGGAATATATCCCGAATCAACATATTCCATGTGGAAATCGTTGTAGAAAAGCTGCACGCCGTCAAAAAGCTCATAGCAGGTCATTGTGCCGTCGCCAGTTTCATTCCTGAATTTCCAGACGCTGCACCCGCTGCTTTGTGCAAGAAGTTCTGCACCTTGCTTTGTGAATGCTTCCGCTCCGTTCATTCTGTGCCTCCTTTATGTTGTCTATTGCTAACTATATGATATTATATCATGCAAATATTTGTTTGTCTATCCCTTTCGGACAGATATGCTCCGTTTGGACAGAAAAGATTTCTGCTCTGTTCTGTATATAAAAAGTCCCCCGATAACGACTGAATATCATTATCGGGGGATATCATTACTTCTTAGTCATAACGTCCGTTATAGCTTCACGAATTTTGTTGATATCAAGTGGCTTTGTGATGTGGACGTTCATTCCCGCCTCAAAGCTGTGCTGAACATCGTCCTGAAAAGCGTTTGCGGTCATTGCGATAACGGGTATGGTCTGAGCGTCCGCACGGGTCATTGACCTTATTTTACGGGCAGCGTCCAGTCCGTTCATTACGGGCATCATAACGTCCATGAAGATGATGTCAAATCCGCCGACCTCAGAAGCGGCGAACTTTTCCACAGCTTCTTTGCCGTTGGAGGCTTTTACAACTATCATGCCCTCACCCTCAAGAAGAAACTCGGCTATTTCCATGTTAAGCTCGTTATCTTCGACCAGGAGAGCCATTTTGCGGTGCATATCAACTGTGGGGCGGACAGTGCTGTCGGACTTTTCTCCGCTGACATCACGGTCAATTTTCAAAGGCACGGAGACAGAGAAGTAAGTCCCTTCATTGACCTTGCTTTGCAGGTCTATCTTTCCGCCCATACGTTCAACAAGCTCCTTGACGATGGAAAGACCGAGACCTGAACCAAAGGAGCTGTTTTCGCTGCGCTCCTCCTGTGAAAAGGGCTCAAAGGCGTGCTTGATGAAATCCTCATTCATGCCGATGCCTGTGTCGGAGCAAACAAAGGTGTATATGGAGGTATCGCTGTCTATAGGCTCTTCTGTGGTATATACGGTTATGCTGCCGTTTTCACGGTTGTATTTAACGGCATTGTTTGTCATGTTGAGAAGTATCTGCTGGAGATGTACCGGGCTGCCGATAACATTCCTGTGGATTATGTTAAGCTTGCTTTCATCAACATTAAAGGCAATGCAGTGTTCGGAGGCATTTATTTCAGCAACGGAATTGGATTTTTTCAGCATATCTATGATATCGAACCGCTTGTTTTCCAGTATTACCTTGCCCGATTCCAGCTTGTTCATATCAAGAACGTTGTTTACCAGCGACAGCAGATATCCCGAAGCCTCCCCTATCTTGCGGCGGCATTCTGCCTGCTTTTCCATATTTTCGGGGAAATGATTTGCTATTTCAAGCATTCCACGAATGCCGTTTATGGGGGTTCGGATATCGTGGCTCATTCTTCGGAGAAAATCAGATTTTGCTATATCAGCACGCTTCACTTCCTGAAGTGTATTTACAAGCTTTTCTTCGTATTCAAGCTCCTTGGTCTTGCGGTCGTTTATGTCGCTTACAACATACAGCACTCTTGTTACTTTTCCATTTTCGTCCCTGCTCTGCACTATAAAATTAACAGAATACCATTTGCCGTTGAAGCCTTTCATTTCCGTATAAACGGAATTTTTATCGGCAAGGCGGTCTGCAAGGGTATCAAAATCAAGAAACTCTGCCATAACATCGTGATATTCGGGAGAAGCAAGCCGGTTTATGCCGATATCAGCCATTTCGGAAATATGTCCGCCACGTTCCACCATGCTGTATTTAACGCCATCGGTATTAACTCGGTCATATCTTTCGGCAGTGAGATCGACTACATATATCTGCAAAAAAAGCGTGCTTACGGCAGAGATAACTTCATTTTTCAGGTTTGCCGAGCTGAGAGCAGCTTCAAGGGCACGCTCTCCTTTTTCCTTATATTCCATATATTTGGTTATGTCGGAGATTATACCCTGAAAAAAAGTTCTGACGCCTGCGGCAATGAATATTGTGGTATCGGATACCCAGTGATAGCCGTCTTTTCCAAGGAGCCTGTATATCTGATCTGCATAGTTATCGGTCCCTTTTTCCTGTATCACTGTATTGCAGTATTTAAGTATGAGCTGGCGGTCATCGGGGTGAACAAGGTTCATGTATTTGTTGTCAAACCGTGTTCTGATATCCTCCTCAGTCCAGCCGAGAATATTAAGGAAACGGTCACTGACGTAAAGGAACGGGAAGCCCTTTTCACACGAGCAGCGGTGATATCCCCCCGGCAGATTTTTGAACATTGATTCGGACAGAAAATTCTGCTGTTCAAGCTCCTTCTGCCGCCTTACAAAATCCGTCATGTCATTGCATATGCTTACAATGGCGAGCCTGCCGTCATCGGTCCTGATGACCTTGCCCTTATCCACAGTCCAGAACCAGCTTCCGTCTTTGCGGAGCATACGGTAGGTGGTCTCATATGTCTGACCCTCGTAATAGCTGTCGGTAAGGTCTTTTTGCACCTGCGGCATATCGTCGGGGTGTATAGTGTTTGCCACCATTCCGCCGATACCCTCTGCCAGTGAAGCGGTATCGGGATAACCGAGCATTTTTGCCATTTTATCGTTTGCATAGTACAGCGGAAATCCGTCTTCACAGTACCCGCCGATTATTCCTGCGTTCTTTTCATGCAGGAATACATCTGTGATAGCCTTTTCATCATATTCAGACAAATGTCCGTTCATCTGCATTGTGAATACCTCCGATAAATAAAATTATAGCAAGGCATAAAATGACCTTGCTATAATACTACTGCATGATATTATAACATATAAAGATTAACAAATCATGCCAAGTGTGGAGAATTTTGCTTAATGTGCTTTAACGTACATGATCGAGGAAATTCAGCCTTTCAACAATACGCACCAGCTGTTCCGTCTGAGCGGTGAACTTTTCGCTGTTTGCTTTTATGGAACGGAATGCTTTGCCTTTGAACGGCAGGTCGTTTGTGCATACTGCAAGGTAAATATACTTATCTGTCACAGCTGCCGCTGCGGGATCCCCTGTTTCGGCGACAAGTGCGGAAAGACCGTTTGTGAGAGCAACAGGTACATTTTCTCCGATAGATGAAAATACGGATATGCCGTTTTCACTGCGAAGCTTTTCACCGTTCCGATACAGCGCAGGAGCATTTGCAGCGTCACTGCACACTTTCACTCCCGCATACTGTGGTATCTGATGTTCGGTGCGCAGGATATAGCCTGAAAAGACCTTGTTATCAGATGTTACTTTTTCATATGAATTGATATCGGGGTTATATATTTCTTCCGTATCACGGTCTGTCAGCTCGATATTGCAGCGGACAAAGTGTATGCCCTTGACCGAGCCGTCAATATACGCCCCGCCGTCAGCAGAAGTAAATCCGCTGAGGAGACTTGTACGTCTTATCTCAGGATCGTCAAAGCGCTTTGAGGCGGAGTATTCTTTCAGCTCAATGCGCTGCATAAGGATATCGGGCAATATGTCCTCGCTCATATTATCTGAGCCTGATTTTTTCACTGCCTTTGTGACCGCAGAACATATGAAAAAGCCGATGACTGCCGCAATAAGTCCTGCCGTAAAGCCGTAGGAAGCTGCCATAGAAACAGCTGCTACGAGAGTTATTATTATAAGAAGCAATGTGACTGCTATACGGAGCAGTATTTTTCCTATCCGTTTTGCTTCCTGCCTGCTGTTATTATCCATAATGCACCTCTTATCCGAAAATATCGCCGGTTACCGTTTCAGAGCCGCCGCAATAAAGAGCGCCTGTGTTTATGTCAAGGTAAAAATCCACTGTGTCAAAATCGGGGTCATACATATCAATGGCTGTTATTTTTATTCCTGTATGCTTTGAGCCGCCTGCGTTAAAGGTGATAAGTTTTGCGTCCGCACTGAGGCAGTCCATATAAAATCCGTCTGCACCGCTGCAGTATTCATCAATGTAGTTTATTGCATTGGGGACTATCCTGTCACGCAGATATGCCGCCTTGCCCGTATCTTTTTCCCAGCTGTTTACCCAGAAAGGCACTTTTTCGCCGTGCATTGATGATTCGGTAAGGCAAAGGATAATATCGCCGTATTTGTCGTAGATATCACTGCAAAGCGAAGTATCGGTAAGCAGGGCGTATTCTTCTATCTTATCGCTGTCAGTTATTTTCCATACCGTGTCGGTGTAGATATCAGGCTCGCCCCAGCCTGTGCCGTAATCGTCATATTCGGGGAAATATATGTATGCTTCCTTTTCGGGCAGAGGTGAACCGCCTGCCATGGCGCTTATAACACGGTCGTCGGAGTAATTTGCCAGAATATATACAAGGGTGGTGATATAGCCGTAATCATAGTCGTATCCGCCTGTGTACATTTCGGCGGTGATTGCTGTAAGCTCTTCATCGCTGTATTTGTCGGCGATATATGCGGCAATAGAGTCCTCGTCATATTCGGTGAGTATCATGTCGATAGTTTCAGCCATTTTGCTGTTGTAGCCGTATTCTGCATCGTGGCTTGTGTCGCCGTCGGTTATCCGATAGCGGTCAAGCTCCTTTGCTGAAGTCGTCTGAGTCGTAACAGGCTTTGTTTGCTGAGATGTGACCGCTTCTGTTTTTGCTTCTGTCAGAGCTGTGACGGCGGGTGCTGTGGTCTGAGAAGTTTCCTCGGAAATATCACGGACATAATCGGGCTTTTCGATTTCAAGGATATTGCATATCTCTTCCAGAACAGAGGGCACGCCCTTGCCAAGGTCGGAATCCTTTTGTGGCTCGCACTTGTAGGCAAAATACATGGCAAACTCTGTGTCCATGGTCAGATTCTGGAGCATTGACTCTTCATCATAGTCAACATAGCCTATCCGCTTATAATAATCCTTTGCAAGCTTATCTACATCGTAATTATTGTATCTTAGAATATCAAGAATATGGGCAACAAGCTCTTTCTGCTCTATGCAGTATATGGCTGAATCCGACTGAATGCTCTCGTCATATTCCTGTTCAAGGCTGTACCAGTATTCACCATCGGCAGAGGCATAGGTATAATCTGACTCAGGCTCATAGATAAGCACTTTGTTTGGATATGCAACAGCTTCTGTAACTGTGGTAACTGTAACGGAAGCTTCCTCGGGCGGGTCGGACATGGTGAGTTCTGTCTCCCTTGCTTCTTTTGCCAGCTGTTGGGCTTTGGTCTCTTCCCTGCTGTCCTCGGTGACAAATTCCACGCTGAACATGGGGAGAGTGGATTCGTATGCCTTTGCTACATTTGGAGCATCTATCTGCATAAGGGCTTTCATATCATTGCCCCTTGCTCCGTAGAAAAATCCGCTGTTTGAAAGCCAGCTCACATAGCTGTCGCCTATGCGGATATCATCGTCATCAGCGATAACGTCAAAGCAGGCAAAAAGATTTCTGCGCTCCTTTTTTGTGGTGAGGTATTCAAAGGTAACGGTCATTTCCATGCCGTTAAGGCCGTCCTTATAGCGGATAACACCGTCATAGAAGGACGTTTGTGTGAACTGGAGGGGCATTGTGATGAGTGCACCGTATTCCTCAATGAAAACGGTCTGCATTTCGGTATTGCTTATCTCGGAGGCAGAGGAAATGATAGTGAAGCTTTCTTCAAATTCCTCATACACCCATGCGTACTCCTCGGGATAGCTAAGCACAGCGCACACGTTCTCGGTATCGGTAAGGTACATTACGCCGTATCTTCCGCCGTTCATATCGCCGGCTTTTACTCGGTGTTCGCCGTCAATATAGCTTTCATCAAATCCATAGTTCTGCGCCCAGTCGCTGAGAGGGATACGGTCTGTATCGCCGAAAAGGATTATTTCCGCATTTGTAACAGGGTCGGTGAAAAACACGTATTCATCGGTTTTATCCACCTGAGAGAATATTTCGGGATAAAGCAGGATAACGCCGTGTTTCTCGCTATAATATGCCGCTGTTTCTCTGCTGAATTTGTCGCTGTAGGCAGTGACCTTATCCTTGGAGTAGCCCTCGCCCGAGGCGGTGCTTTTCCAGATATCGTCACCCACAAAGCAGCATTTTATCAGTCCTTGGAGCTTGCCAAAGACATTGCAGTTTTTTTCGGGATATGTAAGCTCCGCTTCAACTATATATCTGCTGCCGAAGCCCGAATAATCAAATGTTATCCTGCCGTTTTCTTTGCTTTCCGAGGTGAACCAGTTTGCCCCGTATGCCAGAACCTGATTGTTTTCAGAGTTCTTTATAAAGCTTTCCACCTCTGACATGGAGGTATATTCATTGGGAGTGAGAGTTACTTTAAGGACTGCGCTGCTTTTCTCGTCACGGAAGATATATCCGCTGCCTGTGTCGGAAAATGCTGTAAGCTGTGCGGGATAATAAAGCAGGCAGTTTGCTTCTTCGATGTAAAAGGAAGAGCTGTCAGTGCGGTATTCGATTTTATTGGCATCTTCCGAATAGGGCGTGCTGTCAGTTACAAGAGCAGCTGCTGCGGAAGCTGTGTATTCGGCTCCTGCATTATTGGGCGATGTGTTCACCTTGGCTGATACCATAGTGTCCCCTGCGGATATATAAACCGTTTGGGGCTTGCCCTCAGCATCTATTACAGCCGACCATTCACGTCCGCCGCTTTCGCCGTGCAGGACTGAGCCGCTTATCACGGAATTGTCGGACAAATCCGCTGTATTATCAGCCGATGAGGCTTCTTCAAGAGCGCTTTCCTTATCATCTGCTGATATTTTTTCAAAGGTGAGGGATATTTCGCCGTCATCATATGTATAGGTGTTGTCGCCGTTATCGGTCATATCCTCCACAGCTGCGACAAACTGGGAATGTGAGCTGACGGCATTTGGGTCGGGATCATCGTAAGGATCGTCCGCCCTGAAAGCCATTATAAATACAAGTATGATGTAGGTAAACATAAGTGCGAATACTATAGAAAAAAGTGTGATGCCAAGTATTTTTACAGGCTTTTTCTTTATTTTAAGAGCCGATAAAATTATTCCTGCCGCTGATAACGGCATAAGAAGCAGTGCGAGCCAGAAAGGCATATGTTATCCCCCTTTCAACCGGTTACGCTGTTGTTTGCGTAGTAATTGACTTCATACAGGCGGTTGATTTTTCCGTCATCGCCTACAGTCCATGTGAATTTTGAGTCAGTGCCTATCTTTCCGTCCTTAAAGCCCTTTTTAAGTTCACTTGCGCTGAAATACTGCTCGGGAGACCATGCTCCCACACGTTCAGGGTCCTGAAATTCCGCATATACATCATCGGAAACAGGCAGCCAGAAGCCTTCGTCCCCGCTGTCTGACCAGTCCTCCCCTGCTTTGATCGCCCCGTTTTTTACATCGTAAAGATAGAGAACATCTGCCGAAATGTCAGATGGGTCTGTCATATCATCACTGCCCGAACAGCCCGACAGCATAAGACAAGCCATAGTGCAGAAAAGCATTTTTTTAATATTCATAAAATACCCCTTTCAGTATATCATAGTCCATTTTCATTATAGGATATACACGGCGCAAATACAATGTCCCTCAGGGACACTTCTGCGTTCAAACCGTTGCGAAGCACGTTTGCATATGTTATAATAGCAGTAATACGGGGTGATGATATGCTCAAAAGAATAAAGTACAGGCTTTTTTCACGGGAACTTAATTTCAAGGCAAGGATATTTAATCTCCTTGCTGTTACGGGCTTTTTAGTGAGCTTTGTTATATTTGCGGTGTCGCTGATAAACGGTGCGTCGGCGCTGAACAGCGTTGTGCTGCTGTCGGCGGCTCTGCTTTCAGGCGCACTTCTTGTGTATTCAGCGGTAACTGGCAACTACAGACCGTGCTACATAATAACGGTCACATTTGTGTTTATGCTTCTGTTCCCCATAATGTTCTTCTCCGCAGGGGGATATAACAGCGGAATGCCATGCTTTTTCGTGTTTGCAGTCGTTTTCACGCTGTTTATGCTTGAAGGCATGGCGGGTATCATATGCGCTGCTGCCGAGATAGTCATATATATCCTCTGCTGTGTTGCTGCCTATAAATTTCCGCAGTGGGTAACATCTTTTCCCGATGAAAAGGGCGTTGTGGGCGATGTCATAACAGGCTTCTGCATATCGTCGGCGGCACTGGGAGCGGCAATGTTCTTTCAGATAAGAATGTACAATGCCCAGCAGCGTCAGCTTGAAAAAGCTATGGCGGAAGCCAGACGAAGCAGCAAGGCAAAGGGTATTTTCCTTGCAAACATGAGCCACGAGATACGCACGCCCATAAATGTTATTCTCGGAATGAATGAGCTTATAACCCGCTCTTCAGACCGCAGCGAGATCAGGGAATACACATCAAAAATACAGAGTGCAGGCGATTTGCTGCTTTCAATAATAAACAATATCCTTGATGTTACCCAGATAGAGTCGGGAAAAATGATAACCGCCGTAAAGCCATACCGCACAGATTCGCTTATATCCGAGCTTGCTTCCATAGGCAGCGAGCTCTGCGGAAAAAAGGGGCTGGATTTTGACACTGAGTTTTCCCCGCAGATGATGTCCATGCTTGAGGGCGATAAGAACCATCTCAGGCAGATAGTCACAAATTTTATCTCCAATGCGGTCAAATATACAGGAGCGGGCGGCGTAAAGCTTTCTGCCGAGACAGTCCCCTGCGGCGATGATGAGAAAAAAGCCGTTCTAAGGATAACCGTTTCCGATACCGGCATAGGTATTCCCTCAAAGGAGCTTGAACACATTTTTGAGGTGTTCGGACGTGGCAAAAACGCTGTGGAATGTGCTGTTGAGGGAACGGGTCTGGGGCTTGCAATTTCAAAGGATCTGGCGGACAGCATGGGTGGCAGGCTGATTGTGGAAAGCTGCGAAAACAAGGGCAGCACCTTTGGCATTGAGATTCCGCAGAAGATATGCGACAGCTCACCCGTAGGCGAGATATCGCTGAAAGTAAGCGAAAAGACCTGCTCCGACAGCTTTATTGCTCCCGAATGCCGCATACTTGCGGTTGATGACAACGCCGAAAATCTTCGCGTTATAAGCCTTCTGCTGGAGCGCACCATGATAACCGTTGACACAGCCTCTGACGGGATATCTGCGGCGGAAGCAGTAAAAAAAGCAGATTATGACCTTATCCTGCTGGACTACATGATGCCTGTTACGGACGGCATAAAAACTCTTGGGATAATGCGTGAAAACGGTCTGCCTGAAAGCACTCCTGTTGTTGCTCTCACAGCCGAGGCTCTTTCGGGGTCGGAGGAAAAGTTTATTTTGGCAGGGTTCTGTGCATATCTTTCAAAGCCTGTGCGCTGGCATACGCTGGAAAAGCTGCTCATATCCCTGCTTCCTGCGGAAAAGGTCATAATCAGCAGTGCTTCCGAGGACGTGCTTTCTCCCGAGGACTTTCGCAGGCTCTCGGACGGTCTTAAAATGTATGACATCAACCTTGAATCGGGGCTGAGCTATCTCAGCGGAAACATTACCCGTTTCTGCGCACTGGCTGAGATATTTGCTGACGGCTATGACCGCAGCCATGAAAAAGTGGAGCAAATGTTTGAAAGTGGCAGCGACAGTCTTGTGTTTGAGATACACTCCCTTAAATCGGCTGCCAAGGGAATTGGCGCTCTGACGCTGTTTGAGGCGGCAAATGAGCTTGAAAAGCGGTTGAATGCAGGTGACAGAGAGTATGCGGCTCATGCACGCAGTCTGCTGATGTTCGAGTGGAAGCGTGCGGCAGAGGGCATGAAGCTGCTTATTTCGGAAACAGCAGATAATATCAATTCATCTGTCGGCGAAGCTGCCAGCAGCCGCAGTCTGGAGGCACAGATACAAAAGGGATTGGAAGAGCATATCTGGCTTGAAACCCAGAATGACCTGAAACAGCTTATTGCCATGGAAACGGACAGCGAAAATATAAAAAATCTGACCTATATCGCGGAGTTTGTTGACGAGCTTGACTTTGTAAGTGCGGAAGCTCTGTTCAGGCAGTTTATGGAAAGGAGAAACGAAAATGGACGATAAAAAGCAGCGTATAATGGTGGTCGATGATGACAAGGTGATGTTAAAAAATGCCGCAGTGCTGCTGGGCGTGAACTACAGCGTCAGCCTTTATTCGGGAGGCAGAGAAGCGCTTGAAGCTCTTTCGGATAAAGCTCTCCCCGACCTTATCCTCCTTGATGTAAGAATGCCCGATATAGACGGTTACAGCGTTATAATCGAAATAAAATCAATGCCCAAATGCAGAAATATCCCTGTGGTGTTTGTTACGGGAATGTCCGACGAGGAGGACGAGCTGAGGGGCTTTCAGCTTGGTGCGGCGGACTACATCAAAAAGCCCTTTTCTCAGAAAATACTGCTTGCAAGGATAAGTAATCTTTTGAAAAAATCTGAGCCTGTGCTGTCGTCACAGTTCCCGACGGCTTATTTTACCGAGACCGAGTGCAAAGTGGCAGAGCTTATAGCAATGGGTTACAGCGGCAAGGAAATATGCGACAAGCTGTTTTATTCCTACAGCTATGTTAAAAAGCTGCTGGCATCTATGCGTGAAAAAAGCGGCTGCGAAAAGGTGCCTCCCGATAAGAAAACATCGTGAGGCAAGAGAGAAACGGTATAGCTTCGGCTATGCCGTTTTTCTCATTCTTGCCTTGATGAAGTGACTTTGGATACTTCCAGAGCTCCAATGCCCTTATAGTAGATGTCAATTTCCTGGGTGCGGTTCTTGCCCTTCGGATCGCTGGCAGCATGGACAACAATCTTCTCGACAAACTCATGCAAGATACATGGGGTCAATTCAGGAATTTCCGTATACCGTTCTACAACGGAGAGAAACCTTTCCACATTGGCACTTTTGCGTTCCTCTGCTTCGATTTCACCACGGAGGACAGCCGCTAACTCTTGAAGCTCATGCTGTTCTTTCTCGTAGTCAGCGGAGAGCTTTTGGAAACGCTCGTCAGAAAGTTTTCCCGAAATAGTATCCTCGTAGAGCCGTTTGAAAATGGTGTCCAGCTCTGCAATCCGCTTTTCGGCATCGACCAATGTTTTCTGCCGTTTTGCCAAACCTCGGTTACGCTGGCGCATATCCGCATCCATGACCATCTTCACAAAATCGTCTTTGCGCTGTGATGCGAAGGAAACAATCTCGCGCAGATTTTGCAGAACTAATTCTTCCAGGATAACAGTTCGGATAGAATGTGTCTGCCCACATACATCACGGCTTTTCCGATAGCCGGAACACAGGTAATATTCCTGATCGCGCCGGAAATTGGTTGCCCTGCATTGGTACATGATGGAGCCGCAGTCGGCACAGAACATCATGCCGGAGAACATTCCCATTTCTCCCATCTTTGTAGGGCGGCGCCGCGATTGCCTTGCGAGCTTTGCTGCATCGGCAATCGCCTCCGTCCAGATGGCTTCGTGGGTATTCTCAAAAATCTTCCATTCGCTTTCTGGATTGTGCAAGGTCTTTTTACTCTTGTAGGATTTTTTACGGGTTTTGAAATTAACTGTGTGCCCCAGGTATTCACGCCAGCGGTCCATGATGTCGGCAATCGTAGAAGAATCCCAAGCGTAAGGAGAACCTTTCTTTGTGACATTGGTTGTTCTGCCCTTGCTCGCATAGTAAGCAGCCGGAGTAAGAATTTTTCTTTCCGTCAGTTTTCTTGCAATCTGCGAGGGTCCCAAACCGTCCATGATATAGAGACCAATTTCATAAACTACCTGGGCCGCTTCTTCATCCTTCACCCATTGCTTTTTGTCATCAGACGATTTCATGTATCCATACGGAGGCAAAACAGTCAAATGTTCTCCTGCATTGCCTTTCACTTTCATAACGGCACGGATTTTTTTGCTGGTGTCTTTGGCGTACCATTCATTGATGATATTGCGGAAGGGCGTAAACTCGTTGTCGCCCTGAGTGCTGTCCACACCATCATTCACCGCAATAAAGTGAATATCATGTTCGGGAAACATGATCTCCGTATACATGCCGACTTGCAGATAATCACGTCCGAAACGTGACATATCCTTGATGATGACCCTCTTGACAAGGCCAGCCTCAATATCTGCAATCATCTGCTGAAAGCCTGGGCGGTTGAAGGTCGTACCTGAGATGCCATCATCAACATAGAATTTGAAATTGCTGTATCCATGCTCACGGGCATACTTTTCCAGGATTTTTTTCTGGTTTACAATGCTATTGCTGTCACCCTGCAATTCATCGTCACGGGATAAGCGACAATACAAAGCTGTAAGTTCTTCGGAGCTCATAGCCGTGTAAGGGAATTGAAGCGCGGCAGCGGTGTTTGACTGGTAATACATAAATACCTCCTATCCGGCAGTCAAACACGATATTGAAGTCCAACTTCATTATACCGCGCTTTCTTTTCCCTGTCTGCCTGTTAGGAGGTTTTCAAGTCACAGTTTGTTTCTGAATATCGGCTTTTATCAGGTTCTCCAGTTTGGAGGCTATCGTCTGATTTCCCATTTGAGGGAAAAAGGAATTGACGATAAAGGTCGTGTTGCCGATCTTCTTTTTGCTCCGCATAGGCGGGGCATATTTATTTTCAGATTGATTTTTCTGCATGATAAAGCCCCTTTCATGCCATTACATTAAAACCATAAAAGAGGCAGAAAACGGATGGCTGCTGGCCGCAGCTCCACGGGAATCTCACCCCGGCCCATGCTGATGGGTGCGCCGCGCAATGCTTTGAGGGCGTTCAACGCGGGAGTATCATTATCCTGCCTGTGCATCCTCGCCCACAGGCTGCCACACCTGTTTTGCGGCCTGGTTTTGTCGCTCGCCTGTTTAGTAGGGGTCCCGTCCTGCGGACTTGCAACAGGGTTATGGCGCACCGGCCGACCGGCTCCACACAGACAGATCGTATCCGTCTGCCTTATGCTGCCCGAAGGCTTTCTTTGTCAAGGATCATGGACTCCGCTGCCGGATCGTCAGGGGCAAGGAAAGGGAGCGAAACTTACCCCGAACAACTTTAGACCGGCAGCACCTTGAAACTCGTCACGATACTATGTATCAGCTTTGTTTCCAGTCTGAGCCGCATATCTTCGTCCACATACAGGTATTCGTTACCGTACTCGTCCCTCACCGGTCTGGTGGCAAGAGCCCGAATGTACTTCTGATAATGAGCGACGACAGCAGCAAGAGCATTTTCGTCACCGTTCACGGCTGCCAGAATCACAGGCACCGGAATAGGCTTTACATGTCCGGCCATTCAAATCCCTCCTTTACCAGATATTCGTACAGTTCTTTCAGCGTAACGAGCCGCCGCTTGGATACGGTCTGATGGACGATATGCAGCTTTTCGCTGATTTCCCGATCCGTCATACCCAAGAAGTAGGACAGCAGGATCACATCCCGCTTGCCCTCCGGCAACTGCGCTAACGCATCGGCCAGGACATTGCCGATTACGACTACCGGAAGTCCCAATACTTCAAAGACATGCTCGTCCATAAAGTAATCGTCCCACACGGCAGTTTGCTCCAGCTCGGAGGCTGTCAGCTCGTCCAAAGGCTTTTCCTGGTCCAGAAGGCTGGCATAGTCACGTTGGATATGCCGGGCCTCATTCTTCAAAACCCTGACGCAGAAGGCGCCAAACTGATTTTGAATGCGTTGCTCATAGGAGTCTTTCATATTCTCACCTCCCTTCGCGCCGCACAGGTGCGGGGTGGTGATTTCCTCCCTTTCGCCTCAGTAATCCAAGACTTGCGATTTTGGCAACCTGGAAAGGAAAGAAATTTTTATGAAAGGCTCCGTCAGGTGACGAAGGCCCACATAAACGGCAAAAAGCGCCCATCCGCAAAATGCGGACAGGCGCAAAGGAATTGGCAAAAGTATTTACATGATTTAATTGTTCATCTTCATGGCCGGAATATCCCGATAATGGAAACAGACTTTTTTTGACAAGATGGCTCTTGTCGTTTTATGTCGAAATACTTTGTAGTGCATGGCGGCATCCTCCTATTGCCGCCGTGCAAGATTGCAGGGTGTAGGGTCGTCGTTGGATTTTCTGCAAAAGGAAACGGCGGCTCAAATTTAGAGCCGCCGCTTCATAGGCGCGTGAATAGGGCTGCTGTACGACGGCTTTTTTTCTTTTGCCGTCGCTCGGCAGATACTTCTTATTTAATACTTTTCTTAAACAATAACCATGTGCTGATGAAGTAGCAAATCAATAGCAAAGCGAGAATGCTTACCGTCATACCGATTTGTGACATCAATGCGCCGAAACCAATATAGGCAGAGATTTCTGCGGAGATCGTTTGAATAAAATAAATTATGACCATTGTGGACACGATGATGGCGACAACGATTGGCAGTCCAAACCAGATGCCTAATTGTTTCAATACCAGTTTACCTATGTGGGTATCTTCCACACCCAATTTGCGAAGTACCGAGAAGCGATATTTATATTGGCTTGCATCCAAAAGTTGCTGCAAAGATAACACCGTAAGACAAATTACCATCAGTACAACAGCTGCATAGAGCATAGACGCCTGTAAAACAAAATTGCTTGCTTTTGTGGTATTGACTTGTAGGGTACTTAAGCGAATGGCATAACTGACGCCGGTATCGGTTATTTCTGGATACTCGACTGAAAAAAACTGTTCTAACGTACGGGCATTTTCATAGGAAATGCTTTCCGTCGTCATGATATAACGGTTCCGAATCACCGGGAGTAAGTTTTCGCAGATACTATCTGGAAATACATAGAGTACATCCGTATAAGAGTTATAGGCCGTTTCTCCAATCGCTTCCTCGTAAAAAGAATGTTCAGAAAGTGTAAGTTCCCCTGCGTCTGTCAGAATGCTGCTATGCTCTTTCAAAAAGCTATCCCGTTCTTCGTTCGTTGCAATAGATTGCCACTGTGTTGTGAACTCGTCCTCTGATAAAGTGATCGGTTCATATCCCAGCATTTTGCGAATGGTGTTGTAATCACTTAAAGAAATTGCCACAACAGGAAAGTCGTATTTCATCCGGTTATGAAAATCGTCCTTGCTCGGCAGATAAAGAGAAAAGGTACAATCATAGTCAGTTTCAATCCCATGTTCTGATAGAAAATCCGTTACAAGTTCGTAATTGTCATCGGGCAGGTTTTCTTCGTCGTATACATCGTTATAACGAGAGGAAATCTGCACATCGTACATAGACCGTATATCAAGATAACCAGAAGCCCATCCCACCAGAATGGGGGCTGCAATAAACATAAAAATTGCAAGCACTAAGGTTACACAGATCAGCGTCATAGTCTTGCTGGTAGTATTCAATTTGGATGTAATCTGCCCAAAAAAGAACAGATTTTCGCCCTTGTACCTGTGTTCCGGGGCCTTTGCTTTCCATGCAACAATAAAGCTGCTGCTAAGATAAATGACACAACAAATGAAGAAAAGAAGATCAATCAGGAGAAATAACAAGTATTGATTGATTGCCCCGGCCCCCAAAGCCAGATAGTATCGACTGGTCAAAGCCGGCACACTGGCGGCCATAACTGTATTCAGAACTGTGCATACCAGCAGTCCCGGAAGTAGGGTAGAAACGCCAGTTTTTCTCTTTCTAATCAGCCAGAATCCAGACCAAAGTAGTGTAATGGCCGGAAATAGAATGTTTCCCCAGAACATGAGTTTGGCAGGGATAGCAAAACGGCCATCATAGTAGAATGCGATTTTTTGCACGCCAGTGAGAAGCATCCACACTGTGAATCCTTCAAACAGCAGAACCACAGCAGCAATCCAGCGGCTCTTTTTTAGTTCAGGATCATTTTCTTTCTCCGCTGCCAACATATCAATGATTTTGGTTTTCCGAATGGTGCGCGTATTGAATATCCCAACAATCAAGAAGCTGAAAACAAAGAAGCCGATGGTCAGCAAGACTGTATCCGGAAATAGCGTCCACGACAATTCATAGCTTTTTCCATAGGTAGTCAACAGCATGGCCGTGATAAACTGGGAGCAGAACACACCAAGAAAAATTCCAATGGCAATCGAGAGGATTCCCATCATAAAAGTTTCTGCAAAGAAAAGTCTGCCGATGGTCTTTTGTTCCATTCCCATAATGGACTGGACCGCAAATTCTTTTTGTTTACGCCGCAGCATATAGTGATTGACAAAACGAATCAAGAAAAGTAAGAACAGAGTAATGACGCAGATCGCGGCCTTCATGCCATCACTCAAAATTGTGAAATTGTACTCGCTCCCAATATCGGGTTGGTAGTAGCGGCTGGAAATGGACAGAAAGGAATAAAACAAGGTGACACAGATCGTCATGGTCACGATATAAATCAAATAGTCTTTGACAGAGCGCTTCGCATTGCGGAAAACAAGTTTAGCATACATGACTTTGTCCTCCTCCAATCATGGTAAGGACATTGAGGATTTTCTCAAAGAAGGCACTCCTACTGTTGTTGCCTTTGCGCAGTTCGGTAAAAATGGCTCCGTCTTGCAGAAAAAGAATTCTGCTGGCGTAACTGGCCGTAAACGCATCATGCGTCACCATAAGAATCGTCGCACTAAGTTGTTCGTTGATGCTCTGGATCGTAGACAGGAGCATTTGCGCTGAATGACTATCCAACGCACCGGTTGGTTCATCTGCCAAAAGCAGTTTGGGATTATTGATAATTGCCCTGGCACACGCACAACGCTGCTTCTGGCCACCGGAAACCTGATAGGGATACTTGTTCAAAATATCCGTGATATTGAGCTTTTGGGCAATGTCTTGGATACGCGGCTCCACATCTCTGGCGGGTGTTTTATTGATGGAAAGAGCCAATGCAATGTTTTCAGAAATCGTCAGGGTATCCAGCAGATTAAAATCTTGAAACACAAAGCCAAGATTCTCCCTGCGAAACCGGGCAATGGCCTTGGGCTTTATCTCCGTAACATCCGTTCCTCCCAAATAGATGTGTCCTGCGCTCACGGTGTCAATCGTGGAAATACAGTTGAGCAAAGTCGTCTTTCCAGAGCCGGAAGCGCCCATAATGCCCAGAAACTCACCAGCTTCTACCGAAAAGCTAATATCTCGGATCGCTTTTGTGATATTTCCCTCATTGCCATAGTATTTCTGGATATGTTCTAATTTTAAAATAGGTTCCATTGTCTTACCTCCATGAATCATCCATGCCTTTATTGTAGAGGGTGCGCAGAGTTGTTTGTATCAAGTTTTCTTACGCACTTCTTACAAAAATGAAAGAAGTGCAGAGCGTGTCAGCCCTGCACTCCAGCAACAAAGTCGTTGATCGGGAAGATAAGAGAAACGCTTGTCCCTTTGCCCTGGGAACAGACTGACAATCCAATACCCAATTTATCGCAGAGCCGTTTACAAAGGTACAGGCCAATCCCGGTGGAACTATGAACGGTTCGGCCATTCTGTCCGGTAAAACCCTTCTCAAAAACGCGGGGCAAATCGCTCTGTGGGATTCCAATTCCATTATCTTCTACAGATAAAATCACCTGATTATGTTTCTGCGCCGTAGAAAAGCGCAACGATGGTTGTTCCGTCCGATACTTTACCGCATTGCTGATGATTTGATTCAGAATAAATCGTATCCACTTATCATCCATATAGGCGATTTTCCCGTCATCCTCTACCTCAACCGCCACACGGTTTTTGCGTAGAAGGTATTTACTGTCTGCGATTGCATCATGGATCACATCGCTAAGCCGTATCTCACGGACGGTATAATCTTTTTCCGTATGCTCACTTCGGGCATAGTAAAGGGCCTGCTCTGTAAAGCGGTTTATATTTTCGACCTCTACCAGTAGCTCTCTGGTAAACTCTGAACGATTATTTTCACAGATCAGCTTCATGGCAGTAATCGGAGTTTTGACCTCATGGATCCATTGCTCGATATATTCCTTGTATTCTTGCCGTTCTCTCTGGACTTCACCGATCTTTTCCAGCATAGACTTCTCGGCCATTTTCAAAATCTGATAAAAGACCTGTTCATCGGCTCTTTCCGGCATGGCCATCACTTCAGGCATCAGATATTTTTCACCCAACTGTTCGGCCATTGTCAACAGCGTTTCACAGTGCCTTTTTTGTATGGAGAAAGAGACCGTCAGATAGCAAACTACAACCACAATCCAGACCAAAGCGATCAAGGAAATGGCTTGACGGGATGTCCCAGCGGCTATCAAGAATAATGCAAGTGCCAATACCCCCAAAAGGTTAAGCAGAAGCACGGGCAGTTGATTTTTCAGATATTGTTTGCCGCTCATAGTGTATACCCCTGCCTGTGTTTTGTTTTAATGAAGTCGTGCAGGCCAATGTGATCCAATTTATTCCGAATGCGAGTGATATTGACACTGAGGGCATTGTCATCAATGTAGAGTTGATTATCCCAAAGAAAATCTACAATATCATTTCTGGAACAAATTTTACCGGCGTTCCGAAAAAGGTAGTAAAGGACTTTCAATTCGTTTTTTGTCAATTCTGCTTTCTGTCCTTTATATTCAATCATGCTGCTTTCCAGGTGTAGCGTTGCATCATTCCATGTCAATGTCTCGGATTGTCCAGAAGCGTACACCCGCCGCAAGAGAGCGGCAATTTTGGCAAGTAAAATTGCCGTATTATATGGTTTTGTGATAAAGGCATCACCGCCAAGCATGATGCTGTTCAGCTCGTCCATATCGGTGTTGCAGCTTGTCACAAAGATAATTGGGACATTGGAAATGCTGCGGATTTTAGAACAGATAGAAAAGCCGCTCTCATTGGGCAATTTAATATCCAGTAATACGAGGTGAGGTTCTTCTGCCTTGAAAGTCTGGGTGACCTTTGAAAAATCCTTTACTGAAACAGCGGTATAGCCATTACCTTGCAAAAGAGTTTCCAATTCGCTTTGTATAACAGGATCATCTTCAACAATCAATATTTTATACGGTTTCATGTTTTAGTGCCTTCCCTTGCTTTGTTCTTCCGTCAATCGGTTTGTCTGCATCCTTTGGTATCAACCAGACCCCGGCCATTTTGACAGCACCGAGGATGCGTCCATCAGTACAATAATAATTTATCTGACGGGACGAAACGCCCCATTTCTCGCTTGCCTCTTTGAGCGTCATGTAATCCATGTTTACACCTCCGACAGTCTATTTTATTATATTTCATTTCCTCGAAGAATACAAGAAATAAATAATGAATTATATAGGCTAACTATGGGAACTGTATAGACATATTCAGAAAGAAAGGTGAACAGTAGAATGTAATAGGGTGAATCAATATGGCAAAAAGACCAGTACAAAAATATGATTTTACGCCTTTTGGAAAGGCAATTAAATCGGCAAGAAACGAGCAGAAGGAGTCCCGCAACAAAGTCGGGAATGAAATGTTTCTGTCGCCCCGCTATCTTGCCAATATCGAAAATAAAGGGCAGCATCCGAGTCTCCAGATTTTCTTTGAACTGGTGACCCGTTATCATATCTCCGTAGATCAGCTTCTCTTTGAGGATACGACAGAGAGTAAGTCCACGGCACGCAGGCAGCTTGATCCCTTGCTTGATGGAATGACCGAAGCTGAACTGAAAATCGTCATTGCCACCGCACAGGCTATCTTGGATGCCAGAGCGGAGGAAGAAAAATGATGTGGTTGATGCAACTGAATAATGATTAGGAAACGCTATGAACGGATACCGTTTGTAGCGTTTTTCTTTGCTTTCGTGGTTGCCAAAGGCAGGTGTTTCGGATTACTTAGGTACGGAGAGAGAAACGATAGCAAGCACAGCAAGCGAGTACCCGCTTGCGATTTTTGGCTTTAGGGAACCCTCTCCCTAAACCCGAAAAATGCTTGTTGGGAACATCCCAAACCCTGATACGAAAAGAGGCGAGATACCACGATGGCAAACCGAAAACGGAATATCCAGGTGAAGTTCTATGTGACCGCCGAGGAAAAGGAACTGATGGAACAGAAGATGGCTCAGCTCCAGACAAAGAGGATGGGCGCCTACCTGCGGAAGATGGCGATTGACGGATATATCATCCAGGTGGACACCAGGGACATTAAGGAGATGAACAAGCTCCTGTCCGCCATTGGCCGGAACATCAATCAGATCGCCAAACGAGTCAACGCCGGAGGTCCCACCTATCAGGCCGACATGGAGGAAATCCGGGAAAGGCTGGATCAGATATGGCAGTTACAAAGACGCATCCTATTAAGTCAACGCTGAAAGCGGCGATTGACTATATCTGCAACCCCGACAAGACGGATGGGAAACTGCTGGTGTCCTCCTTCGGCTGCGCCGCCGAGACCGCCGACATTGAATTTGAATGGACACGCCGCCATGCTATTGACAAGGGCACACACCTGGGCCGCCACCTGATCCAAGCCTTTGAGCCTGGGGAGGTCACGCCAGAGGAAGCCCACCGGATCGGCATGGAACTGGCACGGGAGGTCCTGGGCGGCAAATATGAATTTGTCCTCACCACTCACATTGACAAGGATCACGTCCATAATCACCTGATTTTCAATGCGGTCAGCTTCACCGATCACAAGCATTACCATTCCAACAAGCGCAGCTATCACGAGATACGCCGGGCCAGCGACCGGCTGTGCAAAGAACACGGCTTGTCCGTCATCGTCCCTGGCCGGGATAAGGGCAAGAGCTACATTGAGCATCAGGCCGCACAGAACGGCACCAGCTACAAGGCAAAGCTGAAAGCCGCCATCGACCGGCTGATCCCCGTGTCCTCCAGCCTGGAAGATTTGCTTGCCCGGTTGCAGCGGGAAGGGTACGAAATCAAGCGGGGAAAGTATATCTCCGCCAGGGCGCCGGACCAGGAGAGGTTCACCCGGCTCAAAACCCTGGGCGCCGATTACACGGAAGAAGCCGTTGTCTCCCGCATTGCCGGAGGTCCCAGGCCCTCCAGACAGCCCCAACAGCGCAGCGGGAAGGTCAGCCTGCTCATTGACATTCAGAACAATATCAAGGCCCAGCAGAGCGCCGGATACCAGCGGTGGGCGACCATCGAGAATCTGAAACGTGCGGCCGCCACCATGAACTTTCTCACCGAACACGGCATCGGCAGCTATGAGGAATTGGTGGAACGGTGCGACGCCGTTGCCGCCGCCTCCATCCGTACCAGGGAAAGCCTGCGGGATACAGAACAACGGATTGCCGACCTTGCCCTCCTGGGAAAACAGATTGACACCTACCGCAAGCTGAAACCTGTCTATGACCGATACAAGGAATCAAAGGACAAGGAAAAATTTCTGCGTGGCTTTGAGAGCGAGATCATCTTATTCGAGGCGGCAGCCAGGGAGATTAAAAAGGCCGGACTCACCAAACTTCCTTCCTCCGATAAACTGAAAGCGGAACTGGACGGACTCTCCGCCCGCAAGGCCGCCCTGCAAACGGAACTTCGGAAGATACAACGGGAGGAAAAGGAATATGACACCCTCCGCCAGAATGTGGACGCCCTGCTGGAAAGGCCGAAGGAACAGGAACAGCAGCGGCAGCGGAGCAACGACTTGGAGTAACGGGGATTGGGTGCTTTTTACAGTCTTTGCAAAACCCCTGGGCGCATGGTTATCCGGCTGATATAATGGAACCAGGAATGGAGGTGCTGACTGTGACGAAATCCGAAGTAATCAAAGAGTTTTTCAAAAAGAGCGTGCTGCCCGTGGCGGGGGCGGCTTTGCTGTACTGCATTTTCAAATCCGCCTGCACAAAAGATGGAGTCACCGACTATGTATGGCTGTTCATCCTTTGCGGCCTGCCTTTTGGTATCCCACGGATGTTTGCCTGGATCGTGCCCGGCGGCTCTTTGGGAACCGCCCTTCCGTTGTTTCTGCTGAACTTTATTATTGGCGGAGTGATCGGCGGTTTCGTCCTGGTCTGGCGACTGCTGGTGGCTGCCTGGTATATTCCCTTGACCATCTATCGACTTTTCATAACAAGAGGGACTTCCTATATCCCAGAATAGCACTATGGAAATGTGGAAAACGGCCGCTCCACCGATGGAAAACAGATATTCACGGCCCGATGGAAAAGCTGTCAGCTTTCCCACAGCCCGCAAACACGGTTTCCCACAGCTCCGCCCCTTTGACCGTTTACACACATTCCCACAGCGCCTACTACTGCTACTGAAAATGAGCGCCATCACCGAAAGATGATGGCGCTCATTCTTTTTCTCCGTATCCTTCCCCAGCAAGATTTAGTATATTCTTTTTTTCTTTCTGCGCATAGCGCATGGTCTGATAAGCTCCGCCGCCTGTATGGTCCACATAGAATACAACGAGATCGCTTCGCTTCACCATCTGCCGGTTGCGAATTTGAAAAGCGCCTTTTGGATGGCTGCTGGCCGCGCTGCCGCATATTTCGATTTCATCATAATAGGCTTCAAAGTTTTCCATATTGTTGCGCAGCTCCGCCGTGGGATATGGCAGTATCCAAATCAAGGAACTGTTGTCATCCCGAACAAGCCGCTGCTGGCGTTTGACAGCGGAGGAAACGATCTGGTCAAAATCTCCGTCCCGTCCGACCAGGAACTCCACATACTCCTTTTCCAAAAGCAGCGCATGAACCAGCGCCTCCACACGATCCTCCGCCTCACGAAACTCCGGTATGATCCGGTGTCCAAAAAAACTAACGGTAAATATGTTCACGGTTTTATCTTCGCCATTTTCAAGCCAGCCTCTCCAACAAAGTAAATAATCTACTTCTCATTATATACATACATTGACTTGAAGTAAATAATCCTCTAATTGGTTTCAATTATAATTTACCTGCTTTGTTGATAGCATAATATCAGGAGGTGATATTATGCAGACGGAGTTTCCAGAACGCTATATCACTCTGGGCTTGAAGATCGCATATTACAGAAAAAAGGCGGGGCTGACACAGGAGGTCCTTGCGGAGAGGATCGGGAAAAGTGTCAACTTCGTTGGTCAGGTAGAAGGAACAGGTACGGTTCGTGGCGTATCTCTTGAAACATTGTTCAAGATTGCCCAAGTGCTGAAAATCCCGCCCTCCAAGCTGTTAGAGGATGACTGATCGACTGCGACGCAGCCAGAATAAAAAAAGAATGGGAGCGCCAACCTCGGATAACTGCATCCGATGTTGACGCTCCCATTTTGCTTGATAAAAGGTGAAAATCCGGCGTTTTTCCTATGCAGAAACGCCCTGCCGCCCCACATGGGAAATCATACTGCCCCTACACGGAAAAACCACCACAGGCTGTTTCTTCGCCTGTTTTGAACCCTAATTCCCGCACTTTTTGGAACGGAGTGAAAGATAGTGCGGACAGGATACCACCACCGCCCGGAAACTCTGCTTACAGGGATGGACACAGCCCTTGCAGAGCTTGTTATACTGGCGCCTGCCGTTCTCGCCCAGGAAGAACGCCCATTCCAGACGCCATTTCTTGCTCCGGCTCATAAGTCGCCCAGCTCCGGGGGCTTCTTCTGCGGGGCAGGCTTGTCCGGGCTTTTCCGTTCCGCGCACTCCCGTTTTGCGTCCTCCAGTCGCTCCCGGATGGAAGGCTTTTTCTCCGGCGTGGTCCTGCGCGCCTCGGTCTGGGCTTTCTCCAATTCCTCACCACGGCGGCCGTTGTTGATGATCCCGTCGATCATCCCATAGTCGTCCTCCAGGGTCAGCTCGGCGGTACGCAGCGGGTTTTCCGGCTCCACGGGAACGGATACGATCTGTCCGTTGATGCTGGCGAACAGCTCCGGCCGTTTGAACTGCTCGGTGTACTTCTAGATCATGTCCGGGGGCAGGGACGCGAAACTCTCCGGTCCCAGGCCCACCACCAGGAAGGTGCCTGCTACAATGTCGTAAATCTCCCCATGCTCGTCCCGGAGGGAACGGTTCAGGTCCAGACCGATGAGCTTGCCTTCATCGTTCAGCACCAGCCCCACCGGATCGTCAAAGGGATAGGAGGCGGCAATGTCGCCGCCCACCTCCGCTTGCAGCGCATGGAGGCCGGGGTCGATCTCCTTCACATAGGGCTCCTTCATGGGCTCCACCACCAGGACAGTCAGCTTCTCCGGCACGGTATGTTCGGGGGTGTCTCCGTTGGGGATGGCAAAGGCGCGGCTGCCGTTGGCCATGATGAGATACTTCCCATCCTCGGACTCGTGGTGGAAACCATATCCTGCCGCCTCCATCTGTTCCCGGCTCATATCCGTCACATGGAAGGTGCCCCTGGGGGTTCGCACCGTCTCGCCGGTCTCCCGATCGTCCGGGATAGGCGCCGCTTGCTGCCCGTACAACTCCGCCTCATACTCCCGGTTTGCCTGTTCCGCAAAGGACAGCATCTCGTCCACATGGGACTGATCCGGGTTTTCGATGGCCTCCCGGATCGCCTGGGGGTCTACATCCAAATATGCCTCGTAGCCCACAGCCTCCTTGAACTTCTCCAGCTCGGAGGGAAGGTAGTCCTCCGGGGTCTGACCCAACGCTTTCAGCTTTTCTTCCAGAGAGGCAATGCGGCAATCGGAAAGATTCTCGTAGATTTCTTCCTTCGCCGCATGTTCCTCCGGGTGCTCGGCGGCATACTGCGGGTCGTGCTGCCGGAAAAACTCGTCCATATCGTAGGCAAGGTCCATGGCCCATTCCGAAATTTCTTCTTCGGGAATGTCGTCCTGGAAGGTCATCACCCGGTATTCCTCCGGGATGCTGCCGCGCTCGCCATCGTAATACTCATGGAAGCTGTCCCCGGTATCCCGCACATAGCCCAGGTCGGTAAACTGGCCGCTTTCCTCCAGGGCGATGTCCCGCCCGTAGGCCTCATAGTCGATGTAGTTGCGCAGATGCTCCGGCACCTGCATGGCGTCCAGTTCCTCGATGTAATACCGGCCCAGATCGTCGTGGTCGTGGATGTCGGGGTAAACATCGTAGCAGTCCAGGTTCTCCGTCAGGTTGATAAGCTCCTGGATGCTGCCCGTGTGGTCGCCGATCTCCATAGCCGCCTGGAACCGCTCATATTCGTCCTGGCTCATGTCATCCAGCTTGGAGGCCAGATAGTTCAGCTCGTCCAAGTTGGCATACTCGCCCAGCAGGTCATAGAGGCCGTCCACATAGCAGTCGTAGTCCGTGATGAACCATTCCTCATAGGTCTGCCCAAAGTCGTCTTTCGCACCGATCCCGATGCGCTCAAAGACCTTTTTCAGTTCCTCCGCCGTAGTGGGGAACTTCACCCATTCGCCCACAAGGGCGCCCTCGTTATATTTGCCCAGGTTGGTGATGAAAGCGGCAAAGGGATAATCTTTGTCATAGTCATAATGGGGCATAGCGACACCTCCTCTTTACTGTTTGCGGCTTTTGGGAAACTCCATCTTAAAGCGGACATACTTTTCGCCGGTATCATCCAGCACCACCACCGCGTCATAAGCGGCGCCCTTCTTTTCAGACCACATCCCCCTGACGGAGATGCGGCCCTTCTTCAGCAGGTCGGCAGCCATCTTCCGGGTCAGCTCCTTTTTGCGGGAGGTCCAGAAGCGGTCATCCTTCCACAGCACGAAGCGGCAGGAGCGGTCGGAGCAGTAAAAATTCTTTTTGCCCTCGTAGACCGGTTTGCCGCAACGGGGGCAGAGGCCCACCGTCTCTTTCTCCGGCTGGAACAGCTTTTGCCCATCCTCGGAAATGTGGGAGTAATTCCGCACCAGCTCCGCCGCCATCGCCTCGATCCCGTCCATGAAGTCCTCCGGCGACGCCTGGCCCTTTGCCACCTCGTTCAACCGCTGCTCCCAATCCGCTGTGAGCTTGGGAGAGGTCAGCAGCTCCGGCAGCACCGTGACCAGGTTGATGCCTGCCTTTGTGGGGATCAGGTTCTTGCCCTTGCGCTCCACAAACCCGCCGGATACCAGCTTTTCAATGATGGCCGCCCTGGTCGCCGGGGTGCCCAGGCCGCGCCGTTCCGCGTCCTCCGGGATGTCCTCCTTACCCGCGTTCTCCATAGCCGACAGAAGGGTGTCCTCCGTGTAGGGCTTGGGGGGCGAAGTGAAGTGCTCGGTGACGGAGACGGAGACCGGCTCAAAGACCTGCCCCTCGGTCAAGGCGGGAAGAACACCCTCGGGATCTTCATTCTCCGGCTTCTCCTTCAGGGAGGAACGGAACACCTCCTGGATGGCCCGCCAGCCCTGGGAAAGCACCTGCTTTCCTTTTGCCGTGAAGGTATGCCCGCCGCAGTCAAAGGTGGCCGTGACCGCCTCATACACGAAAGGCTCCGCCACTGCACACAGCAGCTTGTAACAGACCAGCAGAAGGATATTGCGCTCGCCCACAGGCAGCGCAGGAACATCCGCCTTTTCCAGCTCCAGGGTGGGAATCAGGGCGTGGTGGTCAGATACCTCCTTGTCGTTCACCAGCGCCAGAACATCGGGGAAAAACTCCGGGCAGGCGTCGAAGGGAGGCACCCGCGCCGCCAGATGCAGGACCACGGAGGCGGTCTCCGCCATGTCGCCGGTCAGATACCGGCTGTCCGTCCGGGGATAGGTCAGCAGCTTCTTTTCATAGAGCGACTGGGCGTAATCCAGGGTTTGCTTGGCCGTGTAGCCGAACACCCGGTTTGCCTCCCGCTGCAAGGTGGTCAGGTCGTACAGTTTGGGCGGTTTCTCCACCTTTTTCTCCCGTACCAAAGATACACACACGGCCCGTTGCCCGTCACAGACATCCCGAATGGCCTGGGCATCCTCCATAGCTGGGATTTTTTCAGAAACCGCCTCGGTTCCCTCCAGCGCCAGCCGCACATGATGGTATTTCTCCTTGCGGAACAGAACAATCTTGCTGTCACGGTCGGCCAGCATCGCCAGGGTGGGCGTCTGCACCCGCCCCACATTCAAAGTGCGGTGGTAAAGGACGGAGAACAGGCGGCTTGCGTTGATCCCAATAAGCCAGTCCGCCTTTTGGCGGCAAAGTGCCGACTGATACAGTGGATCATAGTCCCTACCGGGGCGCAGGGCGGAAAAGCCCTCCCGGATCGCCGAGTCCTCCATCGAAGAAATCCAGAGGCGGGAGAAAGGCTTGGAACATCCGGCGGCCTCATAGACCAGCCGGAAGATCAGCTCACCCTCGCGCCCCGCGTCGCAGGCGTTGACCAGCTCCGTTACATCGGGACGCTCCATCAGGGAACGAAGAATGCGGAACTGGGCGGCCTTTTCCTCGGACACCACATAGCGGAAGGGGGCGGGTAGGATGGGAAGGTCCTCATACCGCCACTTCTTATAGCGGTCATCGTAGGCGGCCGCGTCCGCCAGCCCCACCAGATGCCCAATGCACCAGGAAATGAGATACCCATTTCCTTCAAAATAGCCATCGGCCCTGGATGTGACACCCAGGGCCGATGCGATACTCTTTGCTACACTCGGTTTTTCACAGATCACCAATTTGCTCAATTCTGGTCCTCCTGTTCTCCCTGTTCAGGAACATCCTCGTTTTCGTATTCCTCGTCCTCGAACTCATAATCGTCCGGGTCGGCGCTGACCTTTGCGCCCTGCTTGGGTTTGATGAACTTGATGTAGGCGAAGGCTCCGCCGCCGCCCAGGGCCGCCAGCAGCAGGATCAGCACCAGGGCGCCGCCGCTACTGCCGGACTCCTTCTCCGGCTCCGGTTCGGGCTCTGGCTCCACCTCCGGCGCTTTCCCGGCGCACTCGCTCATATTCACCGCGCAGACCGGACAGGCGGTATTCACCGCACCGGCCTGGCATTTCTCGGCGCAGGTACAAGCAGCGGGCTTTTCCTCCGCCTGCCCGTCCTCCAGCAGCGCCATCAGGTCGGCTTCATCCACCTGGTTCAAGAAGTGAACGGCGGTCTCCTTGTCCTCGTTGGCCCGGTCGATCAGGATGTAAAAATAGTTGCCCGCTTTCGTGGTCACGGTGATAAGCTGCTTGTCACCGTAATAATCGTCCACCAGCGTGGCGTTGCCCTCCGGGGTAAGGGGCTGGCCCTCCGGCTCCATGCCCCCGGTGGCAGGTTCCTCGGTAGGTTCCGGGGTCGTCTCGGTGGGTTCCCCGGTGTAGTAGTCGCCATCCCCGCCGCCCGCAAAGGCGGTGACAGAGAAGGCGGTCATGCACAGTACAACCGCCAGCATCGCCGTAAACAGCCGGATCACTTTCTTATTCTTCATGGTCGCTGTCCTCCATATCCTCGTCGTCAGGGTCCGCCGCTGCTTCCGCCTCCATCATCCCGTCGGGCAGGGTGATAAGGCCGCTGGCGTAGGCCTTCAGGAAGGCGGTCAGCTCCTTGTTGTCCATGCGCACCGCCTTGACCATGCGGACGATCTCCAGGTTTTCTTCCTCGGTGAGCTGCGCCTCCAGTTCCCGAAGGCGCTTCTGCTGGACGGAAATCTTCTCCTTCGTCTTTTCGATGTCCTTGCGGATTTTTTCAACCGTTGCCATGTGTGCAAAACTCCTTTCCAAATCGTTCTCTCCAGGAATAGTTCCGCCCCAGGCCCTTGACCGTTTTCAGATTTTGCCTGGCATTGTCCTCCAACGCCAGGGCGCGGCGAAACAAATCGGGATGCTGCTCCCGCAGGGCGGTGATCTCGTCGGGTTTCATGCTGGGACAGAAAAAACAGGACGATTTTCCCGGCTGGGGCAGCCCTGCCGCCTCGATCTGCCGGATGCAATCGTCCCGCGTCCATCCCCATTCCATCAGGGGATACCACTTGCTGTATTTTCGGTCGGCCAGGTCGCCCAGCAGCACCTTGTCGCTGCGGTAGCCCTCGCCCGCGTCGTAGCCGATGAATTTGACCACCCGTTTGCCCGCCTCCCAGGTTCGGCGGCATGGCGGATAATGGTTGCAGAACTTTTCCTGCGGCCCGATCTTGTGTTTCAGGGAACACCGCTTGAAGCCGTAAGCAATGGATGGAAGGCTGCAACTTTGCAGACATTCATCCTCCAGCATCAGCCGTTTCCCGTCACGGGTGGTCTTATACACTCTGGTAATGGGTGGCATCCCGTGGTCCTTCAGCCAGCGATCCATCACATCCAGATAGGCGTAGGTGTGGGGATGCTCCGCCCCCGTATCCGCAAAGAGGATCAGGTCCACCGGGATACGGTGCTGGTGCAGCCCAATCAAAAGGGCGGTGCTGTTGGCGCCGCCCCCGTAGGAAACCATATTGATGCTTCATCACCTCCATCAGTTGTACGGCGGTCTGCCGTATGCGTAGAAATGAGACTGCCAGTAGCTCGTGTTCAGGTTGGAATATTGAATGGGGTCGCCGCAATGCAGCATCATCCCGTCGCCCACATAGATGCCTACATGAGATACGCCGGTTGTGTCGTAGGTCCCCACGAAGAACACCAGATCGCCGGGCTGGGGGTCGGATACCGGGGTGGAAATGTTGTAGAGCCCCTGGGCGCCCAGCCGCCCGGTATTGCACAGGCCGCTGTTGGTCAGCACATAGCTGACGAAGCCGCTGCAATCAAAAGAGGTGCTGGGGCTGCTGCCGCCCCACAATAGTGATAGGTAATCCTTTGATGTTATCTCCGGATTTTCCCCCACTTCACACC
>ERZ860322.395-NODE-395-length-33238-cov-22.537353_pt1 | contig 33238 bp, 40 predicted proteins | sample MGYA00509979_ERZ860322 | MGnify/ENA primary metagenome ERZ860322 (study PRJEB30046, sample SAMN00715217) | human gut metagenome | study: EMG produced TPA metagenomics assembly of the A metagenome-wide association study of gut microbiota in type 2...
CTGAAAAACGGCACGACGATCACCCAGCAGTCATGGAGACAGTTTGACGACAACAACCGCTTGACTGGACTGAGCATCAATCTACCGGGGATTGGTGAGTACTCCGAGTCTTATGTCTATAATTCAGACAGCACAGATAACATCTCCGATGGAACTCTGACGCAAAAAAGTCTGTTTTCAGGTGATCTTCTGCGATACACTTACGATTCGCTCGCCCGCTTAACACAATGCAGCATTGGCTTGCTTTCACAGGAGATCACCTATTGTTCCGGTACATCTGGCCAGACGACTGCGTTGCCAGCGCAGCAGCTAATCAAGGATGGCAACAGAGCTGTCGTTGGAAGTTACAGTTACACTTACGATGCCGTCGGAAACATTACTCAGCTTCAATACAAACCAATCGGAGCTGCTGCTGGGAAGCGTACTGCCAGCTACACCTACGACGAGCTGAATCAGCTTACCTCAGCCTATCTTCCCGGTGTCCTCGGAAGCAGCGCAAAAAGCTATACCTACACCTATGACGGCTTTGGCAATCTGCTTACCGCCACCAGTAACGGCGTCACACATACCTATGAATACACTGATTCAGATTGGGGCGACCTGTTAACATGCTATGACGGCGAGGAAATAAGTTACGATGCCATCGGGAACCCGGATATTTACTACAACGGCGACATGATGTGTTGGAGTGGACGGCAGTTACTTGAGCGCCGAAATGGACAGGAAAACACTGCCTACTCCTACAATGCAGATGGATTGCGGACAAGACGTGTATTAACTGATAGAAGCTATTATGAATCCTACTGGCTCGGAGAGCTTTTAATTGCAGAAACATACAAAAAGTCTAATGGGGCGCTCGTATATACGCTTGTTTTCAGTTATGATGAAAACGGCAGTCCCGTCGGAGTTTCCATGCGCAATGGCACAAGCGCCACATGGACTTCCTATGATTACCTGAAGAACCTTCAGGGCGACATTCTGGGCATTTGCAGTGTTTCGGGCGGCGGCATTGTCACGATCCACGCAGCCTATGAATACGACCCGTGGGGAAAGCTCCTCGGCGTGCGCAACAACTCCGGCGGAGTAATCAGTGACGAAACCAGCATTGCCCTACGCAACCCGCTGAGATACAGAGGTTATTACTATGACTCAGATACGGGATATTATTACCTGAAGTCCAGATACTACGACCCGCAGATCGGGAGATTTATCAATGCGGACGGGTATGCCAGCACCGGGCAGGGATTCTTAGGCTACAACATGTTTGCTTATTGCCTGAACAATCCCATTCTCTGCGCAGACGAGGGCGGTAATGCTGCGAATCCGAGATACAATGTTTCACTAATTTGCGATGGCTTTTTTAAGCAACCGTCTACGGCATCTTCATCAGTGGAGAATAGCGCTCCGGCAGGCAGCTTTTTTGGTGCAGAGGCAAGTTATACCTTTCAGCAAAAGTATGAACGAGAGCTTGCACCACAATTTGTTAATATGGTAATTTCTTGCAAAAGTGGTACAAGTACTTCAACAATTCTGGCTTCAAGCGGTGATTCATCAAGACCACTTTCGGTGTATGCACAGGGGCGTGCTGATAATGAGATTCTTTCATCGGCTGGCTTGAAAATCAACATCGCTAACTTTACGCTGAACGTGAGTATTGGAGCTGACAACCTAGGAGTCAGCGCTTCTATTGCAGACCATGGGACGATCAAATCCATTGCATTGACTGCTGATATAAGCCAGTTCAAAATCGGAGGCGAATTTGCAACAACAGTTTGGGATAGCGCAACCAGCGAAAAAATATATACCAACATCAGCGTTTCAGGATGGTTGTTCGTCGCGGCTTATATCTATTACAGGACAGGAGAATGGTACTCTACTCCAACATCGGCATTTGGATAATAGCATATGTTCCATTAGACTAAGGGGGCGTATAAAATGTTTACACTCATTCGGATTGCTTCGGCTCTACTGCTTTTCGTGCTTTGTTATTTTTTGCTGAAAGCCTTAAACGTGAAAGGGAAAAAGACTATCCTGGTTTCTTTGATGTCTTCTGTTCTATTTGTGGGAATAATGGCATGCTTCCCGCCGGAAAATCTGTTGGTGCGTTTTGATACACCAGAAAGTGCATTTCGATACACAAATACAGAAGAGATTGCTGGCGTTTTATATGGCAAAAGCTCCTGCGATATCATCTATAAAAAAAGCGATAATACTTACAGCGATCGTATTATTCTACAAAAAGGAGATTCGTTTCAACTTCCAACAATTTTAACCGAAGAACTGGTTTCAAGGAAGGTTGGCGTTAGCCGCAGCGGTAGTTTTGATGTGTATCGTGTAAATGGAACACAAGATTATTACGTTTTCGCAACTCTACCAGATATTGTTGCTGATCATAGTGAACTATACGTTATTCATCGAAGCGGACAATCTTTCCAATCAGACAAGGGTCACTTGGTAAAGATCAATGGAACACATTTTGTTTGCTTTTATCTTCCCGGCCCGCCGGAGGAATATCGCTTGGTAGTCAATGGACAAGAAATGATCATCGCAGAATAAAGTCAATCGTAAACAGCGGATTCCCTATATTAACTAGAACAAACTTAATTGGAGCAGCAAATCATCTTCCATTAGACTAATTCATTCTCTCGCAACTCTTTGTACCTAGCTTGATGAAATTTTTCATCAAGCTAGGTACAGCTAGTGACACGCCGGAAACGCCGGACACTCCGCCGACGGAAAATGCACCTCTCCACCGCGGCGAAGCAAAAGAAACCATAACGGAAACTCACCAGTACATCTACGCAGGCGGTAAGCTGCTGCGCGAAACAATCTCTGACGGTACGACAACCAAAACGCTGGATTTCAGCTACGACAACGTCGGCATGCCGTACAGCCTGATCTACAACGACGGCACGACAACAACGACGTATTACTACATTACTAACCTCCAAGGTGATGTAATGTATCTAGTTAATGCAAATGGCGTTCAGGTCGCAGCGTATGACTATGACCCCTACGGCAAGGTAATTACCTCAACCGGCGAACTCGCAGGAATCAACTCACTGAGATACAGAGGCTATTACTACGATTCCGAAACCGGCTTCTATTATCTCCAGAGTCGTTATTATGACCCGGAAATCTGTAGGTTCATCAATGCGGACAGCTATGCAAGCACAGGCGACGGCTTTACCGGACTTAATATGTTTGCATTCTGCAACAATAATCCTGCGAATCGTATTGACCCGGATGGCCATGATTCCTATGTGTGGGAATGGATTACCACAATGTGGTGGCTTTGCCTCGTCGATGGCCCCTATCCAATTGCGGATGCCATTTATGTCGTAGGTGCAGTAGGAATTCTGGTGATAGACCATGTAATTACGTTCTCAAATAGCCAGCGTGCCATGCTGGAAGTTGAAGAATACATTGCCAATACCGATGCAAAGAGTACGATACTAGAAAGTAAGGAATCTAAAGACACAAAGAAAAAGAAAAACGAAAAAAGCGGAAAGCAAAAATCAGAGAATAATACTCCGAAAAATAATCAAGCACAAAACAAGCAAGTTGAAAGTATTGCCCGTAAACTGAAAATGACAAAAAGCCAGCAAAGGGAACTCCATGATATAATTTCAAAACAAGGATATTCCTATCAAGAAATTCTGGAGATTGCCTGTGATATTATGGGGGTGTATTTTAAATGACACAAATCGAGTTGCTGCAAAACGGTGTCGGCCGCTGCTTACAGTTTCTTGGAAGAGCCGGATATATGATATCAATCACATTATCTGCGAAAACGGAGCATGAGCCCGATTATCAAGTTCATATTGACACTACTGTTTCCATTGTTTTGGACGGCTCTGAATATACATCATCGAGCGACATAGATGACGACTTATCATATGGTGCTTGTGTGTTTGACAAAAGGGCAGCCGCAATATTGTCAGCAAAAGGGTCATATCGTTTGGAAAATATTTTTTATGACGAAGCACATATGTTACATTTATATTTCAGCAACGGCCTGGAAATCCACTCCATTCCTGCATCTTGGGCAAAAGGAGAACTGTGGAGAGTTTTTCTGAGCTGGACGGCAGACATTCATCTGATCGCATATCCGGATAGAATTATAGAGGAACCGTCCGAGCTATCCCAGCAGGAACTAGATGCACGGAGGCGGCTTTGGCAGAAAAGAATTGCACAGAAAAGAGGAGAGTAAAAGATGCGTGCAATTTTAGATCATCCGCCTGTCCCGCCCACTGTGTACGGTGAGATCACCCTTTGCTTTGCGCAGGATTTTCCCGTAGAATCGCTTGATTCAATCATTGGACTAACCGCGAGTCGGTCTCAGAGTTTGCATGATACAAGAATCAATCCTGTCACGAAGCAGCATAATCCGGGCTACTGGAGCTATCGGACAAAAGCTCAGTCAGCAAAGGGATTTGATTGTACTCCGCTTTTTGATTCCCTTGCAGAGCTGATCTCAACGCATGAGGCCGGGCTGCGGCAGACATTTACACAGTATGGGCCATATGATTTTATCGTCAGAATTTATATTGACGTTCAGGAGCAGGGGGAATACCCGGCAATTGCGTTTCCGCCGCTTTTCTTGAAACAACTATCAGAATTGGCTGCAACACTTGAGGTTATCGTCACAGATTGTTATGAGCGCAGCGGCGAAGAGCGAACTGCAACGCTTCTGTCTGGGGAAGAATAGCTTCTGGGAAAAGCGGATTAGGAGGTTTTGTTAGGCAATGATGGATCGTGATTCACTATTCTACGAATTGAGTTTAAACCGTGAATTAGACTTTTCCGTAGCAGGAATTAAACTGTTTTTGAGTCCATACCCCAAAAGTGAGGAAAGTATATTTGACCTTTGGGACAACACAAATAAGAAGCTCCTGATTCGTGGTACGCTGGACGAAATCTTTGCCTATAAAGTACTCGGGAAATACTCTTTGAATGAAAATTACTCGCAATTTTTCCTCGAATATCTATATTAACTAGAACAAACTTAATTGAAGCAGCAAATCATCTTTCATTAGACTAATTCATTCTCTCGCAACTCTTTGTACCTAGCTTGATGAAATTTTTCATCAAGCTAGGTACAGCTAGTGACACGCCGGAAATGCCGGACACTCCGACGCAAAACGCACCTCTCCACCGCGGCGAGGCGACGGAGATTACAGAAACCCACCAGTACATTTACGCGGGAGGCAAGCTCCTGCGGGAAACGATCTCCGACGGCACGACGACCAAAACGCTGGACTTCACCTACGATAACGTCGGTATGCCATATAGTCTGATCTACAACAACGGCACGACGACAACGACATATTATTACATTACTAACCTTCAAGGTGATGTGATGTACTTAGTTGATTCCTCTGGCAATGAGGTCGCGGCATATGATTATGATCCCTACGGCAAGGTAATTACCTCAACCGGCGATCTTGCAGGAATCAACCCGCTGAGATACAGGGGCTATTACTACGATTCCGAAACCGGCTTCTATTATCTCCAGAGTCGTTATTATGCCCCGGAAATCTGTAGGTTCATCAACGCGGACAGCTATACATCCACCGGCGTTGGATATCTTGGTTACAATATGTTTGCATACTGCAACAACAACCCTACAAACAGTTTCGACCCGAGTGGAAAAGGAAAAATCTCATCGGCAATAATTTCAGCACTTATAAGCGGTGTCGCAAGTGGTGTTGCAACGCTTGCCCTTGGAGGGACATGGGCCGAAGCAGGTGAAAATGCAATAAAGGGAGCCCTAAGCTCATTTGCGGTAGTCGGCGGGATACTTATTTTTGGCGATGTTATAGACTTGATTACAGAGTTCAAATCGTATGATATGGAATGGTGGAAAACTCTTATCGGTGTTGGGCTTACAATTGCATTGGGCGTTATAAAAATCAAGGTAAATGACGAATTAACAAAGCACTTCTGCGAAGGTACATTTGGTACGGGTGGAGAGCTGATAAAAGGTGCAATCAGGAAAGTGCTTATAGGTAATAAAGAAAAGCCTCACAGGGAGCCCGTGGCGCCAACAAGATCAAGCACACTGTCGGCTGTGCCTGGTGGCGGTACCGGCAGTAGCGGCGCATTTCGTACAGCACACCGGTTTGTCTACTACATTAATTGAAAGGAAAGGTGACAAGGAATGGAGAAAACTCCCACACAGTATCTCCACCGTTCTGGGTGGGGAGAAAGAATCGCGCTTCTTTTATTATCACTTGTTCTAGTTGCTTTTCCTGTCTACCGCATGTATATAGAGAAAGAAATCACTTTCAAATATATACTTCTCTTGGTTTTAGCGCTTCTGGTTATTGCCTTTCTATGCCGCTCTTTTAAGGTAGATGAATTTGGAATAACCGTTTACTGGTTCGCCCTATTCCCGCAGCTTATTCCATGGAAATCAATTCGACGGATTGAGTATTGTAACTGTCGTAATACAAACGCACTTATTGTAGAAAGCGGAAACATTCCTCCGGTTTCCAATCCTTTTTCGCAAAATAAAGCTAGTTGGTACTTGGCTCAGCATATGATAAGTGCCATTTGTATTCCTGTTTCCGGAAAAAATGAACTATTATTCAGTGTCATCGCGCGCTATTGCGCTATTGGTGGGATGATCGACTTGCCGGTAGGGGAACAATTTGATCCTAAAAAGCATACAAAAAATAAACGTGGTATTTGGTAACCCCGGACAAGTCGTATTAAGATTGCCATTTGCATATATGGTGCAAAAAGGTATACGCCAAACGCTTGAAGAGAGGTGAAGATCATGCAGATCTTTAGAGTTGTGTTCATCCACGACGATAATGATTATGACCTTGGATTGCACGCGAGTATTCTCTCTGCGCAGCAGCGAATTGAAGCAGCAAAGAAGCTTCCAGGTTTTTGCGATATTCCGAGCAATGCACTCATTTTGCCCTATTCGCTGATAGGCAGCCAGACTGAACCCGGAGTTGTTTATGACACGAGCGTATACTGCCATGACGAATGGTTCGATTACGAGTACACTTATCATCTTGGCATATTTGGCAATTGCCAAGACGCAGAAGCAGCGATTGAAATGTTTCAAAGGAATAATGCTTCAGCTAAAAATGCGGATTTTGAAATTGAACCATACAGCATCCGGCGTAAGCTCGGTGATTTTGAGTGGTGTAATGAAGGCTTTACAAAAGCATAGCTTTCCTTTTGCGCTATCGAGGCTATTATTACGACACTGAAACAGGTTTCTACTATCTCCAGAGCCGCTATTATGACCCGGAAATCTGTAGGTTCATCAACGCGGATAGCTATGCAAGCACAGGTGACGGCTTTACCGGACTTAATATGTTTGCATACTGCAACAATAATCCCATCCTGTATTTAGATTCTTCGGGAGAGGTTGCCGTCACTGCAATTATCTTAATCATTTCGGCAGCTGTGGGAGTAACAGTGGCAGCGGTCACTGCTTATGAATCCCGAAAGTCGGGATGCGATTGGGCCGATACAGCGTTTTACTCTCTCGGTAATGGCCTGTGTGCCTTCACCGCAGTTTATTCATTTGGAATGACTGCTTACAATGTTTATTTGAATTTCTGCGCCATCAATGCAGTGGCCTCAACATCTGATAGTGCAACCACCGTATATCCGCCTAATGACGGTTTTTCTGGAACGCCAGAATCTGTAACCCTTCCTGCCGGAACAACAGTTGAACGTTACGGTTCGCCAAACGGAAGGTATGTTGCACCTGTTGGTACACCACCGGAAGCACTATCGCTTCCGCCAGACAAGGTTGGTACGTCACCTGATTACTATGCGCTTCTTGCCCCCATAGAGGTACAGGCTGGTACGGCAGCGCCTTGGTTCAATCAACCCGGCGGTGGAACGCAGTATATTCTGCCGGATAGTATTACAAATCTGGTGCGATCTGGCAAAATGATTCTTTTACCTTATTAGGAGGGTGCAAATGGAACGTGACTTTTCTATCAAGCAAAAACTATCTGGCTTTTGCGAAAAAATAGGTATCCCATCCAATGAGTACCCGCTCGTTGATAATGGTATGTACTCTCGGGATGGCATCTATTTTTCAGCCACACCGCCATACTTTTTTCGGGTTGTCGAGCGAGGGATAACAGTTTCAAAAACCGACTGTAAATGTCTTGACGAAATGTATTATGGTATAATGAAACTGCTGTCATACGACATTGCGATTCATAGAGAAGCTAAGCAGCGCAAAAACGGAGAAGATCCCCGCAGGCAGATCTTTTCTATTCAGTACGAATTATTGAAAAAACTTGATGTTAGTTTTGGGGAAATGTATCTTCATGATATTGAGGAGCTTCTTCGAGTGTATCCATTTCATGACCATATTGAAGGAGAAGACAAATAAAAAATGATGGATCGTGATTCTTTGTTTTATGAGTTGAGCCTAAACCGCGAGCTGGAGTTTTCTGTAGCAGGAATTAAGCTGTTTTTGACTCCGTACCCTAAAAGTAAAGAGAGCATATTTGATCTCTGGGACGATACCAATAAAAAGCTCCTGATTCGCGGTACGCTGGACGAAATATTTGCCTATAAAGTTCTTGGAAAATACTCTTTGAATGAGAATTACTCGCAATTTTTCCTTGAATATTTGCTTTGAGTATGCAGTTGAACAAACTTAATTGAAGCAGCAAATCATCTTTCATTAGACTAATTCATTCTCTCGCAACTCTTTGTACCTAGCTTGATGAAAAATTTCATCAAGCTAGGTACAGTTGGTGACACGCCGGAGGTGCCGGACACTCCGCCGACGGAAAATGCACCTCTCCACCGTGGTGAGGCGACAGAAATTGAGGAAACCCACCGGTACATCTACGCAGGCGGGAAGCTGCTTCGCGAAACAATCTCCGACGGCACGACGACCAAAACGTTAGATTTTAATTATGATAACGTTGGTATGCCCTACAGCCTAATCTATAATAATGGCACGACAACAACGACATATTATTACATTACTAACCTTCAAGGTGATGTGATGTACTTAGTTGATGCAAATGGCGTTCAGGTCGCAGCGTATGACTACGACCCCTACGGCAAAATCATTTCCGCAACAGGTGACCTTGCCGAGATCAACCCTCTCCGCTATCGTGGTTACTACTACGACACCGAAACTGGCTTCTACTACCTGCAATCCCGCTACTACGACCCCGAAATTTGCCGGTTCATCAACGCAGATAGCTACGCCAGCACAGAGCAAGGATTCATTGGTTACAATATGTTCGCATATTGTGATAATAACCCGGTTATCAGGTTTGACAATGGTGGCACATTTTGGAATATAGTCATTGGAGCTGCTGTCGGTGCTATTGTTAGTGGCGTTGTTTCCTTTGCCACTCAAGCAATTGAACACGGAATTGAAAACGTGAATTGGGCACGTGTAGGTATTGCCGCTGCATCTGGAGCAATAACAGGCGGATGTGCTGCCTCAGGAATCCCGGTTAATGGCCAAATGATTGTTGGTGGCGTTGTAGGTGCAGTCTCCTCAGGACTTGATACATACTATGCATACAAGAACTCCGATGAAAAGGCAACAGTTTGGGATTATACAAAAAACATAGCGATAGGTGCAACTCTTGGTGTAATTGGTGGGCGTCTGGGAGGAAGTGGAACCGGTACAAAACACCTAACACAAAGTGCAAAGCAGGCACTAAGCAGAGGAAAAAACGCTATTTCGTCTTTGGGAAAACAGGGAGTAAAGTATGTCACGAAAGAGTTAGCGAAAACAGGGAAATACTATTATAGTCAAATTGCGGTCGAGGCAGTTAGGGCAGGACGGCAAGCCATTAAAAGCATCTTAATTGGAGCGATTCCGAGTGCTTCCTACAGTATTCTATCGGTGGTATGATATGAACATATTAGTTATATGTATCTTTTTCACCATTGTAGCGTTAGTGCTTCGGTGCTGGATTGCTGCGAGTATCTATACGTTTTTTTCAAAACGCGAACGTGCGGAGTATCGAGCCAAAACAAATCTCCTTCAAAGATGGTTTCTCTTCTGCACGGCACGCTTTGTCAAGGACAAATACTCAAAAACAGAAAAGCGTGTGATTTGCTATTCGGATATTGTCCGATTTTACTGCGCTGTGCATACCATTGTGCAGATTGCACTCATAGTCGAATATAGTATTTGCTTGTTATGCACCTTTGGACGGTTGGAAGATAATGTGCTGAACGTCATGAGTATTGCTTACGCTGTCCTCTGTCTGCTTGCATTTACCTCATTTGCAGTGATTGAATCCTGCACAAATCGTAATTACCACCGCTCACGTATGAAAAGGAGAAAGTAAACAGCCTGTTTTCTCCAAGTAGGCCTGTAGCAACAACAAAAACTCCTCCGCGCCAAACTTCCACTACGGAGTAGCGACAGAGATTGCAGAAACCCATAGCCACATCTACGTCGGCGGGAAGCTCCTGCGGGAAACGATCTCTGATGGGACGACGACCAAAACGCTGGACTTCAATTATGATAACGTCGGTATGCCGTACAGCCTGATCTACAGCAACGGCACGACAACAACGACGTATTACTACATTACCAACCTTCAAGGCGATGTAATGTACTTAGCCGATGCGTCCGGCAATGAAGTCGCAGCTTATGACTATGACCCCTACGGAAAAATCATCTCCGCCACCGGCGCAATGGCCGAGATTAATCCTCTCCGCTATCGTGGTTACTATTACGATTCCGAGACGGGTTTCTATTATCTCCAATCCCGCTACTACGACCCCGAAATCTGCCGGTTCATCAATGCTGACCTTCCGGAATACACCGTTTTCACGGCCGGAACGCTGGTTGGGGCAAACCTCTTTGCCTACTGTCAAAACAATCCGATCGCTTTTGCCGATTTCAATGGTGAGTGGCTGAATATTGTCATTGGTGCAGTCGTTGGTGCAGCAATAAACACTTTTGCAGCTTTGCTTGAGGGCCGTTCTTGGGATGAAGTTCTGGTTTCTGCTGCGTGTGGCGCACTCGCAGGAGGTTTGACCGCGGCGGGTCTGGGCGCGCTCGGCGGTGCTGTCGGAAGCTTCATCGACTCTGGTTACTCAAACTACAAAGAAGTTCAAAGTGGCAAAAAAACAGTTGGTGAAGCAGTTACCTGCACACTGGTGGATACAACAGTGGGTATGGCTTTTGGTGCGATGGGTTCAAGCAGTGCCGCAGAAATTGCGGTCAGTCAGTCTATATCCAACGCCGGATTAAGCAGCGCAAAAAAGCTTCTTTCATCTTCGCTCCATCCAACGGTAAAGCAAGCGGCAAAAAAGGCTCTCAAAACAGCAGGAAAATATGCACTGAAAACGGCTATATCTGAGGGGATTTCTGCTGCCGTAACCAGCGGAATAAGTGTTGGCATCTCAAAAATCACGCCCAAAATATACAATTACTATCTCGAAATTATGTAAGTGGAGTGTCCAGATGAGTAAAAAGAAGAAAAAGCCCAATGCGCTCATCAAAGCGTTGCGCGGAGCGGCACCTCCGAGAGGATTGACCTATGGTGCGATTGCCGTATTCACTGTCCTTTATGCAGTCTCTATTCTTTTCTATCTGAGCCATTTTCGAGCCTATTTCAATATCTGTCAAGAAAAATATGTAACTTATCAGGGCTCAGCTCTAAGCGTTGCATCAGAAAGAAATTATGGGTATCGTAGTGGGTCGGCATTTTCATATAGTTATACGTTTACGTTGGAAAATGGGAAGAATGTCTCCGTTTATAGCCGGTGGGTAGAACAGGCCGGCTGCGAGGACACATTACTGACTTCATTATCCTCCGAGCGTACATATGTATATATTCCCCGTCCAGCGTATTCTAACAACTCCTATCCGCTCATATCCGTCTCCGAAGCAGGCGAAGAGATTCTGCCCATGGATGCAGTTACAGGATTCTATCGGAAGCATATCCTGACACTAGTTTTTACGCTTCCTGCTATTGTCGCCTTTTTCCTGCTTCTTTATGTAAGCATGTGCATCTTTTACGTATGTCTTACAAAAAGGAAAAAAAGGAACAAGGGGCGGAAAAAGACGCAGGACGGACGCCGTAATGAATAAGGCAGACTATGTTTTCCGGCTTGAATTCTTGTCAAACACGCTATTTTTGGTCAATACGGAATGCAAAGTGACTGCTCTTGTTGCTTCTGTTGGCATTAACGCTGCATTAGGTGGAGGAACATATGCTGCCGAACAAGCCATAAAGGGTGAGAAAATTACGCTTGGTGGAATAGTGGCGAGTACTGTGGCCGGTGGAATAAGTGGGGCAATTGGCGGTAAAGGTGCAAATGCAAAAGGCCTTTCAACCGCTTGGCGAAGTGCATCACGGGGGATCTCCAGAGAAATGCGACGAGCCAATGTCAAATATGCCACAAAACAAATTGCTAAATACACTGCAGAAAAAGTTGCTGTGAAAACTTCAACTACAGTCGCTATTGGCAGATTAACTTTTGGGACAATTGGAAATGCATTTGTCCGCTGGGAATTGGGATATTAACTGTGGTGAGCAAAATGCAAATTGTAATTCGAATAATCGTTCCCGCAATAATTCCAATTATTCTTGGCATTGTGCTTTCTAATATTGATAGAAGCAACAGCAAAGAAGTAATAAAAAGTTTGACAAAAGAACACATTGTTATCCGATTGCCAAAAGCTTATTTGTGGGTTGGATGCATTGATATATCGTTCTTTGTTACTGGCATTTTCTTGATGACTTGGTTTCCCAACAAAACGGTTACTGCATGGGTTTATATCTTGTTTGGTTTGATTGCTTTTATAGGAATTGCTATCGTTTTGGAAACGCAAATTTGGAAAATAGAAATTTTCAGACATGAAAACTATTTTCTTTGCAGAACATTGCCGTACAGGACGTATAACATCCTGTATAGTGATTGTATGAGCTATAGATTTGGGAATAATACTCTTGTGTTGAGAACAAAAGAAAGGACATTTCATATTGATATCCACACGACTAATTTTGAGTTCTTGTTAGCCATGCTTGCTCAACACAAGATAACCAAAGTTCAATAGTTCTATATTGTTTCCGCTTTCTACACCTACGACTCTCTGAAACGCGCGATTGCCTGCCGGATATGCCGCGGGATAGAGCAGGTGCTGTCGGTGCACTGGGAATACGACGATTCCAGCCGCATCAAGACGCAGGCGTGGCAGATGGGGCAGCAGAGCTATTCCGAGAGCTACACCTACAGCACCAAGGACGGCAGCCTGACCTCGGTCAGCATGAACGGCGGCAGCTTACAGCTCGGCTATGATGCACTGTCGCGGCTGTCCACGGCAGGCAATGGCGTCTACACCAGAAACTACACTTACCGCGACATTTCCGGCAGCCAGACGACCACGCAGGTGGAGAAGCTGCGCTACACGGGTCTTAACGGCGCACTGAGCGGCCTGACCTACAACTACACCTACAATCCGCTCGGCAACATTGCCTCGGTGACATCCGGCGGCAGCACGTCAAGTTACACATACGACGCGATGGGGCAGCTCACGGCGGCGAGCCTGCCGGGGATGCAGTACGCCTACACCTACGACGGCGCGGGCAACCTCCAAACCGTCACGCGCGGTGAGACGACCAACACCTATACCTATGGCAACGCCTCGTGGAAGGATCTCCTGACCGCCTTTAACGGCGAGAAGATCGTCTACGAAGGCCAGACGATGGACGAGGACGGCAGCGTCACCGGCACGCCGACGAGCGGCAACCCCATCCGGTACTACAACGGCACGCCGTGGAACTTCTCGTGGGCAGAGGGGCGCAGTCTGAAAACAGCCTCAAGCAGCACGCCGGAGCAGGACATCTCCCTGGAATTCTCCTACGACGCCGACGGCCTGCGCATTGAAAAGCACGTCACCAAAACGGTCTATGAAATGACCGCCGACCACACCTATGCTGCCACCGTCGTTGCGCCCACCTGCACGGAAGCGGGCTATACCCTGCACGAATGCGAATGCGGTTATAGCTATACCGACACCGAAACAGCCGCACTGGGCCATGACTACGCCGCCAGCGACACGCCGGGTCTGCTGGCCTGCACCCGCTGCGAAGCGCTTCTGGAACACTCCGAACACAGCTACACAGAAACTGTTGTAGCGCCGACTTGTACCGAAGCAGGTTACACCCTCCATACCTGCGAATGTGGCGACAGCTACAGGGAGAACGAGATCGCCGCGCTGGGACACAAGTTTGTCAGAGGTGCTATTGTTCCGCCAACTTGCACAGAAGACGGCTATCGCAATTTCAGGTGTTCACGCTGCGGCGAAAGAAAGATCGTGACAATTCCGGCATTGGGTCACGATATTGTTAATAACAAATGTACACGCTGCGGCTACGTAGGTGGGGCTACCCTGCCGACAGTTCCGCCAAGCCAAGGTGAGATCATGGGCCTCGAAGAACCGACGGAGCCGGAAGTGCCATTGCAGAATGAACCGGACGAACCCGCGGACGACACGCCGGACACTCCGCCGACGGGAAACGCGCCTCTCCACCGCGGGGCTGCAACAGAAATTGAGGAAATCCACCAGTACATCTACGCAGGTGGCAAGCTGCTGCGGGAAACAATCTCCGACGGTACGACGACCAAAACGTTAGATTTTAATTATGATAACGTTGGTATGCCGTATAGTCTGATTTATAACAATGGCACGACAACAACGACCTATTACTACATTACCAACCTTCAAGGCGATGTAATGTACTTAGCCGATGCAAGTGGCGTTCAGGTCGCAGCCTATGACTACGACCCATACGGCAAAATCATTTCCGCAACAGGTGACCTCGCAGAGATTAACCCTCTCCGTTATCGTGGTTACTATTACGACGCCGAAACGGGTTTCTATTATCTCCAATCCCGCTACTACGACCCCAAAATCTGCAGATTTATCAACGCGGATAGCTACGCCAGCACCGGGCAGGGCTTTACCGGACTTAATATGTTTGCATATTGCAACAACAGTCCGTCAAGCGCTTCGGATCCCAGTGGAGAGTTTCCGTGGATTACCGGTTTAATTGGTGCGGCTGTTGGCGCGATAGTAGGGGTTGCATCTGCTGCTATTACTGGCGGGGATGGCTGGGACATACTAATTGCAGGGATATCGAGTGCCACTGCAGGTTTTGTTATCGGAGCAACAGGTAGCACCACTGCAGGTAGTATTGCTGGAAGAGCTGTCGGATCAACAATTGTTGCAGCAGGAACCTATATCAGTGCAAGAAGAAACGGCGTAAATCCGGGAGCGGCAGCAGGCTGTGCTGTGCTTTCTGGCAGTGTATCTTTTGCGACAGCCTCTCTTTCTGCATCACTTGGGGCAGGACAAGTTGTTGCTGGGGCTGTGGTGGATTCAACTTTTGGCTTTGGTGGATCTCTGAGCACAAGTGCAATTAGTTCTGGCATTGCAAGAAATTCCAGTAGACAATCAAAAGACCCCCAAAAGCAAAACCAACGCATTACGGCTGCCCGAAAAGCAACTTACAAAAGAACGTTCACTGTTTCTACCAGAATAATTCAAGAGCGCCTGTAGGAGAAAGTGTATGAAAGACTCCTCAAATAATACAAATAAGCTTTATATTTCCTGCGAACCGGGCGGGATGATCTTTGCCTGTTTTTCCGGGCTTTGCTTTGCACTTCCATGGCTCCCCGCGCTCCGGCAAGAGGAGTTTTGTGGGATGATTTTTGCTCTGTTCTATATTTGTGGCGTGGTTTTCCTCATAGGTGCGGTAGTTTGGGGGAAAAAGTATGTATTTTCCGACGCGGGAATTGAACACCGGCTTCTCGGAATCTGCTATCGCAAAACCGTATGGAGCGATATTTCCTCTGTCATGCGGCTGTTTACCGGCGCGAAAAACTCAGAAGCAAAGGCTTTCCTAATTACGACGCAGCGCGGAACCATCGTCCATGTGCCGGAGCGAAAAGAAGCACATGGAACCACAAACCAGACTCCCTTTGATCTCTGCGTTACCGTTCGCGGATTCTGGCACGAATGGCTTTGCGGGAAACACTTTCTTGTCCAATGTTCCAAAAAGCAGGAAGAAGCAGTGCTATTAGCTATAGAAAAGTATTGCGGAACACTGACTTTTGATGTAACATAAATCGCGCCATTTATAAACACCGGATTCTCTAATTGCTTTTTTAATCAAAGCAGAAGGTTTACTCGATTATTTTTCTGCGGAAGTCCGTCAGGGCAATTCCACTACTTTATAGATTCCGCCCTATACGGACAGATAATTCTTGAATGCACCACCTTTTTCCCTAACAAGCAACTTCTTTTTCCGCACCCCGGCTCGACGGAGATATCTCCGTCGAGCCGGGAAACGGCGAAATCCACCAGTACATCTACGCAGGTGGCAAGCTGCTGCGGGAAACAATCTCCGACGGTACGACGACCAAAACGTTAGATTTTAATTATGATAACGTCGGTATGCCGTATAGTCTGATTTATAACAACGGCACGACAACAACGACCTATTATTACATTACCAACCTCCAAGGCGATGTAATGTACTTAGTCGATGCTTCTGGCAATGAAGTCGCGGCCTATGACTATGACCCCTACGGCAAGGCAATCACCGCTACGGGTACAATGGCTGAGATTAACCCTCTCCGCTACCGTGGCTACTATTACGACACCGAAACCAGCTTCTACTACCTGCAATCCCGCTACTATGACCCGGAAATTTGCAGATTTATCAACGCGGATAGCTATGCAAGCACAGGACAGGGACTTTTAGGATACAATATGTTTGCCTACTGTCAAAATAATCCCATTGCTTTTGCAGATTATAATGGCGAATGGATTCATTTAGTCATTGGTGCTGCGGTCGGTTTTGCAGCCGGAGCAATTTCGGCCGCAGTTACTGGTGGGAGCTGGGCTGATATAGGAATCAGTGCGCTTGCTGGCGGCGTTGCCGGAGCAATTGTGGCAGGAACAGGAAATCCATATCTCGGGAAAGCTGCTGCATCTGCAATTAATGGCGCTGCAACATTTATTGATTGTTATTATATTAACGATATGAGCGTAGAAAATAGCTTGTTATGTGCAGCGGCCTCCTCAACAATTACATATGCAACATGTTCCATCAGCGGGAAGGCTGGCGGGGACTTGTTTGTCTCAACAATAACGGATTGTACTATCGGTTTTGGCGGGAGTCTAACCTCCTCAGGAATATCCGCGGGCATCAGCAGAAAAACAAGCACACAATCACAGCCCTCTAATGCCGCTTACCGTACTACGCCAAAAGTCAATCGTTATTCGATTCCCACACTGGGGGTAAATTAACCATGAAAACTGCAAAATCATCCGATCACGGGCAGGGAGTATTTCTGCTAGTCTTTGCATTAATCCTGTTTTTGCTGCCACAGCTGCCATTTGTCCGTGGAGGGTTAGCCAATCTATCGTCCAAAAAATCCGCACAATGGGTTCTCCCGCTATTCTCCTACATACTTGCCACAATCCTGCTGATGCTTGCATGCTCATGTATGAGGACCCTTGTGCTAACGAGAGAGGGAATCGTGCATTACCTCTTTGGTGTTCGCTATCGTATTACGCTCTGGGATGATATTTGTGATATTTCGCGGGTATGTTTGACGGCAAAACGCGGCACAGAAATACTTGTGACCCGAAAAAACACAACCATTCTGCGACCGCGCACAAACGGTTGGTATGCAGGACAGGTTGTCGGGAACTTTAGAACACAGATTTTTCCGATGCTAACTGGACGCATCTTTACATTAAAAAACAGACTAGATATTCTGGAATGTATCAAGCTATATTACGGAGAGCTAGATTTTGATTTGGCTGATGTTAGAAAGTAAAAGCACTAGAAGCCAGAATCATCTGCGGTTCCGCGTTTTGCACACTGCCTCTTAAAGAAGCGTCTCTTACAAAGGATAACTACTTGCATTTTTTCCTTGAATATCTATATTAACTAGAACAAACTCAATTGGAGCAGCAAATTATCTTCCATTAGACTAATTCATTCTCTCGCAACTCTTTGTACCTAGCTTGATGAAATTTTTCATCAAGCTAGGTACAGCTAGTGACACGCCGGAAACGCCGGACACTCCGCCGACGGAAAACGCACCTCTCCACCGCGGGGCTGCAACAGAAATTGAGGAAATCCACCAGTACATCTACGCAGGTGGCAAGCTGCTGCGGGAAACGATCTCCGACGGTACGACGACCAAAACGTTAGATTTTAATTATGATAACGTCGGTCTGCCGTACAGCCTAATCTACAACAACGGTACAGCGACAACAACCTATTACTACATTACCAACCTCCAAGGTGATGTAATGTATCTGGTTGATTCCTCCGGCAACGAAGTTTCTGCTTATGACTACGACCCCTATGGTAAGATAATCTTCTCCGCCACCGGCGAACTCGCAGAAATCAACCCGATGAGATACAGAGGCTATTACTACGACACCGAAACCGGCTTCTACTACCTCCAAAGCCGTTATTATGACCCTGAGATTTGCAGATTTATCAACGCGGACAGTTATGCCAGCACTGGGCAGGGATATATAGGGTACAATATGTTGGCCTATTGCCTAAATAATCCTATTCTTTGTGCGGATGCAGGGGGAAATGCTGCAAATCCGAGATTTAATACTACACTTATGTGTGATGGTGGAACGTTCTATCCAAAATACATAACCAATCAAGAGGCTGACGATGTTGCCAATATTCCTGTAGGCTGTAAAAATGTTGCATGGTCGGGATGCGGGCCGGTAGCAACGTATAATGCCTTACAAACATTGCATGTCGGGAGTTCGCTTGTTGACATAATTTCGGATTTCGATTCAAATGGGTATTTGCTATTTAATGGTTTCTTTGGAACATCTCCATGGTCGGTTGCGGATTATTTCGAACGTCGTGGCTATCGGACAAAAATGTTACACTTCTCTCCTGAGAACTATAATGCAATTTCTGCTATGTCTGGAATCGCCGATGCATCAATATTGTGGTATGCATATAAGAGCGGTAATAACATTACTAATTATGGAGCTCATTTTATAGAATACCACCGTGCTGAGAATGGAAAATTTGTTGCAGTAAATAGTGGCGCCAAAAATGGACTAACATATTTCAACAATCCATATGACATCGCATGGGCAGGAAGTAGATTTTACGCAATTGGCCTTTTTATTTTTGATGATAGGGGGTAGATATTTTGTATCAGGAAGAAACTCATCACGAAAAGAAACGAATATATCTTTCCTCTTTGCTTGCTATCGTTGGCGGCCTCCTGATTATTGCGCTCATCTGCGCGGCGACCATATTTCCGGTTTTTGACGACTCAAAAGGTAGCTGTATTCCCAGCGGTGGAAATTGGTTCTGCGAAGAGTTGAATCTTTCGATTGATTTTGATAATCTTATGGCCATTCTTCAATCCGGAGATAAGACTGTTGTCTGCCAAGTAATCCGCGAGCACAATTCAGATTATATCGTATTAGAAGATAAAAATACACACAGCGTGCTGTGTGCAGGAGAATGTATGGATTTATCTGAAATGGCCTTGGAAATTGAAGAAAGTGAAACAGGGAGAATTTATCACTTTAGAAAAATGGAGAATTAAAGCGAGCCTGCTGCTAGGGATAGCAAAGCACATTTCATTAGACTAATTCATTCTTTTGCAGCTTTGGTACCTAGCTTGATGAGATTTTTCATCAAGCTAGGTACGGATAATGACACGCCGGAGGAGCCGGAAACGCCGGACACGCCGCCGACGGAAAATGCACCTCTCCACCGCGGGGCTGCAACAGAAATTGAGGAAATCCACCAGTACATCTACGCAGGTGGCAAGCTGCTGCGGGAAACAATCTCCGACGGTACGACGACCAAAACGTTAGATTTTAATTATGATAACGTTGGTATGCCGTATAGTCTGATTTATAACAATGGCACGACAACAACGACCTATTACTACATTACCAACCTTCAAGGCGATGTAATGTACTTAGCCGATGCAAGTGGCGTTCAGGTCGCAGCCTATGACTACGACCCATACGGCAAAATCATTTCCGCAACAGGTGACCTCGCAGAAGTTAACCCTCTCCGCTATCGTGGTTACTATTACGACGCCGAAACCGGATTCTACTATCTCCAAAGCCGTTATTATGACCTGGAAATCTGTAGGTTTATCAACGCGGACAGTTATGCCAGCACAGGAGACGGCTTTACCGGTTACAATATGTTCGCATATTGCAACAACAGTCCTGTTCTACATTCTGACCCATCTGGTGAGATCCTTGTAACGACGGTCATTCTAATTGTATCAGCCGCTGTTGGTGTAACAGTAGCAGCAGTAACAGCTTATGAGTCCCGAAAGGCAGGCTGTGATTGGGCAGATACTGCCGTTTATTCATTAGCAAATGGTGTGTGTGCATTTGCTGCTGTGTACACATTAGGTCTGACCGCTTACAATGCGTACATAAATATATGCACATTAGCCGGGCGTACTCCGGTTACAGAAATAAACCTCGGTGGTAGCAATTCAAGTGACATTGACATATCATCGCGGTTGCAGGCCTGTGCGGATAAAGCAAACGCAAGTGTCTACGGGCGAGGTCCACAGGTTGGCACACAAAAGCACACTATTTTTGCGGAAGAGGTCAACGCGCTTGGCAATAATTCTCTGCGCACAGAAGTATCATATAAAAATGGTGTTGAAGTACCCTACGGAACCGCTGGTAGTACCCGTTTTGATGTGATGCAATTTGACGAGTTTGGAAATCCTTTCCGAGCCTGGGATTTCAAGACTGGTGCCGCGATTCTTAGTCCGCAGAGGATAACCAACATGCAGAGTCTTTCTGGACTTTATTCCTTAAGGATTGATATGATTAAATAATAGATAAAAAGGTGGAAAAAATATGAAAGCAGCAGATGCGATTGCGACACTCATCCCGTTTCTGCAAGAAAACGGATTCTCTCGCAGTGGCTTGTGGTTTTACAGAATCTGTGGTGATTTGGCACAGTGTGTTGTATTTGAGACCCCCAGTCTTTTGTACTGCCGTTACTGTGTCATTCCATTGTTTTTCCCCTGTGAGTTTCGCTACTGTACATTTGGAAACCGTTTGACTTCCGAGCAAGGCCGTCCGATTACTCTAAAATTATCGGTTTCTTCCGCCTATGATTCCGCACAATGGGCACAAAATGTAAAGGAAAAGCTGTGTACAGATATTTTTCCGTTTTTTCGGCAGATTTCGGATGTGCGAAAGCTGCGCGGCTGGTTGAACACTCCTGACATTTCAAAATACTTTTTCAGCCCGATTCTATGGCTTGAGGCTCTGCGTGGACATGCTGCATTTTATATGGGTGATTTTGTAGAATTACGATGTGCCGTGGAAGAAGTGCAAAAAAGAGTGAATATGAATGACTGCTTTGCTCCAGAAATAAAAGAGGATATCCTCAACCACTTAACCGTATGTCTTTCCTTTCAAGGTCGTCCACCGCATGAAAAAGAAGCGTATTTGCAAACAGTTATGAAGAATACCCTCGCAATTTGCTTCCCACATTATCGTTCTCGAATTTGATGCATATCTCGGCTCCTTAAAAGAGCAACACAATTTCAGCATTTCTGCCGCAATTTATTGTGGCAGAAATGCTGAAATGTGCCAACTATATCTACGCCGGCGGAAAACTGCTGCGGGAAACCATCACCGAGGGCGAGACAACAAAAACACTCGACTTCACCTACGACAATGTAGGGATGCCATACAGCCTGATCTATAACAACGGCACGACAGCAACGACGTATTACTACGTTACCAACCTCCAAGGTGATGTAATGTACTTAGTCGATGCTTCTGGCAATGAAGTCGCGGCATATGATTATGATCCCTACGGCAAGGTAATTAACGCTACGGGTGTGCAATGGCTGAGATCAACCCCCTGCGTTACCGTGGCTACTATTACGACACCGAAACCGGCTTCTACTATCTCCAGAGCCGTTATTATGACCCCGAGATTTGCAGATTCATCAATGCGGATAGTTATGCGTCCAGCGGTCAAGGTATACTCGGGCATAACGCCTTTATATACTGTTCTAATAGTCCGGTCATATATATTGACGCTACAGGCGAAGATTGGGTAAATACACTAGTTCAATACGGTTTTGATGTTGCCGAGAAAGTATTACAGGAAGTACAGTACCAAGTTGGTAAACTAGACCTTTGCATCTCATTTGGAGTTACAGGCAGCGTAAGTCCCGGGATTATTTCTTTTTCTCAAAGTGCAATCATCGCAATAGATATGATAAATCATCTGGTATGTATCTGTATGATCATGTTCACTTCTTTTATTACAACAAGCGAGGATATCGCATTGGTGAACGTGTAGATATGATAAAATGAGCAGGGAGAAATGCGATTATGAGTTCTTTCGTGTATGGAGATTTGGTATTCAAAACGAAACTTCCTTTTGCTGAACTATGTAATTTTGCAGAGAGCTTGCGCGCATACAATATTGGAGCTATGCATTTGAAGTTCGGTGGTAATGTTTCCAATCAATATGTGCGCTCATGCCCTTTTGATGCTGCATGTTTACAGTATGAAATAACCGATTCAATTTTACAGAATACTGCTGATGAAATGATTGCCCCAGCAACATACCGTGATGTTGCTCCGCTCAGTGAACGTATTGACAGTATGGGGAGATTTATACGTTCGGCCTTTTCCTATTCAAGCGTTCTGTCACTATACCTGAATTTGAATGTTGGCCAATATGACGAAGCGCATTTGCAAAGATGCTGTATTGAAGACTTTTCGACATACTATAGAAAACTCTTTCTGGAGGAGCCATTGGACGGGGATCTCCACGCAAGAATTCTAATTACACCGATATAGCCTGATCCATACCACAAGCCGGGGGAGAATTCGTTCTGAAGGCACTAAGCAAATCCTTTATATATAGTGCAGCTAGTTCCGCAATTTGTACTATAAAGACTCGGCTTAAAGAAAGTCGTTTGTTAGAAAGGCAATTACAGGTGCTTCTGATTATATTTAGAACTGGAGAATTGTCTATATGCAGTACTTATATTTACTATTCGCGGCATTTCAACTGCTATCCCTAGTTATGCTACATTTTGCCGCTGGAGATACTGTGAAATATCGGTATAAATTGCAAAAAAGGCACCCAGAGTGTAAGCCGCGGGGGTTTTGGGATTTTATAACATTTCGCTATTATCTCCGCTGTCCAAAAGCAAACAGCATTACTACTTTCCTGTATAAGGTGAACCTGTGCGGTATAGGTTTCTTCGTCTTTTTGATTGGAATTGCAGTACTTTTTATGAAGGTTTCAATTGATCTTAGCCGACACCTTACAGGGATGCTGCAATATTTGCTGTTTTTTCCCATTTTAGTTTCTTGTGGAAATGTTGTTTTGAGCATTATAAATGCCGAACAAAAACTTGGCCTGAAATACTACATTCGGTATTGGGTTCTTGCGGATATTGGTGCTAGTATTATTGCCGCATTAGTATATTTTTTACTAAAGATATGTAAAGCAGTATAGGAGGTGGACTGGTGACATTCGACCGATTTATGAAAGAATTCTTCGCGGAGGAGCTGAAAGACTTTCCGAATACAGTATATAAGAACGACTGCTGGTACAGCTTCACGCCGCAGGGATTGATGCACCAAATCTTTGTGCTTCGCAGTTGGACGGGGCAGCTTTCTTTCACTTATGGCACGAGGGCACTCGTTGCTCCATTGGAGATTGTACCAGGAAACTCTCTGAAGAAAGAAATCTTTTGCTGTTCTAATAGAAATCCTTGGACAGACTTCAATTTCCGTGGTCCCACTATTCAGGAACCGGAGAGCGTGAAAGCGCTGCACAAAATGGTTACAGAGTTTATCGTTCCGGATTTACGTATCTTTACAACGATTCAGTCGCTCTATGACTACTATCTGAAGTATGCAAACAGACGGCGCGAAAGCCACTACGAAGTATATGGTACAGATACAAGCGTCTACGAGCACCCTTATCGCTACTTCTACTATCGGGAAGCAGCTTACGTCTTTTCTTACCTCCACAAGGTGCAGGAAGGTTTGGACGGGATTCAAAAGCTGCGGGAAGTGAGCGTGATCGGAGCACGCGGTAATCTTGAAATGTGGAAATCCATGGGGCATCGGGATGAACAGCTCTTTCAGCAGCAGATAGAAGAGTGCATGCAGCGTGATGAATCCGGTCGGCAGTTTCTGCTGCTGCCCGAGGAGGAGCAGCAGCAGAGGCTGCGCGAGATTTTTGAAGAAAATCGCGTAAAAATCCGCGATCTGTTGAAAATCGAACCGGAGTTTGATATGGATTTCATCTTCCCGGAGAAATAGGGCAAGCACCGCCGGGCTGCCGCAGACAATGCGGCAGCCCGGAAGTAGCAAAATAGTTCCCAGCAGGAGTCGGTGCGTCATCGCGGCGAAGTAAAGGAAACCATAACGGAAACCCACCGGTACATCTACGCCGGCGGAAAACTGCTGCGGGAAACGATCTCCAACGGTACGACAGCCAAGACGCTCGATTTCACTTATGACAACGTCGGTATGCCGTACAGCCTGATCTACAACAACGGCACGACAACAACGACATATTATTACATTACCAACCTCCAAGGCGATGTGATGTATCTGGTTGATGCAAATGGCGTTCAGGTCGCAGCGTATGACTATGACCCCTACGGCAAGGTAATTAACGCTACGGGTGCAATGGCTGAGATCAACCCCCTGCGTTACCGTGGCTACTATTACGACACCGACACGGGCTTCTATTATCTGCAATCCCGCTACTATGACCCTGAAATTTGCAGATTTATCAACGCGGACAGTTATGCCAGCACCGGGCAGGGGCTTTTGGGCTACAATATGTTTGCATATTGCAACAATAATCCCTTAAACTTTGTCGACCCATACGGCCATGATGCTGAAGCGCTTGGCTGGTGGATAAGCACTATGCCATGGCTTTGTGCTGTTGATGGGCCAATACCCGTTGGCGATATTATTTATTTCGCTGGCATTGCCGTTCTGGGCATCTATGCGCTAGCCACATTAGAAAGTTCTTCTACAACATTCCCCGTAGAAGCGTTTAACGAACCAACACTTGCATTGGACGGTGACGATGAAGCCAAACCGGAACCTCCTGATGTTTCTTACCCAGGTGATGATCCAGCTGTTCCGCTAGCGGATGGATTCGAATGGCGCGGACAAGAGCCTGTAGGCAGCGATAAAGGTAGTTGGGTTAACCCACAGACCGGTGAACAGTATCACCCTGATCTCAATCATGGCGATCCTGTGGGGCCTCATTATGATTACACCAATGGAGCAAAACCTAGAACTTGATGGCGCCTCTTCCTCGATGCCCGATGGCAGAATGGATTTGCGATTCTAGTAGATAGATTCCATCTTTTGAAAGGAGTGGAGCATTGACTATGGATGACTATCGTTTGGGCTTTCTCCCCTTCATTGAATCTGCTGATGGTCAAATAAATGGTTTGACTTATAAGCTGGTACATTTTCAAAGTCATATATCGGGAGATCATGCACATTGCGCACTATGCTGGGCTCCAATTTGTGATTCAGAATATGACTGGAAGGAAAAACCAGAAGCAGAAGCTTTCTTTTGTGAGGAAACTGGCTGTTGGATATGTAAAAAGTGCTTTTCCGATTTTGCGCCACAGTTTCATTGGAAACTCGCTGGAATATAGCCAAAAGTCAGACTCATAACTTTTTGGAATACGTATGGGTAGATATTTTGTATCAGGAAGAAACTCATCACGAAAAGAGGCGAATATATCTTTCCTCTTTGCTTGCTATCGTAGGCGGCCTCCTGATTATTGCGCTCATCTGCGCGGCGACCATATTTCTGGTTTTTGACGACTCAAAAGGTAGCTGTATTCCCAGCAATGGTGTCTTCAAGGTTTTCGGAAAAGTAATGACGGCGGAAGAACTAGGCAATTTTAACTTTGGTTTTACCGGCACAATTGTTGGTTTCGCGGATAGTATGTTGCATTGGGGCGCTGGTATAGTCGCCATCAAGAATAATGGAGTGAATTGGAGTGACTGGCGCTATAGTTTCGATTCCAAAGGGGATTATATGATAATACAGCAGGGCATTAATATGGCGAATTACATTACATATCGTGGATATTCTGTTGAGGAGGCGTTAGAAATCGTATGGAAATAAAAGAGACATCCAAACGTGTAATTGTTATTTTATTAACAATTAGCGTTTTTATATTGCTTCCACAAACTCTGTCTGCGTGCCATTTGGCCAAATACTGCTCAACTGCCGAGGATGCTGCGGCGCTTTACTTAAAAAACGAGCAGCTTTTTCTGGACTGCCAAACAGTGCTCGTAGAGAATGCTGAGATTGTAAAGGCTACCTATGTCGAATCACTAGATACTGTTTTTTGTGATCAGCTTTACTTTGAGACAAAGCATCCGGTAGAAAGTGAAAGCCTGACTATCCCTGCTGCGGCAATTAACCGGCTAAATGCGAAGGTTCCTTTGATAAGTGTTTTCGTTGCGAGAGATTTATCAGAGATAACATTCTTGATTAATTCAATGAATTTTCTAAATTCTGCCGTGATAATCTACTCCGCAGACGGTACCTTCCCGGACAAGTATATCGCTGATCTCAAGCAGATCAACGCCAATTGGGCTGCCTATATTACAAACGGTTGATGTCTTGTCTTTCCACGCACCCCGGCTCGACGGAGATATCTCCGTCGAGCCAGGAAACGGCGAAACTATCAGTATAAGCTGCTTCGCGAAACGATCTCCGACGGTACGACGACCAAAACGCTGGACTTCACCTACGATAACGTCGGTATGCCGTACAGTCTGATTTATAACAACGGCACGACGACAACGAAGTGTTATTACATTACCAATCTACAAGGCAATGTAATGTACTTAGTTGATGCAAATGGCGTTCAGGTCGCAGCGTATGACTACGACCCCTACGGCAAAATCATTACCGCCACAGGCGATCTCGCAGAGATTAACCCTCTCCGTTATCGTGGTTACTATTACGACACCGAAACCGGCTTCTACTATCTCCAGAGTCGTTATTATGACCCCGAGATTTGCAGATTCATCAATGCGGACAGCTATGCCAGCACAGGTGACGGCTTTACCGGACTTAATATGTTTGCATACTGCAACAATAATCCTGCGAATCGTATTGACCCGGATGGGCATGATTCATCTGTTGCTGAATGGTGGATGAGTACAATGTGGTGGCTCTGTGGCATTGATGGCCCGTATCCAATAGGTGATATAATTTATCTTGGTGTTACAGTAGCACTTTGTATATATGTAACCGCGGTTTCTGTTCAAAAAGACACTTTTCCAGATATATCACAATCAATTGAAGAAAGCGTATCTGCTGATATTTATACAGCAAAAAGCAAGGCAAATGGCGAAAAAAAGAAAAAAGAAACGAAGAAAAGCGGAAAAGAGAAAGCCTCCGATAAGCCCAGTTGGGTCGATGTGAGCCAGATTGATTTTAGCCAAACAGCACAGCAAAACGCGTCGCGGCTGCTTGATGAAAAATATGGCAAAGGAAACTGGAGCAAAGGACCCGGAAAAGATTTTAATAAGATCGTAAAATGGATACAACGGTCACTTTTTGCATATATGGTGCAAAAAGGTATACGCCAGACGCTTGAGGAAAGGTGAGAACGATTATGCAGGTTTTCAGAGTGGTGTTTATTCATGAAGACAATGATTTCGATCTGGGGTTGTTTTCCAATTTAGATGCAGCAGAAGCGGCGGTCGAAAATGCCAGAACACTGCCGGGATTCTGCGATATTCCAGAAAATGTGTATATCTTACCATATCAACTTATTGGTGTGCTGACCGACCATGGAATAGTTTATGATACAAGCGTATACTGCCATGATGAATACTTCAACTATGAGCACTGCTACCACTTGGGTGTCTTTGGTAATATGGAGGCCGCAGAAAAGTCGATTGCTGCTTTCGAGCGTCTAAATCCGGGGGTAAAAAATGCTGACTATGAAACCGAAGTGTATAACGTCAAAACGATACTTGACAAAGTTGAATGGGAGGAAGGATTCACAAGTAATTAAACGGTGAAATGTATGGTATGTTTTGCAAAAAGGGTGTGATCTTTTGAGATGAAAAAATGTCAGCGGGTGAAAGAAAGCGTCAAGACCTCTCTTCTGCGCGCGGTGAGCTGCTTCGCATGGCTTGCCCCTTGTATCGCTTACTTCATATTTCATTTGGTTTTTATCAAGCAAGACACAGCGTTTGTTTTTTTAGGATACCTTGGCGCTTTTCTGTTGGGCTTTTCCCTGTCTGTCTGTGTTAACTCAAGTAAAACTGCACAGCTATTCAAAAGCGGTTCCGTTTGGAAAATATTCCTACCGCCCTTTGCCCTTGGCGTGCTGCTGATTTCGGTAAGTATCATTTTCATTTTCGTACCGCAGATTTCCGCAGTCGTTTCGCAGCAGATAGTTCGTAATTACTTCCTTCTGTGGTTCGCGTTGATTGTTCTTTCTATCTCGTATGCGTTGTTTCGTCCGAACGTCAGAGTGTTACTGCGCCGTGCAGGGATGCGCAAGGCTGATATCAATCGCCTGATGAAAGGCAGTAAAAACTTTTGGTGGTATGCCGAGGTGCAAAAAACGCACGCATTGGGATGGCTGTATTTTGCAAACAAGGGCTTTACAATTGCTCTCGCCGGAACATTTATCCTCCTACTTTTCCTCGGCTGGTGGCAGCCGGTTCAGCGATTGCTCGGCGCGTTGTCTGCATTTGAATTGGTTTTCAGCAGTCTAATGCTGTTCTGGGTGGGTTGGCGCACGGAGTTTTCACTCTTTGACAGGCAAAGAAAGCGATTTCAGCCAAGCGGATTGTTTTGTTTTTTCGTCTACTGCGTTTTTCTGTTATGGATAGCAACACAAGAGTTTGCAATGCTCGTATTCTGAGATAACGCCGGAAGGGAATCGGCTGGCCGTGCAGCGCCTGTATGTGAGGTATATTAACTGTCATGAAAACCGCAAAATCATCCGATCACGGGCAGGGAGTATTTCTGCTAGTCTTTGCATTAATCCTGTTTTTGCTTCCACAGCTTCCATTTGTCCGTGGAGGGCTAGCCAATCTATCGTCAAAAGAATCCGCACAATGGGTTCTCCCGCTATTCTCCTACATCTTCTTTTGGTGATGCACCCAAAACTGTCATCATTTGTATTGATATTTTTGCAAGTTTTTGCCACACCCTTAATAAAGACTATTCTTGGCCATATTTTCTAATCAGCACTGCCTCCAAATTGTTCTTTTCTAAGCTGAATGCCAGTTCTGCCGAACAACTTTCTGATTGGTTCTCGAAAGCCATGCTAAACATTGCCGCTTCATGTATGGATAAATCTGTATACGAACTGGAAGAATCATGGTTTCCCGCGCCCGAAACCACTACGAGCAGGAACCGTGGTCGCTTGCCCGAAGCAGATACAACAGTCGTGCTTCCGCGAGGTGGCGGGGCAGGCAGCTGTGGAGCAGTCCGGTCGGCAAGGGCCAAGTTTATCTGCTATGTAAACTGATTTTGAGGTGGAAATATATGAACACGCCAGATTTACCTAAAAGCTGCAAGCAGCCTTCATTATGGCAAGTACCGCTTATCCTTTTGCTGATTATTATCCCTCTGCTTATCTTTTCGGAAAAACCATTTGCGATAGAGCACATTCTCCTCGCAATTGCGTGCGTTTTCATATCATTAAGAATGCTCACAGCGTATCGGTTTGATGCTGATGGCGTGACAATTTACTTCTTTGGATGTATTCCACAGCTCGTAGACTGGGAAGATGTTACGAGAATTGAATACTGTGAGGCCGGCTCAAACGATATGCAGTACCTTGTAGTAGAGCTTTTCGGCATCCCGCAGATCAAAGATTGCTTTTCCATCAAAACCGTATCCCACTATCTTTTTCGTCATCCGATTTGCGCCCGGCGTGTCTTTTTGCCATCGAAAAAGAAAAGAGCATTGTTTTTCAGCACGATTGCGCAGTATCACGCCATCGGCGGGATGATTGACCTTCCAAAGGGTGAAATCTTTGATCCACACAAGCACTGTAAGAGCAGAAAGAAAGTCTGACCGTCTGCAAAAAAATGCAGTTTGGGTCGAAAGGAGAACTACAATGACATTCGACCGATTTATGAAAGAGTTCTTAGCGGAGGAGTTTAAGGATTTCCCCAATACAGTATACAAATATGACTGTTGGTACAGCTTCACGCCACAGGGTGTGATGCATCAGGTGTTTGTATTTCGTAGTCGAAGCGGAGGAATTGACCTGCATTATGGCGCTACTCCCATGATTTCTCCACTAATAATTGTAGCCGGCAACGGCCTTAAGAAACCAATTTTTGAGCGACCGGATAGTGCTGTGCGCTTTGAGTACGCGAAGCACCATCCGGAGCTTGAGTATGGAATTCACTCGGAAGTTCTGGACATACGGGCGAAGACTGTACAAGAACCGCAAAAAGCGGATATGCTGCATAAAATGACCCAAGAATTTATCATTCCATACTTTGCTTTAACAAATACAATGCAGGACTTATACAAGTATTGTATGAACAGAGCAGCGCAAGCACTGGCCGGGAATTGTGTAAAGAATGGCTTCGACGTACGGCCCCACCTTTCAGATTATTACCGCTTTGGCGATGCTCCATATGCACTTTCCTATTTGCACAAGTATGATGAGGCGTTGGAGGGAATTAAAAAGCGCAGAGATTCAGCAATCTCTCGACTGTACGCTAACGCTGCATATTGGAAAGAACGGAATCAACCCATAGATGAACGCGATCTTCAAACGGCGCTGAATAATTGCGAGAGAGCTGAAGAAGACGGCGAAAAACTTCTGCTGCTGCCAGAAGAGGAGCAGCAGCGGAGGCTGCGCGAGATTTTTGAAGAAAATCGCGTAAAAATCCGCGATTTACTGAAGATTGACCCAAAATTTGATATAGATTTCATCTTCCCGGAGGGGTAAGACTAGCACCGCCGGGCTGCCGCAGACAACGCGGCAGCCCGGCAGTAGTAAAGTAGTTCCCAGTAAGAACCGGTGCTCCACCGCGGGGCTGCAACGGAAATTGAGGAAACCCACCGGTATATCTACGCCGGAAAGTTACGAGGCGCAAGCAATTCTCAGAATCCATTGCATGGAAAACAGAAGCACGGATTGTCGGTATAACAGATCACATGATTCATTTGAATGTAGATAAATTTTTAAGGCCGTGAAAAGGTACATAATGATGATGACAAAACAAGATTATTTAGACAAAAGAGCTGGGGCACAGCAAAGTTACTTTAGTCAAAAAGCTGCAAATAATAAAAAGAATTATTATATTGCGTCTATGGTAAAACTTGGGATTTCTTTGTTGATAACTGTCGTATCAGCATTCGAAAGCGGGAACTCACCCACCGCGCTTATTGTTGCAGCTTTATCTGCATTTATTGCATTCACAGAGGGTGTCTTGCTATTATGTAAATATAACGAGAATTGGGTTATTTACCGTATAACAAGCGAAAATATAAAACGAGAGGAAGTTTTATTCGAGGCCCAAGCAGGAGAATACTACGGTTTGGACGAGAGTTGTGCCTTTAATCTATTTGTTCAAAACATTGAATCCATAATTCAATGTAGTAACAAACAATGGGAAAGTATTTACAATAATAGAAAGGAAAAATAATATGCCTACACTAAGGAACTACCACATCTTGATCAGTCACTCATGGACCTACTCAGCTCAGTATAATACCGTTTGCTCGTGGTTTGACAACACGGCCTATTTCACTTGGTCTAATTACTCCGTATGTTGTAACAAGCCTTTAGATACCAAGAACGATGCTGAGTTGAAAGAAAAACTTAGAAATAGAATTTCTTCTGCAAGCTGCATCGTTGTTCTCGCAGGTATGTATGCAACATACTCAAAATGGATTGATTTTGAAATTGAAACGGCACAGTCGATGAATAAGCCTATTATTGGGGTTAAGCCTTGGGGACAGGAACGGGTACCTCTAAAAATTCAAAATGCCAGTTGTGAAATGGTCGGTTGGAATTCAGCGAGTATCATAAATGCAGTGCGCAAATATGCAGTATAAATATCACTTTATCTATAACGAGTAATTAATTAAAGCTAAATCAGCATTCCATCTCCGTTGGTGATTAACAAAAGCGGAATTGCGCACTGCCATGCAGATTGTATTGCTGAAAGTGATGTGACCATTAAAATCGTCGACAACTTACAGCCGTATGCTAGCGGGAGTTGGCTATGTGTCACTTCGTGGACGACGACCGGCGTTGGCATTGCTGTTTTGGACAAGGCGTGGATCGCAGGATCGGACTGCCATGCACCGTACAAAGCGAAGCCTGAACGGATGAAATCATCCGTTGGGTTTCGTTTGTACGGTGCTATTTTTGTGCTCGTTGTTCCGCTTTGTACGGCATAAAAGGCCCTTTCGCGGTTTGACCGTGGAAGGGCCTTTTATGTTTGTCCACACATGGCATGCCGCCGTCGCGCGGTACCCGTGATCTCCGAATTTTGATTTTTCAAAAATTCAAAATTCAAAGGAGATCACAAAATGGGCAAGAATTATGCCATTGAACGGGCGAAGTTCGAACGTCAGCAGCGGCAGCAAGCAGAACTCTACCGCAAACTCGGAAGGGACGAGGAACAGATTCAGACGATGTATGAGTTCGACTTGGCTACATTCCGCAGTGACTGGCGCTATGAAAAACACACGCAGGGGTTTGCGGCAAGCAGCTTTGGCGACGGTACGCAGGACGAAAGCAAGAGCGCCCTGTTTGAGAAATTCCTCGCGCAGCTCTCGGTGCAGCCGGATGACGGGCACTCCCGCGAGTGGTGGGTGGAGGAAATTGAAAATCCGCAGCTTGCGCTGGCGCTGAAAGGACTATCAAAAAGCGATTTGGAATTTATTACACGAATCGTGATAGAGAAGGCCACGCAAATGGAATTGAGTGAAGAACTGGGTATATCTCAGCAGGCAGTTTCAAAAAAATGGAGAAAAATGAAAAAAATTCTGAAATGAGGTTGTAAAAAAAGTGTTCTCAAGTACTACCACATGAGAGGCAAATCTCTCCCGCCCATGTCTGCGGCGGCTGAACTTTGACAATCGAATCAATCCGTCTGCAAATACTATCCGCCGGTTGTTCTCAAAAGGGACGAGCGGCCTGC
>ERZ860322.411-NODE-411-length-32551-cov-16.322132_pt1 | contig 32551 bp, 29 predicted proteins | sample MGYA00509979_ERZ860322 | MGnify/ENA primary metagenome ERZ860322 (study PRJEB30046, sample SAMN00715217) | human gut metagenome | study: EMG produced TPA metagenomics assembly of the A metagenome-wide association study of gut microbiota in type 2...
TCTTGTTGATGTGCTGGCCGCCCGCGCCGGAGGAGCGGTAGACCTGCATTTCGATGTCCTCCGGGCGGATGCTCACGTCTGCCTCCTCCATCTCCGGGAGCACCGCGACCGTAGCCGTAGAGGTATGCACACGCCCGCCCGACTCCGTTTCCGGCACGCGCTGCACGCGGTGAACGCCGGATTCAAACTTCAGCCGGGAATAAGCCCCCGCGCCGTTGACGACAAAATCCGCCTCCTTGATGCCGCCAAGCTCCGTCTCGCTGTAGTTGAGCAGCTCGATCGTCCAGCCTTTGGAGGCGGCGTAGAGCGAATACATCCGGAACAGGCTATGCGCAAACAGCGCGCTTTCCTCACCGCCGACACCGCCGCGGATCTCCATGATGACGCTCTTGTCGTCATTGGGATCGTGCGGCAGCAGGAGAATTTTCAGCTCCTGCTCCAATTCCTCGCTGCGCTTTTTCGCCGCGGCATACTCCTCCTGACACAGCGCTTTCAGCTCCGCGTCGGCCTGTCCGGCCATCAATTCGGAGGCGTCGAGCATATCCTGCCGGGCGCGGCGATAGGCGCGAAAGGCCGTGACGACCGGCTCCAGCTCTTTTTGCTCTTTCAGATAGGCCGCGGCGCGCTTGGGATCGGCATAAAAATCCGGCTGTTCGGCGCGGGCACACAATTCCAGATACTTTTCCTCGACCAGTTTCAGCTTCTCCAGCATAGAAAACTCCAAAAAATCAGATTGGTATTATTTTAACAGATTTGCACCGGAATGTCCAGCATAGACATTGAATACGACCTGCGCATCATCCTCCAGCCGCTGCACCTGCATCAGGCGCTCGGCGCCCTGCTTGGTAATGCGCCAGACATGCGGGGTCATATACAGAAGGTTCTTCACCTGCTGCGGCTCCGTCAGTGCAAAATGAAATTCCAGCGTCCGGCTGTGAAGGAGCTTAAAGCCCGGCAGCTGCGGATGCAGCAGCTTCTCTTTTTCCTTCTGCTCAGGGTAGATCAGCGATTTCAGGTGCGGCAGGTGATGCTCGCCCGCCAGAACCTGAATAAAAATGCCGTCCGCTTTCAGCACGCGGGAGAACTCCTCCGGCATCGTCAGCGCAAACATGGACAAAAGCGCGTCAAAGGACGCCTCCGCAAAGGGAAGATGCGAGGCCGTCGCGACCAGAAATTGCGCATTTTTCTCCCGCGCGGCCGCATGGCGCACCGCCTCCTTGGACACGTCGATCCCCCAGCGCTGCGGGATCTGCGGCAGCTTGGAAAGATAATATCCCTCGCCGCAGCCGACATCCAGCACGGCTTGGCAGTCCGGACAGTATTCCCGCAGCATCGCCGTGAGCGTCTGCACGATCGGCATATAATAGCCGCCGTCCAGAAAATCCCGCCGCGCGGCGACCTGCTCCTTCGTATCTCCCGGATGCAGGGAATGCTTCTGTGTCACCGGCAGCAAGTTTACATAGCCTTGCCTCGCCACATCAAAGGTGTGGCCCTGTTCGCAGCGCCACGTTTTTTCATTTTGCTGCAAATGTTCTCCGCAGACGGGACAGCGTAATTCTATCATAACATTTTCTCCGAAATTTCCAAAAATTTTCACCGTCTGACCGACGCCGGACGCACATACTAACCCGGAAAGGGGCGATCACATGAGACGTTTCCTGGCCGCTCTGGCGCTGTGCGCACTTCTCTGCCCCGCCGCGCACGCCGAAGCGCCGCAGAAATACATTGCATTGACCTTTGACGACGGCCCGTCCGGGCGCTGCACCGAGCGTCTGCTCGACGGTCTGGCCGCGCGGGAGGTGCACGCCACCTTTTTCCTCTGCGGCTACCGCGTCGAGCAGTACCCTGCGCTTGCCGCGCGCATCGCGCAGGAGGGGCACGAGATCGGCAGCCACAGCGACCGGCACGAATTCTTCACACACATGAGCGCGGAGGCCGTCTGCGCCGACCTGCACAAAGCCGAGGAAACCATTTCCGCCGCCACCGGGCAGACGCCGCGTCTTCTGCGGCCGCCGGGCGGGCTCTATGATCCGGATGTGCTCGCCAGCTCCGTCTGCGCGGAGGCGCCCGTGGTGCTCTGGTCCATCGACCCGGAGGACTGGCGCGACCGCCCCGTTGATACGGTGGTGAATTTCGTCACCAGACGCGCCGGAAACGGCGACATCATCCTGCTTCACGATATGCACGTCTCCAGCGTGGAGGCCGCGCTGCGCATCATCGACACGCTGGAAGCCCGGGGCTTTACGTTCGTAATGGTATCCGAGCTGGCTCTGCTCTCCGGCACAACGCTGGAAGGCGGCAAGGCCTACTGCAAATTTTATTTTCCAAAATACGAGTAGAAAAAGGCCTCGATCTGCGCCCGGTTCGCGGAAACGGAGCCCTGCGCAAACGCAGGCTTGCCTCCGCCGCGGCCGGAAAGCGCGGCGTTCAGCTCCTTCACCAGCGCGCGCACATCGCCGTCCTTCTGCGCGACCGCGTATTTATACGCCTCGCCCTCCCCGGCAAGCACGGCGCATCTGCCGCCGCAGGTCTGCATCACCGCGTCCGCCAGCCGCCGCACCGCGTCTGGCTGCATCGGCTCCTCGATCAGAAGCACGTCCCCCTTGCCGCGCAGCGCTTCGGCGCGCAGGGCAAAGAGCGCATTTTCCGTCTGGTTCAGGCGGAATTTCCGCTGCTCTGCCTCGGCGCACAGGCGGTGGGCCGCCTCCGCCGTTTCCAACGGCTTGGCAGAGAGCAGGCCGGAGATCTCCCGGTTCTGTGCAAACACCCGGTTCAGGTAGTCCAGCGCGCGGCCGCCGCACAGCAGCTCTACGCGCGAGCCGCTGTGAAAGCGCACCGTGGACAGCAGCTTGATCAGGCCGATCTCGCCCGTCGCTTCCACATGCGTTCCGCAGCAGGCGCACAGGTCGGTCTCTCCGAACTGCACCAGCCGCACCGCACCGGTCAGCTCCTTCTTGCTGCGGTAGGGCAGGCGTTTCAGGTCCTCCGGCTCCGGATACCAGATCTTTACCGGGAGATTCGCCCAGACCGCTTCGTTCGCCGCGCGCTCGACCTGCGCAAGCTGTTCCTGCGTCAGTTCCCCGCTGAAATCGATAGTGATGACCTCGCTTCCCATATGAAACCCGACGTTTTCATAGCCAAAGCGCGCGTGGACAATGCCGGAAACCAGATGCTCGCCCGAATGCTGCTGCGTCAGGTCAAAGCGGCGCGCCCAGTCGATGCGGCAGAGGACCTCGCTGCCCGGCTCCAGCGGTGCATCGCACAGATGTACGATCTCTCCGCCGCGCTCGTGTACCTCCAGCACCCGCGCACCGGCGATCGTGCCGAGGTCGCAGGGCTGTCCGCCGCCCTCCGGATAGAAGATCGTCCGGTCAAGCAGGATCTCCCAGCTGCGGAGCGTTTGACTGCACGCCATGACCCGCGCCTGCACTTCGCGGCACTTCGGCTGTGTGTAATATAACTTTTCTGTGTTCATTTCGGTTTCCTCACTGTTTTCATCATTCCTCCGTATTTTATCACATTCCGCAAAGAAGCGGAAGCAGTTTTCCCATCCGCTCCGATTTTTCTTTTCCGGGTTGACAAAATGCCCGAAATAACATAAGATATGTAGTGGACTTTATCAAAACTAATCCAAGAAAGGTGGGAACGTCATGGACGCTGGGAGTAATAACGGCACACCGATAGGCCGAGGTCGAAGGGGACGCCTCTGCGTCCGCGCAGGACGTTCCTGATCCGTCTTTGGCTGCCGTGTCTGCTTCCGAATCTCTGACAAATTATGTATCAGGAGGAAAAGACCGATGGCAGAACATAACGTCACGGTCGAAAGCACGCTGGACGCGCTTTTGGCCGAAAAGAAGTATCCGACGATCCGCGATATTCTGATCACGATGAATCCGGCGGACATCGCCTCCGTTTTCGACTCCATGGAGGAAGAGCGCCTTCCATTGCTGTTCCGGCTGCTGCCGAAGGAGCTGGCCGCGGAAACCTTCGTGGAAATGGAGCCGGACGCGCAGGAGCTGCTGATCCGCGGCTTCTCCGATTCCGAGCTGCGCGAGGTCGTCGACGAGCTCTACGTGGACGATGCGGTGGACATCGTTGAGGAAATGCCGGCCAATGTGGTGCGGCGTATTCTCTCTCAGGCGGACCCGCAGATGCGCAAGGACATCAACGAGATCCTGCGCTATCCGGAGAATTCCGCCGGTTCCATCATGACGACGGAATATGTTTCCCTGCGCCCCGATATGACGGTGGAGGAATCCATCCTCCGCATTCGCCGGACAGGCGTGGACAAGGAAACCATTTACACCTGCTATGTCACGCGTGACCGCCTGCTTCTGGGTCTGGTCACGGTCAAAGACTTACTGCTGGCGCAGGACGACAGCATGGAAATCGGCGAGCTGATGGAAACGAACGTCATCTCCGTCAGCACCCAGACCGACCAGGAAGAAGTCGCGCGGATGCTCTCAAAGTATAATTTCCTCGCCCTGCCCGTTGTGGACGGCGAGAACCGCATGGTCGGTATCGTCACCTTCGACGACGCCATGGACGTCATGGAAGACGAGGCCACGGAGGACATGGAGATCATGGGCGGCATGACGCCGTCGGACAAGACCTACCTGCGTTCGACGACCTTTGATCTGTTCAAGCACCGCATCCCGTGGCTGATGCTCCTGATGGTCTCGGCCACCTTCACCGGCCTGATCATCACCAAATTTGAGCACGCGCTGGCCGCGCAGGTCGCGCTGACGGCCTTCATCCCCATGCTGATGGACACCGGCGGCAACTCCGGCTCCCAGTCCTCGGTCACGGTCATCCGCGCGCTGTCGCTGGGCGAGCTGAGCTTTTCGGACATCGGCCGGGTGATCTGGAAAGAGATCCGCACGGCGGTGCTCTGCGGCGTCGCACTGGCTGCCGCCTGCTTCCTGAAAATTCTGCTGGTCGATCGCCTGCTGATGGGAAATGAGGACGTTTCCATCATGGTCGCGCTGGTCGTGTGCATCACCATGGCGCTGACCGTGCTGGTCGCCAAGGTCATCGGCTGTTCGCTGCCGATGCTGGCTAAAAAGGTCGGCTTTGACCCTGCGGTTATGGCAAGCCCTTTCATCACAACGATCGTGGATGCGCTGTCGCTGCTGATCTACTTCGGTACCGCGATCCTGCTGATCCCCGGCATCGGATAAAACGAAACCCGGCTGCCCTTGCAGCCGGGAAATTTTTTCGCAAAGGGCGCTGCGGCGCGACCGGAACGCCCCAGCTTGGCGAAAAAGTCCAAATGGACTTTTTCGCCAAGCTGACAGCAAAATTGCAAAATTAAAAGTTGTAGTATTATTTTGCATTTTTGCTCGCTGCGGCGGGCTATTGAACGCGAAAGGGAACCCTGACGGTTCCCTTTCACTCTTTCCTTCCCTCCGAATACTTTGGCTGAGTGGTTTTTAGACAAACTGGGGCGCTCCGGCGCGACCGGAACGCCCTTTCTATGTATCAGTGTTTGATTTTCTTGAAGTTGCCCATCGTTTCCTTGACGCTGGAAAGATACGCAAAGGAGTTGGGGAAGCGCTGCATCACGCGCTGGAATTCGACGATCTGGTGTTTATTGATGACGCAGATCAGCATGGTCTTGTTTTGATGCGTGAAGCCGCCGATGGCCGGGATCTCCGTCACACCGTGCTTCAGGCGCTTCATCAAAGCGTCCGCCAGCTCGTCCGGCTGGTCGGTGATGATCTCAAACTTGACCGCTTCCTTGAAGCCCTTGAGCATCGCATCGCTGACGCGGCTGGAGGTGAAGCAGTAGATAAGGCACAGAATGACCGGCTCAATCTTGAAGTCGTAGACCACATAGGAGATCCCCGCAACAACGGCGTTGATGCCGAAGATGACCCACACGAGGTTGTATTCCGGATATTTGTGATGGATCAGTGCGGCAACCAGATCGGTACCGCCGGTGCTGCCGCCCAAGCGCATCACGCAGCCATAGCAGAAACCGCTAATCACGCCCGCCGCCACAGGTGCGAGGATTTTGCTCGTTCCGTTGGCGGTCACATAGATATACGGCTCCAGCGGCAGCCGGTACATCAGCAGCAGAACAACCGAAAACACCGCCGAGAACACCGCCGAGCGGACGGTATATTTTCGACCGATGATGAAAAAAGTCAGAAGCAGCAGCGGGATATTCACAATGATATTCATATATCCAACCTTGAACTCAAACAGATACTGAATAATTGTCGCAATACCGGGGATGCCCGCCGGCGCAAACTGGTTTGGAAAAATAAAAAGATGATAACTGACACCAAGTAAGATCGCGCACAGGATAATAACTGTGTACTGTTTTACATGACATAGAATTCTCTTCATATCCGCACTCCCTGTCTGTAGTCCACACACATATATAACAGGATTTTGTTGAAAAGTCAACAGCAACTTTTCTTTTTCTCAAGGTGCCGTATGTTGTATTTGCTTTTTTCGTCCGACTTTATTATAATAAAGGAAACGGAATCGGAGGAATCAAGGAATGTCCCAGATTTTTGAGATCACAGATTTTGCGGCGCCGGAGCTGGATGTCTACGCACGACTGACAGAGAATCAGCTCGTCAACCGCGCCGACCCGGCCAATGCGCTGTTCATCGCAGAAAGCCCGCTGGTCATCGGGCGTGCGCTGGACGCCGGCTGTGTGCCAGTCTCCTTTCTGATGGAGCGCAAGCACGTGGACGGAAAGGCGAGAGAAACTCTGGCGCGCTGCCCCGGCGTCCCGGTCTACGTGTCGGAGCTGGACGTGCTGACACAGATCACGGGCTTCCATCTGACGCGCGGGATGCTCTGCGCCATGCGGCGGCCGCAGTTTCCCGCGCCGGAATCGGTCTGCAAAAACGCCCGCCGCATCGCCGTGCTGGAAAACGTCATGAACCCCACCAATCTGGGCGCCATCTTCCGCTCCGCCGCCGCGCTCGGCATGGAAGCCGTTCTGCTGACCAGCGCAGGGAGCGACCCCCTCTACCGCCGCGCGCTGCGTGTGAGCATGGGCACAGTCTTTCAGGTGCCGTGGGCCTATCTGCCCGAGCGGTGGACGGATTTTCTGCACGATCACGGTTTCCGCACCGCTGCCATGGCACTGCGTGACGATTCCCTGCACATTGCGGATCCACGGCTGGAAGCCGAGAAAAAGCTCGCCGTCGTGCTCGGTACGGAGGGCGACGGACTTGCCCCGCAGACCATCGCAGCCTGCGATTATACCGTCCGCATCCCCATGATGCACGGCGTGGACTCACTGAACGTCGCCGCCGCCAGCGCCGTGGCCTTCTATCAGCTTGGCGTCTGTCACCGCCACTGAATTGCTGCACCGTTTCATCCATTTTTGTGTGCTCTAAGCGCACGGCGTGGGCGCCGCGGTCCGGCGCAGGCCGACAGTCCGGACACCGTTGGACGTTAAAAAGCTGACTTTTTTCTGAATAAATATTCGCGCAGGCATTGACAAGCGCGCCTGCCCGGTGTACAATAGAGAAAAAATAAGACAGCACCTGATAGAGGTCGCGGATGCGATGATTACCCCATGGAATACGCCGGCAAGCGTTCATGGGCGAAGGGCAAATCCGCCGAAGTTGCGTTACGGTTGCCGCCGTGGGGCTGCTGGGACTGCGTCGAACAGACGCTGGACTGTCACATTTTCGGATGTGGAGCGCTATCAAAGGCAAATTCGGAGTTTCTTCTCTTTAAGCCTGCGATACCGTTTCGGGTCGCAGGCTTATTATTATGCAAAAGGAGCGAATCCAAATGAGAACCATGACAAAAATGATCACCGTACTGCTTACCCTCGCGCTCTGCGCCGCCCTCTTCACCGGCTGCGGCGGCGGCAGCTCCGTCGATCTGAAGAACGCCAAGTCCCTCGCAGACCTGAAGGGCGCGAAGATCGCCGCGCAGAGCGGCACATTCCACGAAACGGCCCTCAGCCAGATCGAGGACGTGCAGGCTTCCACCTATCCGGAGTTCTCCGACCTTCTCACCGCGCTCAAGAGCGGCGCGATCGACGGCTACATCGCGGAAGAGCCGACGGCCCTTTCCGTCTGCGGCGCAGACGACACCCTGACCTACATTCCCCTGGTCAACAACGACACCGGCTTCACCGCAACCGCGGCGGACGTCGGCATCGCCATCGGCCTGAAGGACGGCTCGCCCATGCGCGACGAGATCAACGCCGTGCTCGACACCATCACCGATGCCCAGCGCAAGGAGCTGATGGAGCAGATCGTCGCGATCTCTGCCGGGCAGGAGATCGACGCCTTCGCCCTGCAAAGCGAGGCGCCCGCAAATCCCACCGGCACCCTGAGAGTCGGCATGGAGTGCGCCTACGAGCCCTACAACTGGACGGATATGGACGGCACGACGCCCGGCTGCGTCCCGATCAGCGGCGAGGGCAAGAAGGGCCTGTATGCCAACGGCTACGACGTGCAGGTCGCGCAGTACGTCGCAAACAAGCTCGGCCTCGCGCTGGAGATCTACTCCATCAATTGGGACTCCCTCCTGCCCGCGCTGGAATCCGGTTCGATCGACGCGATCATCGCCGGCATGAGCCCCACCGCGGAGCGCGAAGCGGAGATCGACTTCACGCAGACCTATTACGAATCCAATCTGGTCGTCATCATCCGCAAGTAATCGGAGGAAAATATGAGCTTTCTGAATGATGTTCTTCAGATTTTTCTGAAGTATTCCCCCCAGCTTTTGCAGGGCATCGGCAACACCATGCTCATCGCCCTGACCGGCACACTGGCCGGTCTGGCCATCGGCCTGCTGACCGGCGTCGTGCGCACTGCGCCGCTGCCGGTGCACGGCTTTGTGCGCTTTCTGCGCAGACTGCTGAACGGCCTGATCGCCTGCTATGTGGAAATTTTCCGCGGCACGCCCATGATGGTGCAGGCCATGGTCATCTACTGGGGCTACGCCTTTGCGACCGGCGGCAGCACACTGCCGCTGCTCCCCTCCGGCATCCTGATCGTGTCGATCAACACAGGCGCATACATGGCCGAGATCGTCCGCGGCGGCATCATCTCCATCGACCGCGGCCAGTTTGAGGGCGCGCTGTCCATCGGCATGACCCACGGCCAGACCATGCGCAAGGTCATCCTGCCGCAGGTACTGCGCAACATTCTGCCCTCGGTCAGCAACGAGTTTGTCATCAACATCAAGGACACCTCCGTGCTGAACGTCATCGGTGTGACGGAGCTTTATTACTTCGCCGGCATCATCAAGCGGCAGAATTTTCAGACCTTCCAGACCTATCTGGTCGTCTGCGTGCTGTATTTCATCCTGACCTTTGCCGTCACGCGCCTGCTGCGCCTCGTGGAGAAGAAGCTGGATGGCAAGGGCAGCTACACCATCTTCGGCTCGCAGAGCGACAGCAATGCCGAGATTCACATCCGCAGGGAGGACGAACAACATGGCTGAAAAGGTAATCGAGCTGATCCATCTGCAAAAGCAGTTTGGAACGCATCAGGTTCTGCGTGACATCAGCCTGAGCGTGGAAAAGGGCGAGGTGCTGAGCATCATCGGCGCCTCCGGCTCCGGCAAGAGCACGATGCTGCGCTGCATCAATTTGCTGGAAGCCCCGACCGCCGGGCAGATCCTCTACCACGGCAAGGACATCACGAGCCGCGACCTTGATCTTGCCAAGTACCGCACCAAGGTCGGCATGGTTTTTCAGAGCTTCAATCTTTTTAACAACATGACGGCGCTGAACAACTGCGTCACCGGACAGATGTCCGTTCTGAAGCGCAGCCGCCGCGAGGCCGAGGAGGTCGCCATGAAGTACATGACCAAGGTCGGCATGGCGCCCTACATCCACGCTAAGCCCGCACAGCTCTCCGGCGGGCAGAAGCAGCGCGTGGCCATCGCCCGCGCGCTGGCGATGGAACCGGAGGTCCTGCTCTTCGACGAGCCGACCAGCGCGCTTGACCCGCAGATGGTCGGCGAGGTTCTGAACGTCATGCGGGAGCTTGCGCAGGAGGGGCTGACCATGCTCGTCGTCACGCATGAAATGGCCTTCGCGCGGGACGTTTCTACCAATGTCGTCTTTATGGACGAGGGCCTGATCTGTGAATCCGGCGCACCGGAGGCACTCTTCTCCCATCCGCAGCAGGCCAAAACGCGAGAGTTTCTTTCCAGATTTCTGTAAAAAAAGAGGACGTGAAAACACGTCCTCTTTTTTGTAAATTCTGCTCAGCCTTCCATGATCTTGAGGGTGGCGCTTGCGCCCAGACGGCTTGCGCCGGCCTTGAGCATGGCGACCGCTTCCTCATAGCTGTGGATGCCGCCGGAGGCCTTGACGCCCAGTTCCGGGCCGACCGTTTCGCGCATCAGACGGATGTCCTCGACCTTCGCGCCGCCGGTGGAGAAGCCGGTGGAGGTCTTGACGAAGTCCGCGCCCGCCAGCTTGGCGACTGCGCAGGCCTTGACCTTCTCCTCGTCGGTCAGCAGGCAGGTCTCAATGATGACCTTGACCTTTGCGCGGCTCTTGACCGCATTGACCACGGCTTCAATGTCGCGCTTGACGAGCTTCCAGTTGCCGGACTTGACCGCGCCAATGTTGATGACCATGTCCACCTCGCGCGCACCGTGCTGCACGGCGTCAAAGGCCTCAAACGCCTTGACCTCCGGCGTACAGGCGCCGAGCGGGAACGCGACGACGCAGCAGGGCGTAACGTCGGTGCCGGCGAGCTGCTGGGCGACAAATTCAATATAAGACGGGTTGACGCAGACGCTGGCGGTCTTGAACTTCTTCGCCTCGTCGCAGATGCGGCGGATGTCCTCCAGACTGGCCTGCGGCTTCAGATAGGTGTGGTCGATATACTTGGGCATATCCGCCGGCGCAAAGCTGTCGGCCATAGGCTCCGGCGCGCGGGGCGCCTCTGCGACCTCCTGCGTGACTTCTTCGATCAGTTTCTGGATATCCATGAACGTATCGTTCCTTTCTTTTCAGTACTGCTCAAAGTATACCATATTCCCCGGAAACTGTCAATCGGCCGACGGATAAAACGACACAGATCGCGCATATTATGTGCAGAAGAAAGGATGGGATTTCCAATGAATATTACGGTTCTTACGGAAGAAAACTACGCCGCAGAGGTCGAGCACGCCGACAGGCCGGTGCTGATCGACTTCTATGCGGCATGGTGCGGCCCCTGCAAGGCGCTCGCGCCCACGGTAGAGGCGCTGGCCGCACAATATGGCGGCACGTGTAAATTCTGCAAGACGGATGTCGATGCCGAACTGCTGCTCGCGCAGCGCTTCCGGATCATGAGCGTCCCGACGCTCGTCCTTCTGAACGGCGGCCGGGTGGAAACGCAGCTCAGCGGTGTCCGCTCCGCGGAGGAGATCGTCCGTCATTTCGGGCTGAACGCGTGAGGATAATCACCGTTCCGGTGGTCAGCATGTCAAAAAAGTCCTTTTGGACTTTTTTGACATGCTGCCTACAAAATTGCAAAATCAATATTTGTAGTATTATTTTGCAATTTTGATCGCTGCGGCGGGTTATTGAACGCGAAAGGGAACCCTGACGGTTCCCTTTCACACTATTCTTCCCTCCGAAACTTTCGGCTGGATAGGTTTTTTGACAGTCTGACCACCGTTCCGGTGGTCACGTGTCGTAAAGGTCTTTCGATACGCTTGGGGGGCAGGCTCCTCGCCTGACCCCCAACGTTTCTTGCTTGCAGAATCATTTTTAAGATCATCCGACCTTTTCCGTATCCTTTTCCTTTCTGCGGGTGAGCGCAAGGATCAGCGCGATGATCTGCCAGAGGAAGCTGGCAGCCGCAAGGCCCATACCACAGTAAGCGACGGTGCGGACGGCGTTCTGCCGCTCCACCTGCTGCCGAAGCGTTTCCAACTGCGTCTGCATTTCGGCAAGCTGCTTTGCCTGCGCATTGTTTTCCTCAGGAATTCCGGCATTGATCCCACGGCCGTCGGAGAGCGTGAAGAGGAAGCTGCCGTCTTCGCCGATCCGAATGTCCGCAATGCCGACGCCGTCGGCACCGTCCTTCCCATTCTGCCCGTCTTTTCCGTTGCGGCCGTCCGTTCCGTTTGCGCCGTCGGTACCGTTGCGGCCGTCCGTTCCGTTTGCGCCGTCGGTACCGTTTGCGCCGTCGGTACCGCTCTTTCCGTCGGCGCCGTCTTTGCCATTCTCTCCGTCTTTCCCGTCTTCGCCGTCGCGGCCATCGGCGCCATCCTTGCCGTCTTTTCCGTCCTTACCGTCCACGCCATTGCGGACCGGGAAGGTATAGAAGGTCCCGTCGGTGAGGTAAACGGCATAAATGTCCACGTTTCCTTCACTGCGCAGCTTTTCGATACGCTCGATGCCGACGCCGGGCGCGCCGGTTTCACCCTTCTCGCCCTTCTCTCCGTCTGCGCCATTGGTGACGGTGAAGGTCGTCGTGCTGCCGTCGGCAAAGGTGATCTGATAGGTGTCCACGCCGGTTTCCGCGTCGCTGGACAGCAGCGCAATGGACACGATGCCGTTGCCGTTGGTCACAGAGAAGGTCTGCGTGGTGCCGTTGGCAAAATAGATGGTGTAGGTATCCGTCAGGCCGTCCGTGCCGGTCTTGACGATCTTCAGGATTGTGGTGTCGGCGGTGGACATATAGTAGGTTTCATAGCGCGGTGCGCTTTCCAGTGAGGGGGACGTGAAGGATGCCTCGGAGTAGGCGGTGACCATGAAGCCGTAATACTCGCGGCCGTCGAAGAAATCCTCATAGCGGTAGGACGTATTCTCCACGCCCTCGATCGTCTGAATCAGCTTGTAGCGGCCGGACGCCGGGTCATAGAGATAGATGCGATAGCCCGCCGTTTTGGGCCGGTTGGAGGTTTCGACATCGCCGCAGTCCCATTGCAGGTCGAAATACAGCTCCGCATTTTCCGAAGCGCGCGTAAACTGCTGCGTGAGATTTTCCACCGGCAGCGGCGGCGACTGCACATTGCTGAGCACAAAGCCGATGATTGGCACCTTGCCGGTGCTGTTTTCCGATTTGTCCTTGAGGTTGGAATCCCAGCGCGCGAGCCGCCAGTTGAAGCTCCATGCGTCCGGGTTGATGTCGGCCTTTTCCATCTCGTTGCCGTCGATGCCGGCCACCGTGCCGCCGAAGGCCGTGCCCGTGCCGTTGGTTTTGGTAACGGAATTTCCGTGCATATATTGCAGGCTGACATAGCCGCCCGCCCGCGCGGCGACCGCGCCGATGTCAAAACCGAAGGTGACCGTCAGGTCGAAGGTAAAGCCGTGGGAGACCTCCCTGGTTTCGCCCTCGCTTTCTTCGTAAGTATACTCGATGCTGTTCTGCCCGGCGTTTCTGGCCAGCTTCATCAGCAGCCCGTACTGCTCCGGCGCGGGGTTTAGTCCGCCGGAAACATCGTCGATGTAATAGCCATAGGGGTCGCCCTCGGTGTTCAGGAAGAGATCGTCCGCGAGCTTTTCCAGATAGGCTTCGCTGCACTTCTCCGCAGAAAGCCCCTGCTTCTCGCCCGCCTGCAAAATCTGCGCGTTGTAGTAGTCCACAAACTCGTTGTAGCGCTTGATGGAAAGCTGCTCATAGCGCGGTGCTTTGGGAATGGAGAACTGCAGAATATCTGTCTGCGGATTGCCGTTTGCGTCGAGGTACCAGACGTCGTAGCTGTAGACAAACACCGGTGTGCGGTAGAGAACGACCGTGTCATAGAAGCCGGCGGAGAAGGTGTTCGTGACGCTCTTTTCCAGTGTTTTGGTAAAGCTCTCCGACCAGTCCATGGCGTAGCCTGCCTGAAGATCGACCTGCGGGCCGACCCTGCCCGCCGCCTGCCCGGCAAAGCCCGCGCCAAAGGACACGGAATTGGAGCTTTCGGTTTCAAAGGAATAGGTCACGGAGGTCGCGTAGTGCGTTTCCGGCGTGTCGTTGAGGAATTCATAGCCGTTTTCCGCGTCGTTCAGCTCGGAGAAATAGGGCGAGGCCTGCAAGACTGCGCGCACGCTCGGGTCGCTCCACGCATAGGCCGCGCCGCGGTAGCTGGCGACGATGCCGTCATTGTCGCGGTCGATGGCAGCAATGACGCAGTTCGGCCGTTTATCCAGATTGAAGCCCTGATTACAGAAAATATAGTTGCCCGTCGCGCAGTAATAATTCTTGGCCGTGTCCCCCTCATACTCCTTGCCGCCTGCGATATGCACCGAGAAGGAATACTCGTGCTTGGAATCGGAGGTTTGCAGACCGACGACGTAGGCGATCTGCTCGCGGCCCTCCGTCGTTTCCTCAAAGTTGCCCACCGCCGTGGCGGCGATGTAGCTCTTGCCGACCTTTTTAGTGTGCGAGTACTTGTCGTCACGCTTGAAATAGTCCAGCGTAATGGGCGATTCCTTTGCATCGTCGGGCGTGTTGGACGGCTGGATATAGAGCTTGTTGCTCTGCGGCTCACACTTGTACATATCGCCGCTGAGGAAGATGCGCTCGCGGCTGCCCTTGCCGTCGACGGCGACCGCCTCAACGGAGAACTTCGGGCCGACGTCGTCCATCCGGCCGTTGCGGTTCTTCGTCCACTCGTTCATCTTCAGTTCCTGATATTCGATGTTGGTCAGGCTTCCGCCGCTGGCAAAGAAGGAGCCATAAAGCAGATACGTCATGGAAAGAGCGGCGAATTGTACCGTTTTTTGGTCAGTAACGGAGCATCCCTCGTAGCCGGCGGTCAGGATCTCATCTCTGCCGTCGCCGTCGATGTCACCTGCCGCGACCGCGCCGCAGGTGAGCGTCACCCCATCTACCTCCATCTCCATATTCTCCATGCCGAAGTCCTTTACCGTCCGCTTGCCCGCGTTCAGGTAGGTGGCGGCCGCAGCGCCGGCAACAACGTTTCCGCTGCCCGATGCGCCGTAGGACACCGCGAGATAGGGCATCCCGAAGCGCTGGTCTTTTATGTTCGTATTGTTCAGGGCGTTGCCGGTGTTCGGATAGGACAGCACGGCAAGATCGTCCAGCCCGTCACCGTTGAAATCGCCCACGGCAAGATCCATGGAGAGCTTATCCTTCGCCTTGCCGCCCTTGTTCCCGAAGTCGATCTGTGAGCCGAGCTGACCGTAGAGCGGATGCAGCAGGCCCTTGCTGCTGCGCACGAGCTGCTGAAAGCGCCCGCCGGAAAAGCGGATCTGGCTCAGGCCGTAGTTCAAATTGTCGTCCACGATGCCGACAATGAGATCGTCCTTGCCGTCGCCGTTGAAGTCGCCCGCGGCAATATTGAAGAAATTGCTGCCCGCGTAGAGGTCGGCATTGTTGTTCTGGAGCCACTCGCAGGAAGCGTTGCTCACGCGCACGGGGCCGTACTGCTCGCCGCTCACGGTGTTCATGACCCAGAGGTAGTAGCCCTTTTCGCCGCCGGTCTTGCCGTTTTCGTAGCCGACATAGGCCACATGGTCGCGGCGGCCGGTGCCGTTCGGGTCGAAGCCGACCGCATCGACATAGGCATAGGCCCTGGTATTGCTGTACATCCCGTAGCTGCCGAAGCCATCCTTGTTGTCGCGCAGGCTCGTGCCCTTGCCCTTTTCGTAGTCGTCGTACCACGCGGTGTACTTATGCTCCGGCTTGCTCTGCGTGTCAAAGGTGTAGTAGAGCAGCAGCTCGTTCTGCTCGGAGAACAGGAACTTCTGCCCCTGTGGGTAGCCATAGGGGTTTGCCATCGTGTCCGAATAGCCAGAGGGCTTTCCGGGGTCAATGATGCTGTCGAAGCGCCGGTCGCTGCCGGCCGTCCCGCCTTCGTCCTCGGCAAGCACGGTAAACGGAAGCAGGCCGATCACAATGGAAAGGCTGAGAATCGCCACCGCCGTCCGGACGATCAGCGTCTTTCTGCTCTTACGCATTTCACATAACCTCTTTTCTGCATAATATCTCCTGTGAGAACAGTATACAGGAAGAAAGGCCGTTCTGACGGAACCTTGCAGATTTGTAAGCAAAAGCGCCGAGGCTGTCCGCCCCGGCGCTTGGCAATATTCATCGGTTTTCCTTTTTGTATACCAGAAATGCTCACACCGCCTCCAGTGCGTAGCCCCTGCCACGGAAATAGGAGATCGTCACCTGCGCGTTCTCCTCCGCCAGCTTCGCATTGAGTCTGGAAACCGCCGTGTACAGCGCGGTGCTGTCGCCCGCCAGCGGCCGCCCCCACACGCACTCGTACAGTGCCTCCTTGGAAACGATCTGCCCGTTGCCGCGCGCCAGCTGCAAAAGCAGGGAAAATTCCTTCTGTGTCAGCGTCAGCTCCCGCTCGCGGCAGTAGCCGATGCGCGCCGCCGTGTCGAATTTCAGATTTCCGAACCGGAAAAAGCGCTTTTCCCGGTAGGACGAGCGCAGCCGCGCCTCCACGCGCGCGATGAGCACATTGATGTCATAGGGCTTGGGCAGGTAGTCGTCCCCGCCGGCGCGGAGGGCGGCAATGATGTCCTCATTCTCACCGAGCGCGGAGAGGAAAAGGATCGGGATTTCATACCCGTGCTTGATCTCCGAGCAGAGCGCGATCCCGTTTCCGTCCGGCAGCATGATGTCCAGAATGATCAGGTCGACGTCATTCGACCGCAGCGTTTGCAGGCAGTCCGCCGCCGTCGTCGCCTGTAAAATATGGTAGCCCTCCATCATCAGGGAGGTGCTGTTGATCTTCATGATGTGCGGATTGTCCTCGACCAACAGGATGGTGTTCATATGGCTTCCTCCTCTCCGGACGGCACGGTAAAGCGGATGGTCGTGCCGGTTTTGTCCGTCTTTTCCACGGCGATCGTGCCGCCCATGGATTCGATGATGTCCCGGCAGATCGTAAGCCCCAGCCCGTTGCCGCCGTCCGTCCCGTAGCCGCGCTCAAAAATATGCGGCAGATCGGCCTCGGAGATGCCGGAGCCGTTGTCCGACACGGAGAATACGACCACGCCCGGCGCTTCGCCGTCCTCCGCGCGGAAGACGATTTTTCCGCCCTTCGTGTGCTTGCCCGCGTTGATCGTCAGATTGATCAGCACCTGAAGCAGGGATTCCTTGTTGGCCACGAGCTTTTTCCGGCTCCGGCAGACCAGCTCCAGCCGGTTTTCGTTTTTCTGGAGCACCGGGCGGCAGACCGCCGCGGCATCGTCCAGCAGCTCCTGCGGCGGAAAGCAGACCGGAGCGCTTGCGCCCATGCCCTGATAGGTCACGTCCAGCAGGCGCGTGACCATGTCCGAAAGCCGTCCCGCCTCTCTGGCGATGGTTTGCAGATTGGCGGTCGTTTCTTCGTTTACCGCGTCCTTCTGGATCTGCCGCTGCGTCAGCTGCGCATAGCCGCTCATGACGGTCAGGGGCGTTTTCATCTCGTGGGCGATGTTGCGCATGAAGTCACTTTTCAGGCTGTTCATCTTTTCCAGCATGGCGTTTTCTTCCGCAATCTCCAGCTCGCGGGTTCTGGCCTCGTGCAGGCGGCGCTCAGTGCGCGAATAGCTGATGGTCAGAACCAGCGCATTGCAGAAGGCCAGCAGGATCATCGCATAGGCACGCAGATAGAGGATGTGCGAAAAATAGGTCGCGCCCTCGACGGCATACACAAGCAGCACCAGCAGAGGCGACAGGCACACGATCAGGTTGTCCGGCCGGCGGAGCTTGCCCTCCCCCGCGGCGATGCGCAGCAGCACGATGACGGTAAACAGCTCATAGAGCATCATGGCCGCGCCCAGCGGGACGGTATAGTGCGTGTAGAAGGTGGAGGGTGCAAAAATGTAGAAGGCCGTCACCGCGCCCAGCAGGGAGAAGGACAGCGCCCGGAACCAGCGCTTCGTCCGGCAGCGCAGCATGGAGAAGGCGAACAGCGCGATAAAGAGGAAGTAGTAGACGTTGGTCAGCAGTTCGATCTTATGCCCCACATACCAGTTGAGGTGCGGGAAAATGGTCATGATTTGCTTGCTTTCATAGATCAGGTCGTTCGCCGCCGCGCACAGGCAGGAAAGGGAAAACCACAGCATCCCGCGATTGGACGGATTGAACAGGAACATCCCGAGAAAGAAGATCGTCATGCCGAGCAGCACGCCGGTGATCACGCCCTCGCAGAGCGTCTTTGCCCGCTCCATGCGGGTAATGACCGGCTGCTCTGCAAGAAACACCTTGTGAAACGCGCCCGTGCGGTGGTTGAACCACGCGTGCTGGACAATGATCTCCGTTTTCCCGCTCTGCGGAGTAAAATATACGGTGTAAAGATCGGTCCGCGGGGTGAACTGCCCGGCGTTATCGGCGACGGACCCCGTTTCGTTCCGCAGCTCGCCGTTGACATAGACCCGCTGCGCATAGGTGGCCGTCTGGCCGGTCATGCCGTAGGTCTTTCCCGCTTCCAGCGAGAGCACGACCCGGCAGGTCTGATATTTCGCCTCCGGGTCGCCCGGCGATACGTTTCCTGCGGCAAAGTCCGCGCTGTCATAGAGCCTGCCGGGATAGACCTCCGCGTTCTGTTCGCCGAGGCAGATATAGTCCTCGGAAAGGTCGGTCGCAGCAATTTCCTCCGGCGAAGATACCGCCTTGTATTTCGGCATGGTCGCGGCGATCATCATGGAAAAGAACAGCGTGGTCATTGCGAAAAATACCAGAATCAGCCAGACGGTATGCCGCCGTTTCCCCGTGTTGCCCATAAACGTTCTCCCTCATTATGAATCCGTTTCCATTATACCGCAAGCAGCCGCCGGAAGGCAACTCCTTGCAGAAATGTAAGAAAATCGCCCGTCGGAAAAAAGCTTCCGGCAGGCGATTGTGAATCTCATCAGATGTCAAAGCGGTCGTAGCTCTCGTAGCAGTCGAGGCAGAGCTTTTTCTCCCCGGCAAGGCGGATCCAGTTGGCACCCGTGACCTCGCCGCAGCAGTCGCAGCGGTAGGAGTCAAACAGGCGCGCTTTTTCCGGAAGTGCGATCACCGCAGGCTTCACATCGAACAGCTCCTCCGGCTCCCGGCTCTGGTAGTATTGCAGGGAGTCCTCCTTGCGCAGGCCCTCCGGCTTCGGCTTCAGAACAAGGCGGACGGCCTTGCCCGTTTTCCGGTTGTAGACGGAAAACGCCTGCTTTCCCCGCATATGAAACAGCAGATTGCCCTTGCCGATACTGCACCCCAGCATGACCTGAATGGCATCCACACCGCAGGCGTCGTTTTCCGCGATGCAGACCACTTCCTCGTCGTCCGAGAAGGTCAGATTCAGCAGGCGGATGGCATACTGCGCGGCCTTATAGCCGATCGTCAGACCGCCGCAGACATGGCCGTGGAACGCAGCGCATTTTTCAAAATCTGTCATAGCTCCAGTTCTCCCTTCGGATTCTCATTCACATAAATCATCATCTGGTTTTCCACCATGACGAACTTGCCGTCCACGCCGTAGACCTCGCGCAGCGCCTGCGCGTCCATGCAGGAGCGGTCGCCGTAGCGGTAGACGCTTCCGCCGCGCAGCAGCAGAAAACGGTCGCAGAAGCGCAGCGCCAGATTCAGATCGTGGATGACCACAATGGCGCTTTTTCCCTCCTTGCGGCAGAAATCCTGCGCGATTTGCAGCACCTGATACTGGTTCATAATGTCCAGGCTGCTGGTCGGCTCGTCGAGCAGCAGCAGCTTCGGCTGCTGCGCCATTGCCCGCGCCAGCATCACCTTCTGGCGCTCGCCGCCGGAAAGCTCATTGAGATAGCGCCCGCGCATGTCCTCCAGACCCAGCGCGTGCATGGCCTCGTGGACAATCTTATGGTCGTTCTCCGTCACGCCGAAGCCCATATAGGGCCGCCGGCCGAGCATGACGGCATCGTGCACCGTCATCTGCGTGTTCGGTACGCTCTGGGCGACAAAGGCGATCCGCCGCGCGATCTCCCGGTGGGAAAGCGTCAGAATTTCCTCGCCGTCCATCCGGAACGAGCCGGAATCCGCCCGGAGGATGCGGTTCAGGCACTTGAGCAGCGTGCTCTTGCCTGCGCCGTTGTTGCCGAGAATGGCCAGAAAGCGGCCGTCCTCCAGATCAAAGCCGACCTGATTCAGCACATTTCTGCCGCCGCGGTAGTGGAAGCTGATATTCTTTGCGGAAATCATGCTTTTTTCCTCCCTCTGAACAGGAGATACAGGAACAGCGGCCCGCCGAGGAAGGACGTCAGCGCGCCGATGGGCAAAATCACCGGCATGAGCACGACCCGCGCCAAAAGATCACCCAGCAGCAGCAGCGTCGCGCCCGCCAGAATGGAGCCGGGAATCAGATAGACGTGATTGTTGCCCACCACAAGGCGCACGATGTGCGGCGCGACCAGCCCGATGAAGTTGATCAGGCCAACGTTGGACACGATCACCGAGCAGGCAAGGCAGGCCAGCAGCATATTGACCAGCGTGAGCCGCTGCACGTTGATGCCGAGGCTCTGCGCCGTTTCCTCGCCGCTGAGCAGAGCGTTGTAGTCCCAGCGGTGGGCAAAGCAGTAGACGATCAGCAGAAGGACGACAAGCGCCATCCACCGCAGGTCGCCCCAGCCTGTGCTGCCAAGATCGCCGAAGGTCCAGTAAACCAGCGAGGCAAGCGCGACTTCGTCGGCAAAATACTGCATCAGCGTCGTCGCGCCGGTGAGCATGGAGCTGATGGCCACGCCCGCAAGCACGATGCCCTCGGAGGAGATCTGCCGGAAGCGGCTCAGCGCCAGAATGATGGCCGCCACTGCCAGCGACCCGGCAAAGGACAGCAGCGGAATCGCCCAGCCGCCGGAGCCGGCAATGCCGAGGCCGATGATGGCCAACGCCGCACCGAAGGTCGCTCCCTGCGACACGCCGAGCGTCGAGGCCGAGGCCAGCGGATTGTGCAGGATTGCCTGTAAAATGCAGCCCGCAAGACCCAGCCCCGCGCCTGCGACGATCGCCGTGCAGATGCGCGGCAGGCGGTTGCTGCGCACGACCAGATTGATCTTCTGATCGGAGGCTCTGCCGAAAATGCCGCGAACCAGCTCCGCAATCGGGGTATCATAGGAGCCTGCCCGAAGCGATAACAGAAACGCTGCCAGCAGCAGAACCGCAAGAAAAATCAGAAATAAAATACTCTTTCGCTGTTTTTTCAGATAATCCGACCCGTGCGGATTATTCTCCAATGGTAATCTGACGGAACTCATAGCCCGCCTCCTTCAGATCGGCATAGGGGTTCGTGCCGAGCAGCTCGGTGAAGATCTCCCCCGCCTTTTCCACGGGGTCGACATCCTTGAACTGCTCCGGGAACATCACGCAGGCGGCGTAGTAGGCATCGGCCAGGGCCGTTTCCAGATTGGACGCGGAGGAGCGGAAGGAGATCTGTGAATAAACTCGCCCCTCCTTGACCGCCGTCAGGCTGTTGTAAAAGTCCGGATGCGCCGCGTAGTCCTCGCGGATGAGATCCATGCCGTTAAAATCAAGGAAGATATAGTCGGGATCCCATGCCAGCACCTGCTCCACGTCGATGCTGAACGCGCCGGTCTGGCCGGTCGTATCGGCAAGGTTCTGCGCGTGAATGAGCTCGAAGGGGCCGTAGCCCGCCTCCGTACCCTCGAAGCCGTGCGCGCCCTTGAAGGAAACGCCTCCGACATAGACCGTGGGCTTGTCGGCATTCTCAATGCTCGCAGTGCGCCCGTCCAGATCGGCCTGCACGCCGCGCAGGTAAGCCGTCAGCTCGTCGGCGCGCTCGGTTTTTCCGTACAGCTCGCCCAGAATTCGGATGGTTTCGTAGGCCTTGTCATCCAGCGTCGTATCACTGCCGGGGACGACCACGACGGGGATCCCCGTCTTTTCGCTCAGCTCGTCGGCGTTCTGCTTGGCATAGGCGCTCATCACGATGACCTGCGGGTCGGCAGCAATGATCTGCTCGACATAGGGTTCGCCGTTGGTACCGGTAACAGGCAGATCTCTGAATTTATTGAAGTTTACATAATTGTACAGGCGGCTCATGCCGGCTTTGGTCTCATATTCCTCCACGCCGACGACCATATCGGCCGCGCCGACATAGCAGCTATAGCGCAGCGCGCCCACGCCAACGCAGACAATGCGCTCGACTGTGTCCGGAACCTCGACCTCGCGCCCCTCCGCGTCGAGAAGAACGCGGGTCTGCGGGGTGGATTCTGAGGGAGCAGCGCTCGGCTCACCGGTAGATTCGGAGCCTTCTGTGGGGGGCTGATTTGCGCAGCCCGCCGCCAGCACAAGCAGCATGGCCAGCGTCAGCGCCAGTGCAAGGAATTTCTTCATGATAGCCTTCTTTCTGCGCCGGTATGCTCCGGCGCGCGTTTGATCGGCTCCATCATAGCAAATCCCGTATGTTCTGAGAAGCCCCCTGGGGGGTTGTTTTTTTATCCTTTTTTCTCGTTTTCGATGCGTTTTACGATCTCGTCCAGCGAAAGGCCGGTTTCTCTGGCGATTCCGGCCAGATCGTCGTATTCGTACTTCTCGCGCACCGTGCCGTAGCCCTCGGCGCGTTTGACGCGCACGCTGCCGAAGCTCGTTTTCACCTGCTCCACGCTGCGGCGGAGGGTGTAGCGGCGGGAGAGATTCTCGCGCACGCCCAGCGTCGTCGTGTGCAGGAAAATGAGCCGCAGCAGCTCCTCCCGCTGCGCCTGGCGGCACATGACGCTCAGAAGCACGCCGGGGCGGGACTTTTTCATCCCGACCGGAACGGTATAGGCCTCCAGCGCGCCCGCCTCAAAGAAGCGCTCCAGCGCGAAGCCGATGCGCTCGGCCGTCATGTCGTCCAGATTGCAGGAAAGCTCGCAGACCTCATCGCCCGTCTCGCCGGCCTCGCCCAGCAGAGCGCGGACACAGTTAGCCATGGGGAAATCCTTCTTGCCCATGCCGTAGCCGATGCGCTCCACGCGCATCACGGGCATAGAGCCGAACTCCGTCACGAAATGGCGCAGCAGTGCCGCGCCCGTCGGCGTGCAAAGCTCTCCGCGAATTTCTCCGCCGTAGACCGGCACACCGCGCAGAAGCCATGCCGTCGCCGGCGCAGGCACCGGCAGCACGCCGTGCGCGCAGCGCACATGGCCGCTTCCGACGTGTACCGGAGAGGCCGTCACGCGCTCCGGCGCCAGCTTTTCCATGAGCCAGCACACCGCCGTCACGTCCGCAAGCGCGTCCAGACTGCCCACCTCATGGAAGTGGATCTGCGTGACCGGGACACCGTGTACGTGGCTCTCCGCCTCCGCGATCAGGCCGTATACCGCAGCGATGTCCCGCCGCACCCGCTCGGAAACCGGAAGGTGCGCAATGCGGTGCTCGATCGCGTGCAGGGCGCTGTGCTCGTGATCATGATGGTCGTGGTCATGCTCATGAGGATGCTCATCTTCCTCCGCGCCGCCGACCGCCACGCGCATATGCGTGCCGGTGATGCCACACTTCTCCGCGGCCTCCGTGCAGATCTCGACCCCCGGCAGCCCCAGCGCATTCATCTGCGCCAGAAATTCCTGCTTTTCTCTCTCGTCCAGCAGCTCATACAGTGCCGCCGTAAGCATATCGCCCGCGGCGCCCATGCCGCAGTCCAGATACAACGTTTTCATCGTTTCGCCTCCATATGGTTGATGCGGCTGGCGAGATAGCCCGCGCCGAAGCCGTTGTCGATATTCACCACGGACACGCCGCTGGCGCAGGAATTGAGCATGGAAAGCAACGCCGACACGCCCCCGAAGGACGCGCCGTAGCCCACGCTGGTCGGCACGGCGATGACCGGGCAGTCCACCAGGCCGCCGACCACGCTGGCAAGCGCCCCCTCCATCCCCGCGATGGCGATCACGACCGAAGCGCTCATGATCTCGTCCAGATTGGAAAGCAGGCGGTGCAGCCCCGCCACGCCGACGTCGTACAGCCGCAGCACCTCGTTGCCGAGGGCCTGCACCGTCAGCGCCGCCTCCTCCGCGACCGGGATGTCGCTGGTGCCGCCGGTCACGACGGCGATTCTCCCGATGCCGTCCGGCTGCGGGAGCGTTCCGACGATGCCGACGCCGGCCGTTTTGTCATATTGCAGCGGAATCTCCCGGCCGATCTCCTCCGCTGCTTCCTCGCGCAGGCGCGTGATGAGGATGGTTTTCTGCCCGTGCGCCTGCATGGTTCGCAGGATGCCCAGCATCTGCGCGGGCGTTTTCCCTGCGCCGTAGATCACCTCAGCGGCTCCCTGTCGGAATTTCCGGTGCAGGTCGACCTTGGCAAAGCCGATGTCCTCAAAGGGCTGGGTCTTGATTTTCAGAAGCGCCTCCTCCACGGAAAGCGTGCCGTCCTTTACCGACGCAAGCACCTGCTTCAGTTCGCTCATTTCCGCACCTCCAGATCAAGGCAGACCGACGAATAGTCGCTGCCGAGCTTCTTCACGATCTTCTCCCGGTGCGCCAGCAGCAGCGGAAGCTGCTCCGCGCGAAGCTGAAGCTTCGCCGTATTTCCAACGGTGCGCACGCGAAAATCCGTGAAGCCGAGGGAGAAGAGATAGCTCTCCGCCGCTTCCGTCCGGCGCAGAGCCTCCGCCGTGATGACCTGCCCTGCCGGGATGCGCGTGGCAAGGCAGGCGTAGGCCGGCTTGTCCCAGGTGAACAGCCCCGCCTCCTTGGAAAGCGCTCGGATCTGCGCCTTGGTCAGCCCGCACAGGCGCAGCGGCGAGAGCACGGAAAGCTCCTCCAGCGCCCTCATGCCGGGACGGTCGTCCGCGTCGTCGGAGGCGTTGGTGCCGTCGAGCAGGACGGAAAAGCCGTCGCGCAGCGCCTGCGCCGTGATCGCACCGAAAATGCGCTTTTTGCAGTAATAGCAGCGATTTTTCGGATTTTCTGCGACCTGCGCGTCCGCAAGGACGTCCAGCGGAATGATCTGCATCTGCACGTCCAGCTCCGCTGCGAGGCGCTTGGCATCCTCCAGCTCAAACTGCGGCTGGAAGGCCGAGCAGGCGTAATAGGCCTTCACCCGTTTCGCCGCGCGCTTGGCGGCATACAGCAGATAGGCCGAGTCCACACCGCCGGAAAACGCGACCGCGACCTCCGGGTGCGCCGCAAAGAATTCGTTCAGTTCCATGTATTTACCCCCTGAATCTGCAAAAAGAAGGCACACCGCCCCCTTGAGGGGCCGCATACCTTCTTTGTACGCATATTTTTTGTATCGCCGGGAAATCCGGGCGCTTCTGCGCCGCCGTTCTGCTTCCTGCAAAACATGGAATCATTATAGCAGAGAAGCGCGGAAAAAGTCAATCGTTCTTCGTCAATTCTTTCACCACGGCGTCGATCATCGCGCCCATGGAAAGCGCCGCCGCGCCGACGATCACGTTGTCGCAGTGGTTGACCGGGATGAGGATGCGCTTTGCCGCGCTCCGGCCGACAGCCAGCGCCATGGCGGGCGTGACCTCGCCGTAGAGCGCGTCCGCGATCACGATGCCCACCGGCCCGATGATCACGTCCGCTCGGCGGCAGCCGACGACGACTGCATTCTCGCCCGTCGCGCCGTGATGCGCGCCCGCTTTCAGCATGGCGGCCGTCGCAGCCGTATTGGTTCCGACGGCGGTGATCTCCGCCTCCGGCAGGCTTTCCCGGATCGCTGCGACCAGCTGGCGCCCGATGCCGCCGCCCTGCGCGTCAATGATCAGAATGTTCATGGATTCTCCCCCGAAGCTGTTTTTTATAGTATAGCACAGAACGGCGGATTTTTCCAGCGTCTACATAGGAAAAACCTGCTCCACTGAAAAGCAGAGCAGGCATTTTTCTCCGGGGCCTCTGAAGAAATCAAGGGGATATCTTCAGAGGCTCCCTCAAAAAACCTTAGCAGCCGAAGCCGAGGTACTTGCAGATTGCCTGCCAGACGGCGCTGCAATCGAAGTTATTGAAACAGAACATGATCAGACCTCCTTTGAAATGGTTGTCTCGCGAGGACGTGAATATTGTAACCGTTTTGAAACTATTTCGCAAGAGTAAAGTTCTGGAAATCTGTATTATTTCATAAAACTCAGAACTTTTATCAAAGAATGTCCTTCGTCGCAACGATGTCCGTGCCGTAAACCTCCGGCAGGATCACATCCCCGATGTGTACCGGCGCGGCGACCTCGGCAGCGCGGATGCGCTGCATGATGTCCATCATTTTGCCTTTCGGAATGGGCGCGGCGGATTTGACTGAAACCATCGTGTCCTCCCGGTTGCTGACCCGAACGACCGAGGTCAGCGTCCGCACGGGCGCGGTGACCTCCGCGATCGCGTGCTTCTCGCCGCGGGGACAGGTGTTACCGGTGACGGTGAGCTTGCCGCCCACGTCCTGTACGGTCATCGTGCAGCCGCGCGGACAGACAATACAGGTGATCGTCCGTTTCATGCTTCCACCTCCAGCGATACTGTGAGCTCCTGCGTCACGTTTTTCAGAAGTTCCGCCTTGACCGTCAGCTTTTCCATCTCGCCCGGCGCAGCGCGAAAGCGCTTTGCCGTCGCAAGGACGGTATCCCCGGAACGGACGGTATAGCAGACCTTGCCGAAGGGCTGCGTCACGCGCAGGAAGAGCGAAACGTCCTCACCGCAATCCGTATGCACATTCTGCGGCAGCACATAGCGCACGCCGTTTCCCGGCCGGACAGCGACGGTCCTGCCCGTGTCCGCCTTCTCGACAAGATATGCCGCCGCGCCGCGGCCGGCGCGCTCGGCCTCGTCGGAAACGTAGTCCACCAGATCATGCACCTGCAAAACGTTGCCGCAGGCGAAAATACCTTTCACCTGCGTCTGGCAGTGCTCGTCCACGAGCGCGCCGTTCGTGACGGGGTCCATGGGGATGCCCGCCGCGCGCGTGAGTTCATTTTCCGGGATCAGGCCGACCGAAAGGAGCAGCGTGTCACAGGGGATGTAACGTCTGGTTTCCGGGATGGGACGGCGTTTTTCGTCCACCTGCGCGATAGTCACGCCCTCCACGCGCTTTTTGCCGTGGATCTCGCAGACAGTGGTGGAAAGGTAAAGCGGAATATCAAAATCCTCAAGGCACTGGACGATATTGCGCGTCAGGCCGCCGGAATACGGCAGCAGCTCGCACACGGCCTTGACCTTCGCGCCCTCTAAGCTCAGGCGGCGCGCCATGATCAGGCCGATGTCGCCGCTGCCGAGAATCACGGCCTCGCGGCCCACGCGGTAGCCCTCGCAGTTCATCAGCTTCTGCGCAGTGCCGGCACTGTAGACGCCCGCCGGGCGGTCGCCCGGGATGTTCAGCGCGCCGCGGCTGCGCTCGCGGCAGCCCATGGCAAGAATGATCGCTCCGGCCTGAATTTTCAGGATTCCTTCGCGGTTCTGCGCGGTGACGAGTCTCTCCGGCGTGATGGCCGTGACAGTCGTGTCATAATACACCCGAATCTTCCGCTCCAGCACCTGCCGGCGGTACACGTCCGCATATTCCGGGCCGGTCAGCTCCCGGCCCAGCTTGTGCAGGCCGAAGCCCGCATGGATACACTGGCGCAGAATGCCGCCAATTTCCGGCTCGCGCTCCAGAATCACGACGTCGGTGCAGCCCGCATCATATGCGGCTGCGGCCGCGGCCATTCCCGCAGGGCCGCCGCCGACGATCACAAGATCATGTCTGTTCATTGTGCGGCCCTCCTCACAGTCTTCCGAGCAGCGGCTCACTGCCGCTGCCGGATTTGGTAACTTCCTCCATGGGAATGTGCAGCTCCCGCGCAAGGAGCTGCATGATATACGGCGAGCAGAAGCCGCCCTGACAGCGCCCCATGCCGCTGCGTGTGCGGCGCTTGACCCCATCCAGGTCAAGCGCGCGCGGTGCGCGGTGAATGGCGTCCAGAATCTCGCCCTCGCTGACGGTTTCGCAGCGACAGACGATCTTGCCGTAGGCCGGGTGCGCCTTGATGTAGGCGTTCTTTTCCTCGTCCGACATCTTACGGAAGGCATGCGGATCCTCGCGCGTGCCGTTCCAGTCCGGCTTTTCTTCCAGTCCCGCACCGAGATCGCGCAGGATATCCACCGTCATTTTCGCGATGGCCGCGCAGCAGGTCAGGCCCGGAGAGTCAATGGCCGCCACGTGGACAAGATTCGGCACCGTTTCCGAGGCGCGGATGATGAAATCCCCGTGCTTTTCCGAGCTGCGCACGCCCGCGAAGGACGTGATCACCTGACGGAAATTCACGCCGGGGACGCTCTTTGCCGCCAGCTTTGCAACGGTTTCCAGCCCGGCAGCCGTGGTTTCCGTGCAGTCCGGGGCGGCGACCGGAACTGCCGTCGGGCCAGTCAGGAGATTGCCGTCCACCGTTGGAGTAACAAGGATGCCCTTGCCCTCCTTGCCCGGAACCTGAAAAATGGTATGGCTCACGCGGCTGCCCTCGGCCTTGTCCAGCAGCAGGTATTCGCCCGCACGCGGGATGATCTCAAAGAAGCCGTCGCCTGCCATGGCCGCGATCCTGCCGGAATAGCCGCCGGCGCAGTTGACAAGATAACGGCAGCGCACGCGCTCGCCCGCCGCGGACGCAAGGGTGAAGTCCTCGCCGCGCTCAATGGCCGCGACCGCGAAGTTCCGCTTCAGTTCCACGCCGTTGTCCATGGCGTTGCCCGCGGCCGCGATGGTCAGCTCATACGGGCAGATGATGCCGGAATTCGGCACGTACAGCGCGCGGCTGACCTGCCGGGAAAGGCCCGGCTCCATCCGCCGCGCTTCCTCGCCGGAAACCACGCGCACGCAGGAGATGCCATTGACGTGGCTGCGCGCATACAGTGCATCGATAATCGCTTCTTCCTCCGGCGTGCCAAAGGCGCAGACGAAGGATCCGTTGTTCCTGTGCGGGACGTTCAACGCGCGGGCGGCCTCGTACAAAAGCGGGACGCCCTCGGCGTTCAGTCTGGCCTTTAATGTGCCCGGTTCGGGGTCATAGCCGCCGTGAATGATGCCGGAATTTGCGCGGGAGGCGCCTATGGCGACGTCATTTTCCTTTTCCAGCAGGCACACGGACAGCGTGTAGCGCGACAGCTCCCGCGCCAGCATTGAGCCAACTACGCCCGCACCGATGATTGCTACGTCGTAAATCATTTCGTTCCCTCTGTTTTTCGTTCAGTCAAACACCGCGGAAGCCCGAAAAGGGATTCCGCTGTTCCGCTCTCCGGTGGATATTGTTATCATAAATCGGCATCCCCCGCCCTGTCAAGTCCAGATTCTCCCAAAACAGGAAACAGCTCCGGGAGAAAAACTCCCGGAGCTGTTTTGTGCACGGATCTGTCAGGACTTTGCCGTCGCTGTGTTCGTCATGAACGTTTTGGAGTCGTAGCCGGTGGCATTCTTGGCGTAAGCCGTCACCTTGCAGTAATAGGTCACCCCCGGCTCGGCGCTGATCGTGACACTGCCGCTTGCAGAAGCAGTATTGGTGAACATCATGCCGTTTCCGGTCGTGCCCCATACCGTCTTATAGAGGGAATCATCCGATGCGCGGTAGAGCATGATCTTCTCCGCGCCGATGCGTGTCATTTTCCCGTTCGCCACAATGCTAAAGGTCACCTTGACCTGTCCGGACGAAGCGCCGGTGGCAGCTGAGCCACCATAGTACGTCAGATAGCGGCTCGCACGTGCTTCCGCCGCCTGCGACTGCAAGGGCAGCAGGGCAACCACCAATACGACCGCCAGCAGCATGGCCAACAATCTTTTTTTCATGTTAATTCTCCTCCATTGAATCAATTGCCTGAATCAACTGTTTCCTCGTTTCAAATCCCCCGAGTATAACCACATATTTGCCGTTGCTCCATGCGCCCGTCCAGCTTTCCACATTGTGCAGGAGCAGGAAGGTGCGGCCGCCCTTTGTCGTGTACATCTCCGGCGCCTCGGCGTCCTTTTCAACGAAATAATTACCCTTCCCATGAATCTGTAAGATGCTGACGCTCAGGCTGCCGTTTTCCCCCGTGTAGCAAGCGAACACATTCTTCAGATCATCTGTATCGGAGACTTTCAGTTCACTGAGGGAATAGCCCGCCGGGATCTTGGATGGTCCGAGCGTCAGAGGGAGATCCTGTTCGGTCAGTACGACGTCCAGGACACTTCCCAGAGCCACTTTGCGGTCAGCAAGCGTATCGTTTTCCTGCCCCCCCGGCGTGATATTCAGAATATCATCGTTCCATCTGGCGCGCACACCGAACAGATTCACCCCGGCGGCCTGTGCGGCGATCATCCCGACCAGCAGCGCAGCCAGCACGGCTGCCGCCAATGCAGCAGGGCGCAGCATACGCTTTTTCCGGGGTTTCTTTTCCGGCGCATAGCGGATGAGCGCCTTGCAGAGCTGATCCAGCTCCGTCGGAACCTCAGCGGCATTGTCCGTATCATCCAATGCGGCTTCTCCGACCGTCTGTGCATAAGTCAGCATCATGCGCTGCATCCACTCAGAATTCTTATTCGGTATCAACCTCTTCACTCTCCTTTCTCCGCAGATTTCAGAATTTCTGCCGCACGGCTTCGGACACGGCTTAGAAGCGTGCGGATGCTGCTCGGCTTGCAGTTCATCTCCTGTGCCAGCCGTTCACAGGAGCAGCCCTCCAGATACCAACGCTCCAGCAGTTGGCGATCCCTCGGTGAAAGCGCCTGCATCACAAGCTGCACATCCAGCTTCGCATCTGCATCCAGCGGAACATGGCGCTGCACGGAAGCCTCGCGCAGTTCCGGCGGTTCGTCCTCCAGGGCGAGGAATTCCGGCTTGTTTTTCAGCGTATTGGCATACAGATGCTTCAATGTAATGACGATATATCCCGCCGTCTGTGCGGGATTCAGTGTTGAAACGGTTTCAATGTGCCGCATCAGGCAGATCAGGCAGTCCTGCACCAGATCCCCCGCATCCTCCCGGCTTCCTGTCAGGCCGCAGGCGGTGCGGTACATCAAGCTGTTATAATCTTCATATATTTTTTCCACGCGGCTGCGTTCTTCTTCGGTCAGTTGCGGGAGTTTTTGCGTTGCCTGCACAGGGGTGCACCTCTATCTGTGTTCGTTAAAACTATGATACGCCCCGAAATGCCGAATGTCAACACCTGACGCGTCAGTTCGTCAAGAAAAGAAAAGCCGCTTGGCAAGCGGCTAAAAGCCTGTACCGGCCGGGAGGGTGGCTGCCCAGCCGGGACAGGCGCGGGGAAGCATAGAATCCTTCCAAAAAATGCTCCGGAAGTCGCGGGGGGGTCTTTCCGCGCGTAAGGGTCCTGAAAAACCTCTCTATATATTAAGACAATTTTCGACCCATTTTTGCAACACTCAACCGGAAAATTTTTCAAAAATTATTTCACTTACGCAAAACGCGGCGGCGCTCAAAAGAGCGCCACCGTCTTTCCCCTATTTTATCCGAAATAGCGCGCGATTTCTTCCATCCGGCTCTCCTGCTTGACCCCGAAGGGGCAGCGGCTCTCGCAATGACCGCAGTGCAGGCAGGCGTCCGCATTGACGGAAAGCTTGGTATAATGGTTGGCCGCGATGGTGTCTCCTGCCAGCGCGAGGTCATAATACTTGTTCACAAGGCCGATGTCTATCCCCGCCGGGCAAGGCTGGCAGTGGTTGCAGTAGACGCAGGTGCCGGAGATGGTGTCGGCCGTGAAGGAGCCGATGACCGAATAGTCCTTTTCCTCGTCGGTCGCCGTCAGGAATTTCAGCAGCTGATCCAGATGCGCCATGGTCTGCACACCGGGCACCGCCACGAGCACGCCGGGGCGGTCGATGGCGTATTGCAGGCACTGGCTGTGTGTCAGCGCCGTTCCGAAGGGCGACTGGTCGGCCGACAGCAAGCGACCCGCGAAGAAGGGCTTCATCACGGAGATGCCCACGCCCTCGCGCTGGCAGCGGCGGAAGAGCTCGAAGCGTTCCTTCACCGAGCCGATGCCCAGATTGTCGCCCTTTTCGAAATCATAGGCCGGATTGATAGAGAACATCATCATGTCGATCAGGCCGGTGTCGATGATCCGGTTGGCGACCTCCGGCGTGTGGGAGGAAAAGCCAATGTGGTGGACCACACCCTGCGCCTTGAGCTCCTTGAGAAGGTCCAGCACACCGATTTCACAGAGCTTATCAAAATCCTCCAGCTCATCCACGCAGTGCAGGAAGCCGAAGTCTACATAGTCCGTCCCCAGGGTTTCCATCTCCCAGTGGAAGGCCTTTTGGATGGTGTCAAAGTCCCGGCACCAGCCGTACTCGCCGTTTTCGTCATAGACGGCGCCGAAATGGCACTGGAGGAAAACCTCTTCTCTTTTGCCCCTGATCGCTCTGCCTACGGGCGCATAGGTGGCCCCGGCGGTGCAGAGGTCAAAGAAATTGATGCCATGCGCCATCGCCTTGCGGACAATGGCCTCGATCTCCTCCGGCGGCGTCAGGCCGATGCCGCCCATGCCAAGACCCAGAACGCTGAATTTTTCCCGCTCTGTTCCGTGGGGAAGTTTTCTGTATTCCATAGGTATTCCTCCCTGTTTTTCGGCCGCTTTTCTTCCCGCCGACCCTTTTTAGTTTTATTGTATCATATTCTGTCAATCCATCTCGCCCTTTGGGAGAAATTTTTGATTTGCTTCTGCATCAATAAAAAAATGGTGAGTTCTGAAAGAACTCACCATTTTCAGTGTGTCAAAGAACCCATGCTTTCAAGAAGCGAGAGCATGGGTTTTCCT
>ERZ860322.412-NODE-412-length-32540-cov-33.408127_pt1 | contig 32540 bp, 48 predicted proteins | sample MGYA00509979_ERZ860322 | MGnify/ENA primary metagenome ERZ860322 (study PRJEB30046, sample SAMN00715217) | human gut metagenome | study: EMG produced TPA metagenomics assembly of the A metagenome-wide association study of gut microbiota in type 2...
CCAGAACCTTGTCCTTGAAGCTGAGCTCCCACGTCTCGCCGTTTTTGAAATCGGGAGCTGTGCCGATATATTTGGTGTCGGCAGGCAGAGTGACGGTGATATTGCCGCTCTCGGCAAAGGTTAAGCGCATCCAAGACTCAAAATCGCCTACCGGATAGGTCAAGGTTAAGGTTGATACATTGGTAAGACGGTACTCGGTGTTGTCGGCAAGGGTTATGTTTGAGCCTGTGGTTATCTGCTTTGTCACGCCTTTAACCGCCACCATCTTTTCCATACTGCCGTCATAATTGGTATCTACACCGTCAACATTTACGGTCAACGCATACGGATTTTTAAGCGCGGTCGGCACTGTAGGTATGGTCGGCTTGTCGGTCAAATCATTATAACTGCCGCTAAAATCAGACTTGCCGTCCCACTCGGCTGTTTTCTCGGCGGTTATGCCGTCAAGGACTGCCTTATTGTCGTGAGTATGCGCCTTTTTGTCAAGCTCCGTAAATGCGTCGCCGAGTACAGTGATATCATCTTCGTGCTGTTGCTGCGTTTCGGCGATAGCGTCCAACGCGCCTTTGACATTTGACACATTCGGCAGGTCTGCATTGGTATAGCTGACATCTTCGGCAGTTGACGCTCCGCCAGTACCACCGCCACCGCCACCGATGGCTATGCCGTTATAAGTGGGTTTTCCGTCGTCAGCTTCCGCGAACTTATCAAGCACCGCCTTGTTGGCGTGGCTGTGACGTGCGGCAGTGTTGAGAGCTATTTCGGTGGCAAGGCTGTGCGAGAGCCGCTCTGTCCCGTCGGGGATTGACACTTTGGCAGTACCCGTTATCATAGGCGCATAGCCGACTATCTCGCCCGCTCTGAATGCTACGAGCTGTGCCGCCATGTTTCCGGGCTCGGGGACTATGTCGCTCGTGATTTTGACCGTCACATAGCCATCCGTAGGAGTCAACAGCTCGGTTTGCAAATACTCACCGACGGTCGATTCAAAGTAGACACGATAGCTGTCTGCTCCCTCAAGCTCAGCGGGAACGGGGAGAGAAAGCTCCGAGAAGTTGTTCTCCGCCCGATATCCAACGTCATACCCGCGAGGGCGGGCATAATCAACCGTTATCGTTCTTGTCTGCATCTTCCTCTACCCCCCCCGAGAGCTCGGTCAAAAGGTCTATTTTCCCGCAGATTTTGGCAAGCTCGAGCTTGTTGAGTTCGAGCTGTCGTATTATCTGAGAGTTGTTCTGCTGTAGAGCTTCGCCCTGCGCTCTAAGCTCCGCGAGCTTTTGATTTATTTCTGATTTTGTCATATGTCCTCCTTATGCGAAAGCAAGTTTCCTGCTGCCAGTTTGGTTCGACCAAAACAATATACCGTCTTGCTTGAACGTCAATCGATATTTGCGCCCCTGTGAATCGTATAGCTGCACTTCGGCACGGTCGGTATCGCCCGCAAATAAGTCGGCGCGGACATGGTCATTACCATCGGAATCACGCACTCTAACGGCGAATGAGGGATAACTGCCGCCTGCGGAGGTTATCGCTGCACCGAAATCTGTCGTGAAATCGTTTCCTGCTTTTGTCCCCGACGCCCGAAATGAAAGATATTCTTGCGGGTCGGTCGTGTAGCAGTACTCATTGACATGGATTCTGCGTCTTATATATGTCGTGTCTTTCTCTATTCGTGCGTATGTCGTGTTCCATTCTTGCTGCAAGCTGCTGTTGCCGTCGGTGGGGTCGGTAGGAACATATGACCGCGTGTCCTTGTTTGACGAGCCAAATTTAAAGCCCGCGCTTGTCTTGCCTGACAGAGTATAGTCTTGCGTCGCCATCGTCGCGTACCACTTATAGTCGTCTTTCGAAGAATAGCAGCGAGTGTTAGCCATATCGAAGAACTGCTGCGTGTCGTTGCCGCTCTTATACGACAGGCGCAAGACTCCCGACGAGAGGTCGGCGATGTAACCGTTTGAGCCCGTGACCGTGAAGCTACCGCCCTCTGTCGTCGTGCGCGTCACTTTAAGGTTGTGAAAAGCATACCAGCCGAGTGTTACAGCTTGGTCGATTTGCGTTCCCTTTTGATGTGTTGCCACACAAATTCGGAAACGTTCGGGCGTATAACCGGGGGCATATATTCTCCCCGTCGTGTCAATCGTCGTCACTCTCGTCTCGTCGAAAGAGGGCGGAATTACCGTCGCACACATTGACGACATCGCTGTTTCTCCGGCATCGTTCTTGTATACGACCTGTATCCATGCGACGACATCCAACCGCGCACCGTTGCCGAATGCTCGATTGTAGCCCTCGCCCGTCAAACGAAATACATCGCCTTTTTTGCAATTGTACCATTGACTCGCCGCTTGATAGTATGAGCCTGTCGTCGGGTAGCTCGTAGGAGTTAGCCAGTCGGCGGTTATATACGGCTTGTGCTCGTCTTCGGCGGCGTATTCTGACGCAGATTTCCAACCTAATGAACTTGCGTTGCTTGAGGTTAGCTGGGTGTAATAGGTCTGTTCGCTTGCGCCTTGAAGGTTAATACTTCCGCCGGATATATCTATGTCCGACGCGGAGATATGTCCGGTTTCAAGATTAAATGAGAATTGGCCTGTGCCGCCTGTGATTATACCCGTTGTTATCGCGGTTGCGTTCACTCCCGCGCCCGTCATAGCGTTTATGAAGGTCGTCCCGCCGTCTGTAGTACAGCCTATGCCGCCGTAGGTGCATTTAACGCCCCGCAAGCCGTCTGTCGCGTAGCATTCCCAGCCGTCAGGGTTCCCGTCCTTGTCAACGTCGAGTATGCGATAATAGCCGCCGTTTGCCCCGTTTATAGCGTCTGTGGCGGATTTTATTGCCGCTTCCATCGAGTTTTTTACCTTTGTCAATTCATATCTCACGGAAGAGCTGACGGTATCAAATGAGGTCTCTGTGGTGTCAAGGTTGGGCGATGTTATCGTTGACTTTAAGCCGCCCGAAAGGTCTAACTCCTGCTGAGCTACATAGACGGTGTACGTCTTGTTGTTCTTGTCCTTGACGGTTATTATGTCGCCGACTTCTACGCATGGGTCTCCGCGCCATACGCACGTTGACGGCCACCATGACCGCCCGTTGTACCGAACATATATCGCGTCTATCTCCGTTGGAATTATAAGCGGATTTGCAAAAGATATCGGAACGCCCGTGCCCTTTGTGTATACGTTTTCATCAATGCCCGCAGTTATTGCTTCAACCTTTACGGCATTGTCGGCAGATTTTTTAAATCCGCCTTCCCATTGGACATCTGCCGTCACGGTGTAGTCATAGGTTGTGCCCGGGCTGAAAAACCACGAGATATAAAGCTTTCCCGCTGTGTTTATCCGTGCGGACATTCCCGCGCAACCGACGCAAAAGCCGAGAACATCGCGTTCGCTCTGTTCTGTCAATTCAGCCGCAGTTCCAACGCCGATAACGTGACTGTTCAAGGCGTTCTGTGCCGCCGTGTCTACATATGCAACACTCAGACCGTGCATACTCGCTATGTTCTCGACGACATCTTTGAGTGTTGTAGTGTCGGTCACGGTAATTGACGGCTTCCACTTGCCGCCCATTTTGTCTATTTCGTCGTAGCCCGAAACGGTCAATGTCTGCCCGTCGTCGTCTGTCTCGGGCTTCTCTGTCGTGAAATAGCCGCACGGGGTATAATAATAAGTCCCGTCTTCAAGCAAAATACCATTCTCAACAAAGGCTATTTTGTTGCGGTAATTGAAAGTTTTGGACGGATTGTCGAATGTCGCGGAATAAGAGCTTGAACCGACATCGCCTATTGTCGCGTCCTCTCCGCTGTTGAGAGCTTGCGATATACTCAAGCTGCGCAAGCCCTCAAGAATTGCAACATTGTCGGAAACGAAAGAGCGAACTCCCGCGCTTACCGTATAATGTCCGAATGTTATTCGGCTGACAATCTGACGTGTCGTCTTGGCATATGCAGCTCTGACCGCAGCTCTTTTTGTCGAGTTGGTTATCTTGTACACTGCTATGCCCCCTTACATTTCCGTCAAGTTAAAACTAAATTCTTTATACGTCCATAGATTTTCGCTGAATATCTGCTCAATCTCAGGTTCGAGCGTAGCACAATAAAATGTTTTTGCGTCAAATTTGCCCGTCATCGGGTTCGGCAACCAACAATCAAAGCTGTTAGACAAGATTATATCCGCAAGCGAGGCGTATTGAGTGTTGGTGATACCGCTCGGCAGTGTCGCTGTATACTTGTTTTTGCCCGTTATGATATCGCGGAACATCTTGCCTGTGTTATTGTCTCGACCGCTCTTGTCGCTGTCCAAAACATTGGTTGACGGCTTCAAGCTCATAGGTGTAGGGAGTACCGTCCATGTCGATGTACCCGTTTTTTTGATTTTCATTACGGCTATACTCATCCGCTCACCCCCGCGAGAGGCGTTTTGCCTGTTCTCCTGACAACGCCGTTATGATACTCAATCGCCGACTGTCCGACAACTCTACCGTCGAGCGTCGTATAAATTGTGACAGATATCGGGCGTGTGTTATCTCCGAGCTCGCTCAATACCTCTTTTACTGCCTGCTTCATTGTTGACAAAGGCGAAACGACTTCGGGCTCTCGCTTGTTATCGCCGAGTATGGCAGTGTATTCGCCGTAGTTTCTCGGAACAACCGTGCCTGTTGCAAGGCGAGGTATGCTGACGGTAGGCAGATTAAAGCCGAACCTCTTTCCGCCTATTCCGGGCACCCATTCGGGGATATTCCACGAGATTCTATTTGCTTTATTGACAACGGTATTAATGCACCGCTCGACGAGCGAAATTATGCCGTTGAGCCTGTCACGCCCTGCGTTTTTGACGGTGTCCCACATTCTCGTTGCGCCCGAAGAAATCGACCTAAAAACTTCTGACGCTTTATTTTTTACTCGGTTCCACACGCCGACGATGAAGTTGCCTGCAGAGTTGCCGAACGTCTTAATCATATTAAATGTGTAGTCGAATGTTCCGTTTTTCCTGCCGAGGTCTATGCTCTTCTTAAATGCCGCGATTCCGAGCCCTATGAGAACAGGGTTGCCCATCGCAAGCCCCATAACAAGAAGAGCCGTTGACAACGAAACCGCGCCCCACGTCAAAATAGTTTTAAGCCACTGCGGAGTTTCCGCGAAAGCTCCCGAAACCTTGCCGTAAGCAATGCCAGTTGCCATCATAGAAATTCCCGCGAGGATAAAAGGTATTCCCGAACCTGCCGCTGCCAAAAGAGCTATACCGACGATAATGAGCACTGCTCCTAAAATCAGCTGCGCCCATGTCACGACCTGTTTAATCCAAGGCGGAGTTTTGTCAAATGCGCCCGAGCCCTTGCCGAACGCTAACCCTGTCATGACAAGTCCGATGCCAATCAACGCCGCTTTGATGTTCATCAAAGCAATGCCAACCATAATGAGCGCGATACCGGCTAAAATCGAACCATAAGTTATAATAATTCTTATTTTTGCGTCCATTTCCCCGATGTCACTATCAAAGGAGGGCATAGACGCACCCGCGCTACTGCCGCCGTCCGAGCTGCTGTCCGAATTGCTGCTGAGCTGATTCAGTTCGTCGAAACTCGCAAGGCTTCGAGAAGCTTTTTCCGCCGCCTTGCCGACCTTGCTTGTCGCCGTTGCTTGCTTATTAAGTGCCTTTGCGTTTTTCTGCATTTGCGCGACGGATTTACCGAACATTGCGGCGGTAAACTGAGCAACGAAAGCCGTGACCTGTTCAAGCACAAGCAATAACTTTTTTAACGCGGGGAGTGCTACCTCGTAAATCGGCTGAAAAGCCGTCAAAAGGTTGCCCTTAATATTAGCGAGCGAATTTTGAATTTGTGTGTCCGTCGATGTCATCTTAGAAAGGAGGTCTCTGAGCTTTCTGAGAGCCTTCGTTATGACAGAGAAGATAAAAACTCGCTTTGCGAGCCCTATGACTCTTCTTGTGAACTTATTAAGCCCTCCCGTTGCGCCCGATAAGCCTTTTTTGAAGTCGCTGGGCACTTTCGAATCGAGAGCTTCGTTGAGCTTCATTTTGGCTATTTCCGCCTTGTTTTTTAGTCTTTCAAGCTTGCCCTCTGAAGCAGCTATCTTATCTTCGTAAGCTTTGAGCTGTGCGTCGCGGTCGGTCTGATGTTTTGCTTCGGCTTTGCTCTCGACTTTTTCGATTTTTTCGAGAACTTTGTCATATTCCGCCTGCAAGCTGTGGACTTTGTCAACCCACTCGCCGGACTTGCCATCGGCTCCGGCAACGCCCTGTTCCCACTGCTTGTCATATTCCGCGACTTGCTGCTTAGCTTCGGCTATTTTCGCTTTGAGCGTTTCGGCCTGTTCTATCAGCGGTTTTGCGGCTTCCGGCTCGATATATCCGTCGTCAGATTTAAGAGTTTCATATTCCGTGCGCAGTCTTTCGACTTCGGCTATCTGCTTTTCGACTTTGGCATTTGCTTCGTCAACGCTGTTTTGAAGCTGTTTCATCCGTGCTGTAGATTGGTCAACTTCCTTGCCGCTGAACGCCTGCTTGACTCGCTGATACATCCGCGACACCGACTTATTGACCATATCCGTTGCCTTGTTTACGCCGCTTGTATCGAATTTTGTGTCAAATTTGAGAGAGCCGTCAACCATTCAATCACCCCCGCTATCCTAAAAGTTTATTGAGCGCGTCACGTTCTGCCTGTTCCTGTGCCGAGTATTTGCGCTCAATGTCTATCATCTTTTTGTGTTCCTTGTAAAATTCTTGCTCCCATTTGTCGAGCTTCTTGTTTTTGTTCCTTTTTTCACGTATTTCCCGAACGGTTGTGAACAGGCACTCGCCTATTTCCGCAAAATAGCCGAGAAACGTCCACCAGTGCATATAAGGCACAGCGCGTACCTCTTGCCCTGCCGTCTTATTGACCGCCGAAAAAATCATTTTTTCATCCTGTGTCCATGACATGACCTTTTTTTGTCGTTGCTGGCTTGCTTCTCGGTAGTCCTCGCCGCCGTCAAGGAACCACGCCGCTTTTCTAAGAGCTTCATCGACTAACTCCGGCGGTATGCTATCCTTGTATAAGCACCTCAACATCACTTCCATGCGGTCATAATCGTTGAGTTCAGGGTCGTCGAACGCCTCAAAAATGATAAGCGCAACTCGATAATCGGAGCATATGTCATATTCTTTGCCTGCCAATTCGAGACAGGTCGGAAGATAGCCAATCATAAGCTGTTTTTGAACCTTGCGGTCTCCGCTTCGTATTTCTTTATGCGGGCTTCTGCCTTTTTGCGCTCTGCTTCAATGTCTTTTTCTATAATAGGCAAAATGGCGTTAAAAACGCGCTCAAAAAGCGGAACGCCGCCGCGAGTTGAAAGCGGTGAAGCTGTGCCGAACAGAACGCTGGACACCTCGGAGTTGAAGATATAGTCGAACTGACCGCATATGAACTTGCCGAGGTCGCGGAGACTATCTGCGGCGGTCTCTTCGTCGAGGTCTGCCGAACCGTCGCTCTTTATCTTTACGTTCTCGTATTTTTTCATTTCTTCGTTTATATTGTTTTTAGCGTTTCGCAGACGCTCTACAAGTCCGTAGTCGGCGGTATCTATACGGACAATTCTCTGCGGGTCGCCATTGATTTCGTAACTTTTAAAGCCGTCGTAAAAGTTTATACTCTGAGCCATGTTCTACCTCCATTTACAACAGTAGAAATTATTAGGGATTATTAATCTAAAAAGAGAGAGGGACTGCGCTCGCAGCCCCTCTTTTTTCGTTATGTGTTGTCCTTTGTAAATGTTTTTGCCGTAAGGTCAAAAGTGCCTTTTTCGCGGTTTCCGTTATAGTGGATTTCAAAGGGAATCTGCACACCGTCTTCGCCACCTATGGACTGCGGTATAACTATAGCGTTCTCACGATACGCCCATTCGCACGAACCGTCAGCCTTGAGCAGAACGTCAACAACGGTCGTCTCAAGAGCTGAACCCGTCGAGCGGTTATTTATTATATCCGCAAGGTGTTCATAGAGCGGGTCGCCGCGATAAGCATAATAAGGGTCAACAGAGCCCTGCGGCTCATAGCCCTTGACATTGGTCGAGTTCTCGCCGAGTATGTTCTTCTTCGTCTCCGAATCGGGATTCATCTCAATCGCATACTCTTCAAGGTCTTTGCCCAGTCTGACATTGTTTACAGTTGTGCCATTAAACGACGCATCAATAAAGTGTGCCAGATATTTACGCTCTATCTTCTCATTTGTTACAACGGGGTCGGGCATTTATAATTCCTCGCTTTCTATCGTATATTCGGCGTAGATTTGAAGCTGATATGTCACGCCGTCATTGACATTGCCTGTTGGCACTGCGAAAAGCATTGCATTCGCGCAGCTCATCTTCGTTATCTCGCCGGACAGCTCTTTGCCGTCAACGATAGATGTCACCGTGATGTGTTTCTGCTTTTCAAGCCAATAAGTCAGCTCAAGTAAAAAAGCACTGTGCGCCAATCTGTCAAACTCGTTGAACGGTCTGCCGTTGGCGTACAGTACAAAGCTGTGTTTGCGTTTCTCATTGCCTAAAATATCTTTTCCGACAAGCGCGTCGCCGGACGAATAGAGCCCGAAATCTCCGCTTTTATTTTCGGAGAAGTCAACGTGTAAGCCGTTGCAAAAGTCATCTATTTTAGGACATTTCGAGAGCATTTTCTTGACTGTCTCGATTATATTCATCTGTTCGCCGCCTCCTGAGCGTCTTTGAGTATGTCGTCGGCTCTGTCGGCTTTCATGCGTTCAAACCAGTGCGAACCTGCGAGCGGATTTTTGGTCGTGTCGTACGTCAGCGGTCTCCCCGTCGGGGCTTTACTCGGCGGTGACCACCAACCCACAATCTCGCCTTTTTCTTTGACTGGGATATTGGGCCCGTAGACCTCGCCCATATACAGATAATGCGCATAGGGCCCGAGCTGTTTGACCTCGCCCGAGCCTATGACGGTCGGAATAGTCAGTGCCTTTGACGATAAAAAGCCAGATTGATACGGGATATACGGCGACATAAACTTAATTACATCGGAATCGATAACACTTTGAATCGTGTGCATTTTTTCGTTCATCTCTTTGGCGAACGCCGAGTTCCAATGAATCTTAACGTTGAATGTGCCGATATAGTCCATATCTTTGGGCTGCTTTATTTGGTCGGACACGCTATCACCTCACATCAAGCTCGGTGTGACGCATTCCCGCCGAGCCGAAATCGCACATCCGGCAAGCCATGACCGTGTGGACGTCATAGACCTCAAACAACCGTTTTACGCTCGCGCTCTGAGTCTCTTCGGTCGAGTTATCAATCGTCAGAGTTACAGAGCCTCTGACTATAAGGTCTTTCTGCGGAGTGAGCTGCAAGAGCAACGGCAGAAAAACCGTCACCGTGTCGCTCTCGGTCTTGCCGTTTTTGCTCGTCGAGGCGGTCGACTTCGCGTCCCAAAAAACGCGCGGCAGGAATATCCGCTCGTATTTGCCCTCTACAAGGCGGTATACGGTTGCTTTTGTGTTAGTGTACATCTTTTTATCCCCTGTAGAGTAAGCCTGTGTCACCGAGCCACAGACGCAGAATACGGCTATGTTCCTGCTGACTCTCGCGGCGTCTGTCCGCTGCCGGCGCATAGGAGACGGAATAACTGCCGACGCTCTCGGAAGTCTTGCCCCCTTGACCGTCTGCGCTATGTTCCGACTGTAAACATTCGGCGAGCTCGCAGCAACAAGACTTAATCGCTTCCGTCACTTCTTCAATCCGGCTGAATGTGTGCCGCTCAATAACCTTGGAGGCTCTGACGGCGAAAAAGTCGAAGTCGTCCCTGCTCATTGCCTCTTGACCGTGAAGATAGTCGTTGATGTAATAGTCGTAATCTGCGTACTGCAATTCGCTCACTCCTTGCCGTGCTTCTCTGCTTTATGTTTTTCAAGCGCAGTCTCGCTCTTGTATTCCTTGCCGCAGATATCGCAGCGGAACTTCTTTTCCTCTTCGGGAAAAATAAGACCTATTACCGTCATATCGCGTCACCTCATGCCTTGTGGTGCAGATAGATACCCGCAACCTTGTTTTCGTAGGCATCGGCGATACCGACATTGCGATAGCCATACTTCCACGCATCGGCGGTCTGATTCTGGTCGGGAGAAATGAACTTAGGCGCAACATGCTTCTGGAACTGGATAACTGCGGGCTTATGGATGACCATAAAGTTGATATCCTTTGCGCCGCTCGCCTTTGCGTAGCCGCCTGCGGTCTCGTCGGTGGTCGAACTGTCGCCGTTGGATATAATCTTACCGGACTTCTGCGCAATCGCAGTATAAAATCTCGACTGCGGGACATCAACAACCTTAGCGAAACGGGTAAGTACCTCGCGGCTCTTGGTGGTATCCATATCCTGTACAAGTCCGTGCAGGGTGGGAGTAATGTAAAGATATCTCTGCTCAGTGGGGATTTCGTCCTCGTCCATCTTGGTGATTGCGGCTCTGAGTGCGGCGATTACTGCCGCGCCGTCGGAAAGAGTCGCACCAGCTGAAACCTTAGATATGCCGGTAGTGCCTGCGTATTTTGCAAAGCGGAAAGCGTCAAGCTCGGGGACAACCTTTGTTCTGATAAACTCGCCCGCGAGTCTGCCAAAAGCGATATTGGCGGTCTCCTGATTGTCCATATTGTCAACCGTAAACATCCTACCTCTGTCAAAATTGCACTGCACAGTCTCGTTGGTCAGCGTGACATCGCCGTCAACATAACCGCTGTTACGGCTATAATCGCCGAGTCCGCTCATGTCGAGCTTGGGAATTATAAGCTCATTCGCGTTTGCTCCGGCTCTGACGAGCTCTGCCGCGCCGTCAAGGTCGGAAGTGAGCGACGCAAGCTTATAAACCTCGTCGAGCATCGCCACAAACTGTTTTACGAGTGTTATACTATTTGCCATTAAATTTGACCTCCTCAGTCAGTTTTTAGTCCCATAGCGGCTCTTATCGCCGCCTCTTCGGGTGTGTATTTGCTTCCAATGGGCATTGTGCCCGTGCCTGCCGCAAAAGGCGGCGCGGCGTTTACCTTTACCGCCGGAAATTCCTCTTCGGCGGCTTTAATTGCATCATCGAGTCCGTCAATGGTAAGGTCGTCCTTTACCTTAAGCTTCGAGCGGTCGATGATTTTTGAGAGCAGCTTTTTGTCATAACCCTCTTTTGAGCCGATTGCCGCCTCGATAAGACGGTCGTTCGCCTGTTTAAGGGCATTTGCAAGGGCGGTCTGCTGTGCCTGCTCGCGGGAAGATATGCGATTATTGATATCGCCCAATTCTTCACCGTCAGCCACGCCGAGCGCCTTTCGGAGTGCCGCTTCATAGGTTTTGTTCTGCGTCCTGTACCCTTTCGCCTCGTTCCTCAGAGCGTGCACATAATCTTCGGAAAAGGTTTTACCTGTTGTAGGCTCGGGCGGTGTGCTCTTCGCCGGGTCGGTCTGACCTGCGCCGGGTTCGCCCTCTGGGAACAGTTTTAATCTTCTTGAAAAAATAAACATCTGGTTCATCCTTTCTGCGGAATCTGTCCGCATTGAAATTGTATAAAAACGCCGCCACCGGGACAGCGTTAATATCTGGATATAAAAACAGCGCCCTGCATTTGACTGCAAAACGCTGTAATTATTGAGTTGTGATATGACAAAACCGCCTTACTTTACGCTTGGCGGTTAAGCTTCTATAACCTTTTCGATTTCATCAGCCGAGAGGCTCACGGTCTCCCAGTCGTTTGGAGATGTTCCGACATCCACAAGAAAGTCTTTGTCACTTAAAGCCTCGACAACTGCTCCTATTCTGCCGTCTTTTAGAAGAACGGTATCATACTGTCTTACTTTCAACGTCTCTTAACCTCCTTTATGTAAGCACTCGTCATTCTCGGAACTCCGTTCTCAAGTATCCACGCAACAACAACGTTGGCGGGTATTGATTTTTTACCGTACAAAATCATTTTTTGCTCATAAGTTGTGCCATATCCGCTATTCCCTTTTGATTTAACGGGATACAATAAGGCGCGTTCCCTTATTTCGTCTCGCAACTCTTCCCAGTTATTAATATCATAACCTAAACGAGAAGAAAAAGCAACTCCTTTTGCATAGCCTACTTTATTTTCTTCGTTAAACAGATATTTCAAGAACTTACCGTCTTCAACTACCGCTTCTCGCGCATTTGGAAGTGCCAAACTGGGGTTACTTTTCAACTGTTGTTGCCGTCTTATACTTAGCTCTATCAAGGATTCTGTTTCTCTATTAATCGTTCTCGCCGCTTCTGTTGCTTCTTTGCCCTGCTTATAATCAAATCCGGCAGTCCGCAACCGTTCGGTCTGTGTTCTTAGTCCTGCGGCTCTTGAAAAGCGGGCGTATTCCTGATTTAATCGGGTATAACGCACCTGCGCGAGTTTGAGCTTTTCCTCGTCGCCTGCCGCTTCGCGGACGGTTATCTCGCGCTTGCACTTGCGGATTGACCACTCGAGTCGGCGCTGCATCTGCGTTGCCTCATATGTTGTGTAATGCTTACCGTCATAGATTACGCCCGCTACGTTTTTGCGCTTAAAATCTTCAAGCTGTTCTGCGGTGTATACGGGCTTTGATACACCCAAGATAATCGGAAAGGCGGCATGACCGCAGTTAAGCGTACCGATACGGCGCACGAGGCTGTCATTAAGCTTTTGATACTCCGCGTCGCTGTACTGCTTACCCTGTATCGGCTCATGGTCGGGCGCACTCGCGGCGTGTGCGGATATCTCCCAGCCGTCCGCGCCCATTTTGTCGTGATTTTCGGCACTTATCTTCTCCTGCATAAGTCCGAGCCCACCAATGATATTACGACGCACGGCAGCCTCAAGTGATGTTCTTGCGCCGCTCTGATAGTCAACAGCGACAAGCCCTTTATCATACAGATTTTTGCAAGCTTGCCGCACTGCCGTGTTATAATCCGTCGCGCCTGTAAATACCTGCTTAAAAGCGTAATCGCAACACGCATTATATGCCTTGTATAGCGGTAATTCATTGCCGTATGGGTCTATCATGCCGATTGTCTGCGTGATGTTTGTAAAATCATCTTTAGCAAGCTCGACAGCAGCGGAAACTATTTGTTGCAGACTGTTGTTTTTTTCAAACGGTATTGATTCAGTCGGCAATCGCGACATATCAAATTGATATCCAGCCTCTGCGGACTGTTCAAAAAGCTTTTCGACCTCATCACGCGACAAGCCCAGCAGTTTTGCGACACGCTTTTGTGTCGTCTTTCGGCTCGCGCCGAGCTGCTGCGCTTTCCATATCTGATATCCCGCCGTCGATGTTATCTCGCCCGCCTGCGCTATCCTGCGGGCTATATCGGCAAGCAGATAGTCAGTCACCGGGTCAATAACCTGTCCGGCAAGCACATTCAGCGCGTCTATCTTTTCGGGCGACAGCATTATTCATCACCGCTTTGCGTCAAACTTTCTATTTCCGGCATATACTTTGCACGGATATTTTCGATGTCTGCCGGAGTCTTGCACGGTTCCTCAAAATACCACGCTACAGCTATCTCAGGCTTAATCAAGCCCATCTGCACCATACCGACATACTCATTCCAGGTTTTGTCGCGGTTATAAAGTACACCGTCGCCGTAATCAAGCACCGCCTCGTCGGGGTCAATAGTGCTGTGACCGTTTATGCGGTAAATCTCGCCAAGCGCAGAACAAATTACAAGCAAGTCTCTGACCGCTTGTGTCCACATGCTCTGCAAGTCGATAATTGTAAGGTTATAGTCGCCGTCAGAAGATGTTATCTCCGTTGCCGTTCGTTCGGCTTCCTGAACATCCGACAATATGCCGCGTTTGAATCCGATAAGGCTCTCGATGTTGCGCAGATACTCCGTTTTTCTTGCAAGATAGCTCTGCTCACGGAACGCGGGCGAGAATATCGTAACGCCGAAGTCCTGCGGGTCGCCGTCAAACCGTGTGAATACATCATCCACAACGCGCTTATTGCCGTTGCCGTCGCGCTTTATAAGGTCATCAGATACCATTATTCGCGCTCTGCCGAGTTCAAACTCGTTGCACAGCTGTTGCTCATTGCGATTTATCCTTGCGATAAGGTCAGCGGCGGGAGCATATATTGACACTCCGTCAAAAGACCCGTCAACCGTGTTATAGAGCGGCGATTTAAGACTCGCAAGCCCCAGCCCAGCAACGGGCAACTGCATTATCGGTTGCAAATTTGCATATTTAGCAAGCGACGCAAGCGGCACTTCCGTTCCCAGTGTCCCGGCATCGCCGGAACGGAAAAGCTTAGTTTCGATTGTTAGCACATAACCCGCCGTCCTGCGCTCAAGCAGTGTGTAATAGTCGCCGCCCTCTACCGTCAGCTCTGCTGTACCTACGCTTGTAAGCTCTCCGCGCTCGTTGCGTGAGAGCGGGGCGAAACAGTCGCGCCGTATCGGCACAAATATAAAGCCGTCAGCGGTTGGCACGGGCTTTATAAGACACTCGCCAGAGATTAACATCTGCTGGAATGCCGCTCTTCTTGCCCGTTCAAGGTCTTCCAGCGTTGTTTGCGCGAAGGTATTTTCCGAGCTCGCAGAGTACTCCGAGAACGCCGTTTTTACAAGTTTGTTGACTATAAGCACCGGGAGTCTCTGACAATCGTCGAGCTCCTTGTCTTTGTGGTCAAAGTACATTGTAAGCCACAGCTTTATAGCCTCTTGCATCTCTGCCGTCGTTATATCCTTGACCCCGAATGCATCGGAAAAATTGTATATTTTGTTGCAGTTAAGCAATGCAGATATTACACTCATTTTTTGTCCCCCGTGTTGATGATTATTTTGCGCATCTGCCGCGTGCCGCGCTCAAATCCTTCGACATATGCCCTCAGACGTGCGTTTTCTCTCTCAAGGTCAAATATCCTTGCCTTGAGTCTGCGCGTCTCCTCTGCGGCACTCTCGCGGGCATAAGAGGGCAGATACTTATCGCATATCCACCGTTTTATCTTCGTCATCGTTGTCCCCCCCATGCCCCATCCAGCGGAGCTCCCTTCTCAATATCGTGTAACAAAAGTAACGCATATCGTCCATCGCGTGGTCATATTCCTTTACAACCTTATCGACCGTCGATTTATCGTCCCAACGGTACATGCCGAACTCTTTCAAGATTCCCTGACAGCTTGAATTTATCTTGATAACGCCGCCTTTGACCATTTCAGAAGTGACTCGGATTCCGTCAATTACGTCGTTCTTAGCTTTTCGCACGGAAAATCTGCCGTGTTTCCTAATACAGGTTATAAAGCTCGCGGCGGATGGGTCAACAATTATTCGCTCAACGTCATAGCCTTCCGCCAGGTCTTCGACCGCTTCATAATATTCCTCGTCGGTCAACTGTCTTTGACGTTTGCGCCCGTCATAATAAAACTCTTTTATTCTCGTTGCAGTCTTGCCATTTAGGCACCACAGACCCGCCGAGAACGGGTTTAGCGTGCCATAGTCGATAGAAATAAAATACCGCCCCTGTTCGGGAACGGTATCATCAATTAAAGTGTTTACATCGACATCGTACACAAGCCCGTCGGCAGCTACCCACAAGCCCAGAATAAACCTCTGATAAAACACGCCCGACGGGTACAACCTGAAATATCGCTCTCTTATCTCGTCGGTAAGTGACGGATTGTCGGTTAATAAAAAGTGTATGTGGTAGACATGTTTCTCTTCGGGCTTTGTCACCCATTCTTCGTAAAACCAATGTGCCGGGCTGTCGGGGTTGCAGTTGAACCAGTACTTTGACCCGGTCACCGAACATCTCGCGATAGCCTGTTCAACAAACGAGCGAGGCATAAGGGCGACCTCGTCGAGCAGAACGCCGCCGAGTGTCATGCCCTGAATGAGCGACGCCGAACTCTCGTCTCTGCCGCCGAACACATAGAAATAGTTTGTCTTGTCGTTTCCGGTCACCACAAGAAGCTTGTTTGACCTCTTATAATTAAGCTCAAAATAAGCCGTTAAATCGGTCATTCCGAGCAGCGGCGTTATTATGTTACGCTCTGCCGATTGGACGGTCTTGCCGCATATAGCGAACGTCTGACCGTCAAAATACCGCATAGCCCAATGAATGAACGACAGAATCATGCAGACGGTCTTGCCTGAACGGACTGCACCGTCGCATATAATAGCGTCATATTTGTCTTTATCCTTGCCGTGACACCAGCGCAAAATCTCTTTTTGCTTTGGCGACAGTGTTGTTATTTTCAATCGTCGTCACCGTCCAGTGCCTTGTAAAGCTCTGATATGTCGCTCTGCTGCTGACCGCCATTCTCGGCTGCAAGCTCCATTAAGGCTTTAAATGCCATTGTGTCGCCGTTCATCGCCCGGTTGAGCTGCGCGTATATCATCGCCTCTTTGGCTGATATATTAGCCCCGTCCGTTATCTCGCTCAGGTAGTTGACTTCTGCCGGGTCACTGTTTTTGAGGTACATCGACATGGCGCGTCTCACTATTTCGCGGGTATCTCTCAGGTCACGGCGCACCTCGCCTGAACGCTTTCCGCCTTTCCTCTGGTCTTCCACTGTTAAAGTGTGCCTTTTGCCCCCGAAATTCGTCTGCTTTGCCATGCCACCACCTCTCTTTTATAGGAATCTTAAATTACCGTTCTATGCTTTCGGCGACATATTTGACCGCGTCATCGTTTCTGCGCGGGTTTTGCTCGTACGGCTTTAAGTCTTTTACTTTTTTTGTGATTATTTCCATAATATCACCATAACAAAGCGTTGTCGGCGGCTATCCGACAACCGAATAACCACCGACAACCAACGGGAAGGAACTAACTTATAGGTGTGCAAAGTCGGAGTTGAACCGAACTGTCGGGGTATGGGGGCCCCGACAACAACCGTGTTTCGCCGTGTTGCCCTGCTATTGTACCCGCCGCAGGGCGAAGCGGGGAAAGGAGATAAGAAAAAAGAAAAATGAAAAATGGAAAAGAGAACGGAAATTGTATCAATGCACGAGAGCTGCCATATCCCGTCCACCTCTACGCATATATAATACCATAACTGCAAACTGTATTTCTCTGTATTTCTCTGTATTTCTCTGTACACTTTCAGCTTTTTTGCCCTTCTTTTTGGTCGATAAGATCTTGCAGTGCCGTTCGGGCTTTGTTATTTGTTTTCCAGCACCACTCCCGCGAGTAGCCCATTTCCGCAGATATGTTTTCAAATGTCATTCCGCTGAGATATCGCAAGAGCAACAGCTCTTCCCATTGTGGCGGGAGTTGAGCAGCTAAAGCGTGAAACTCGTTCTCCGCGTTGAATTTCCGCCTGTAAGTGTCGATTATCTCGTTGCTAAGGTCAACATACTGCGCTACAAGGCTGCTCACCTTGTCCTCTGAGGTGCTCTGCACGGCTTCGGACAACGGAGCGGTGATAGATGTCAACATTTCAAACAGTTCCGCTCTTTGGCGTTGCTTGAACGATATCTCGTTTTCTAAGTGCCTAATGTGATTAACACATTCGGTGACGGTCACAATATCACCTCTATCTCTGTTCTCGGATTTTCCTTGTCATAGCTTCCGCACAGCTGAAGCTCGACGTTTGAAAAGCTGTCATCTTCAATTATTCCGGCTTCCCGCAAGCCGTCGAGGATAAACTTGCCGTTGTAATTGTCCGGGTCGTGCCGTTGCCTTGTTCGGAAAAAGTATGTAATTCTGACAACGCACTTTTTTGTTGGCTCGGAAGGTTTCGGTCGGCAGTATGCCGCGCAAATGGCTTCCCACTGCTTTTTTTCTGCTCTGTACGCCCATACATTCTCGCGCCCGGCGAACTTGTTGAGCGACGGCGGGATATCGGGAATAGTGTAGATGTATCTTTTGCGTTCGCATTGTGGGCACACCTGTCGTCCCTCGGGGACTATCGCGCCGCAGCATACACATCTGTCTGCATCAGCCATCATAATCACCCCAATCTAACGCTTGTCCGCAATATGGACAATAAGCAAAAGGATGCATCTCCTTGTGCTCTGTTTTACAGCTCGGGCATTCACAGTCATATATCATATACCCATGACAATCTATCGCATAATTTTCAACTTTCTTTGATATCTGCTTTTTGAGAGCGGCAACACCCATATCTAAGGCAAGCATTGATATCTGCTTTTTGAGAGCGGCAACACCCATATCTAAGGCAAGCATTGATATCTGCTTTTTGAGAGCGGCAACACCCATATCTAAGGCAAGCATTAAATCTCCCTCGGGCGTTCCGTCGCCCGCATAGACAATATCGCTCCCGTACAATTCTCTGTCGGATTTCAACTCTTTGATTGCCTGTTCTGTTGTCATTATTCTTCCTCCCATATTGTTATTTTTAATTGTCTACCGAGCCACGCAAGACCTTGTTTTGTGAGAGCGTACCAAACAAGCAACGCACCCTGCCGTCTTTCTATCACGCTAAACGGCAATTTATCCAAAATCGGATTTCCGTCCCGCGGTGCTTCGCAGTAGTTCCGATATGGTTTATAAAACGCTTTACCGTGTCTGTGATAAGGGCTTTTGTAATCAAGCCCTATCATATGCTTACAAAGCTCAATCGCTCTTGCAAGCTCCTCTTTGGTTAAGCTCATTTCTATTCCCATATCCGTACCCATAATGCCATAACACTCCGTATGTTCTCTATCTCGTTTGTCAATCCAATTTCGTGGGTGTCTGCACCCCAATGAGCCGTCTTTATACTCTATACCGTATTCACCCTCACATTCGGGGCAGGTATCATCATATGGTGCTAACGGGCAACAATCACATCTCATCATTCGTACCTCCGTCCATTTTTTGCGCTCGACTGCAAAAATCTTTTTCAGTAACATACCCGCCGAACTCGTTACAAAAATGATAGTTGTTAGATTTCACAAGTTCATAATTTTTGCAACCCTTACATCTGACGATTTCCGGAACATCTACGGCGGGAGCTTCTTTTAAAATTTTAACAGCGGCATTCCAGCCGTCCGCATAGCCTTTGTTCTCAAAAATATCTCGGGTACACAAGCCTATCCCTAGTGCAGCGCGGTCTATGTAATCAGCCATTTGTTACACCTCCATTAAAAATTTCTAATTTGAAACGCATCCCCGCACCGCACAATATCGGGATAGTTTGACATCGCTATCTTTTGTGCGTAAGGGTCTATCTCATAAGCGTAATACTCAATATTTTTAAAACCCATTTTGTCGAGACAGTATCTGCCTGTTGCTATGCCGTCATACATAGACAACACAACAAGCTTTTCGTCACGCGGGACATCTTTAAGCGTATGATTCAAGAGATGTATAATAACCTCTGCCGTCCATCCGTTGCCGAGAGCTTTATATCTTTGGCTGTTACTTACTGCGGCAGTGTAGCCGTCCGGCATGGTCTGTAATCTCTCACATTCTGTAGGCGTAAGCTTGCGTATAATGTAGTAACCATCTCGCAGTTTTATAGGGTATCGTCTGCCCTTAATGGTAACCTGCCCATCTCTAACTTCATATACTGTATAGACTTTTCCGTCCGCACAGCTAACGGCTTTTATTGGGACATTTCCAACAAACTTAATAGGTATTGCATAAAGTCCTGTTTTCGTGCCTTGACCTCCGCTGCTTTCTATTCTTCCGCGATATCCAACGCAGACAGGCTCGCAAATCGGGTTATCTTTCAACACTGTGCTAAGCGTGTTTGTTTTGCCGTCTGTGCGTGGGTGCAGTTCGCTCAATTCATGAAATCCGTGGTGAACATCCCCCGCTTCGTACTGCTTGCGGACCCTCTTGGCTTCCTCTGAGCGTTTATATCTCATACAGACAGGTTCAGCAACCATCGTTCGTTGATTTTTCTCCAAAGTATTCCACGCTACCGCTCCGCCATAGCTGGCTGTGAGCGTGTACGCCTTTTCGCGGCAAGACAACTCTTTTCCGCTTTCAAGCACATCACGTAACAAGATTCCTCTGTTTTCTGGTTGTTCTATATCACCGAAATTCGTAACATAAAACCTCTGACGATGTTGCGCCGAAACCAACGCGCTGTCTATGTGTGTAAGCCGAACTGATGGGTCCTTGCCCCCACCAAGAGCGGAGTAAATCGCGTCTTTTATGGGTTGAGCCGCCGACTTATTGTTTTCATACAAAAATATGTCGGGCTGGAATTTCTCTTTCGCTATCCGATAATTCTCGAACAGCTCCCAGCCTATACCTTCCGGCAGAACTTCACGTCCGTTTTTCTGCGCTATACTCCACTTTGTGCAAGGGCTGCCGCCAATTAAAAGTTTAATCGGCGTTCCACTCCTTGTCACCGTTTTGTTGCAATCCATTTTCTTACCTCCCGCTCGAGCCGAATCCGTTGTTGCCGCGTGCCGTCTCGTCAAGACTATCGACGACTTCAAGTTCGTCGCTGCAAATCGGCAAAATGATGAGCTGCGTTATCTTATCGCCTTTTTCGACCATGTAGGGAATCCGGGTGTTGTTATACAGCTTGACGCAAATACTGCCTGTATAGCCCGCATCAATAACGCCCTCGCTCGTTATGCCGCGTTTGACATTAAGTCCGCTCTTGCTCTTGAGGAATCCGACGAACCCCCGCGGTATCTCGATATGTACGCCAATGTCAAATATCGCGCTTCCCTGTGCTGGGACTATCTGACGCTCCCTTGCCATGAGGTCAAAGCCTGCGTCTTCGGGATGTGCCTTGCAGGGCTTGTATGCGTCTTTATCTAAAACAATCTTCATTTTGTTAAGCTCCTTTTGTTTCTTCATCGTTCATAGGTTCATTCCAGCAGTTCTTACAAGTCCCCGTGTAATCGCAGTCCTCGAGCGTCGAGTATATTCCGCCGTAGATTTTTTTTCTGCACACAAACGGACTCCCGTCTGATTTGCTTGGTGCTTTTGGAAACTTCTCAAAAAAGTCCTGCGCGTATGTTTTCTTCGGGTGTTCGTCGCTCCACTTTTGCAGGTTATCCACTGCTTTTATGATTTTTTCGGCGCTTACGTCTGTAGCAGAACTCCCGCAAAAATCAAGCCCACGCATCGGGCATTGCTCTTTGTTAGCCGCATCAGCCGCGCAGCTGTCGCGCGAGTCACAAAGTCTTTTGAGTTCGGGATAAAAGTTTATCGTTTTGTTGCAATCCATGATTTTTCCTTTCTGCCCGGACTTTCGCCCGGGCACTGCATTATTTTTTCTTGTACACTATCGGCTTTTGTGCCGCCGCTCGTTCGAACTCCGTCAAATCATACGACGCTCGCCCGGTCGGCTTAACATCTGCGGTCAGGGTCTTGCTGTCACGCCGTGCCCAGTTCCGAATCGTCGCAAGGTGATTTTTGTAGCTCTTGCCCGTGCTTGCCATATACGCGCTCAGGCGTTCGATTCTGTCAGACCAGTCAAGAAACTCTTTTTTGAGCTTTTCAAGGTCTTCGTCTGTCAGAAGCACGTTTTTGTATTCACCGTATTTATGGCGCGTGGGCTTTTCTTTATCTATTTCTTTTATATTCTTATCTATATCTTCTTCTATATCTTCTTCTGTCGCGTGATTCTGCGTGACGCTTGCGTGACGCGTCACGTTGCCTTGCGTGACGCTTACATTTTCCTCCGCGATTGCTTTCTGTCGCTGTCTATAATTAGCAGAGCGCACGCGCGATAGTTCTTTCTGCCTCTCGGCGACATCTAAGGACTGATGTTTCTCCCAGTTTGGGATAGTTATTGTGCCGTTCACAACTTCTATCATTCCGAAGCTTTCAAAGGTGGTAAGAGCGAGTCGCACGGTAGATATAGGACGGCGAAAGATAGTTGCAAGCATTTCTTCGGTGTACGGTATGCGGTCGCTAAGCATAAGCACGCCGCAGTTATTCTGCTTGCCCGCAAGACAGAGGATTTTGAACCATATTACGATTATGGAATCAGCGTCGGGCATACTCTCGATGAGCGCTATTTTTTCATCGTCGAAGATATTAACACAGAGTTTTATCCATTTGAGCTCCATTGCCTCAGCTCCTTTTTATTGTCCTGAAATGGGCTTGTACGGGAACGGTATAGAATCCCTCAAGCTCGGCGACATAGCGTCTAAGCCCTTGCGCTCTGCGTGACAAGCTCCTGCAACGGCGGTCTGTCTCGCTGAGGAAGGCTTTAATTTCGGTTATGTCGTCGGAAAGCCAATATCCGACATAACGGGAAGATGAGAGAATCGGCGCTCCGCCGTCCCTTGCAAGCTCTATCAGCTTGCGAACGGTTCGGTCATCGAGTCCCGTGCAAATGCAAAGGGCTTCGCGGGTGACTGCGTTTTCTTTCCCTTTCGGAATGTAATCGAGTATGTTCATAATCCACCTCAGAACGGCAAGTCGTCGCTTATGGGTATCTCTTCGAAGTCGTCGTTGTTCGGGGTCTGCGGTTTTTCTGCCTTTGACCCGCAGAAGCTGACCTCGTCGGCGACAATTTCAAACGCTGTGCGCTTGTTGCCGTTTTTGTCCTCGTATTTGCGGGTCTGTATGCTGCCCCTAAGCGCTATCATTGCGCCTTTTTTGAAATATTTCTCGACAAACTCGGCTGTCTGTTTCCACGCAACGACATTGATAAAGTCGGTCTGCTCGCGCTGAAATCTGCGCTCGACGGCGACAGCAAACGATGTTACCGCCGTGCCGTTCTGCGTCTGTCGGAGCTCGGGGTCTGCTGTCAATCTGCCCATGAGAATTACGCTGTTAATCATTGTTTGATCTCCTGTTATTTAAAAAATCTTTCGACGACGTCTGATACATGCGGCGGATTCTGAGCTCGCAGTTAAGTTTTTCGATTGCGTTGTCGTTTGCCGTCTTGTAAAACTTGCATTTGTCGCACTCGCGCTTTATCAACGCTTTGCAACCGTTATCTGTTGCCGAGCCATAAGCAAAACAGTTACGCTTCTCCATTTTTTAGCCCTCCTTAAAGGTAGTTTTTTCCGAAAAGCCTGATAAAGTCATCTTTATCCCAGCCGTAATATTTCATTGCTGCGTTTTGGGCGTATCGGTGTATGTAGTCCATTGTATCTTGATTGTTGTGTACGGCTTTATCACCATACATATGACATCCCATATGACAGAGACGGACTTTCAAGCCGTACGCCTCGCTTGCGTGTCGTGCCGAGCCTCCAAAACAGTGGTGCCAGTCCATAGGTGCGCCCGACCTGCCGCAGAGAAAGCAAACATCTTCATCGGTCTGTAGAATTGACCTCATTTCCACGCCTCCTTTAGCCGTTCGAGCTCTTCAGGTGTCATTGTCTCTATGCCTTGAGCTTTGCACTCTGTTACAATCGTGTCAATCAGCCGCGACATCTGAACAGTGTCATAGACCGACGAGCCGTAATAGAGCTGTATGCAAGTGCAATCGGGAATTTTAGATGGAAGTGTGACCGTCAACCAGCCTAAGCCGTTGTGTTCCCAGCCGTCGCGAAGCTTGTCTACCGCTTTATTTTGAACGCACACGGTTTCAAAGTTATCGCCGATTTCCTTTATCGCACTTTGGTATATCTCCGACATCGTCAAGTGCAGCTTTGCGGCGAGCTTGCCGATGAGAACCCAGCAATAAGCATTTGCGTCAAGACTGCGTTTCTTCTTTTGTCGCCCGACGGTCAACTCATAGGGCTTGTCGGAAGCATTAACCTCTGTCACTATGCGTTGACCTTCTTCGCGGTTCTTAACTTTGAACTTTAAATAGAATCCATCGGACTCAAAGAGCCAGTCGGCTTTTTCGATTGTCATGACTGCTCCTTTGCGGCTTTGAGCCAGACGGCTATCTGAGTTTTTGCACGCTCCGCTAAACTGTCGGATATAGTTTCAAGAGACATGCCCTCGGGGGCTGAAATTTGCCGCATAAGCGCGTTTTCGACTTCGCCTATACTTTTCCCTCTGAGCTTCGCAAACGCGCTCATGAGGTCGCGTGTGGCAAGATTTACGGCTTCACGGTTTGTCTTTTCGTCTGCGGGTGTGGTGTTCTGAGAGCTGTATTTGCTTCTCCCTGCCGCCCAATAGACATTCGCACCAAAGCCTAACGCCTTACAAGCGACGGAAAGCGCGTCGGTGTACGCCATTTTGAAACACTCGTCGGAGGTATAAGCTCTGCTCTTTTCGTTCGAGCCCTTTTCATTAGATATGTACGACGCACCGCCGATTCCGAAGATAGGCTTGCTCCACTCGCCGTTTTCTTTGACATAGAGGTTGAGCGAGACATGTGCCGTCTTTGTCCCGTCCGCTCCGTCCTCGAGCCAGTGATTGATATTGTCGGTATACCATCCAATGCCGCAAGCCCCGAATACCTCGGTCAGCTTCTTTATGCGCCACATCGGGTTAATGTCTGTGAATCCCTTGAGACGACCCGCCGTGATTTTCTTCTGTGCGTTGCCGGGCACTTCGCAAACCCTGCTGTAAATTTCAAAATTATCCATGTTGCACCTCACTTAATCTGAATGTTCTGAACTTCCACAATGTCCGCGCCGTCAAACGATTCGCCGGACTTGACCGCCGTTTTGACATCGGTTTTGCTGATTTTCGGGGTGAATATGACGAATTTCGGATATTTTTCCACAAATGCGGCTTCATCTGCGATTACGAGACGTTCAGACTTGCGGAAAGCGACTTTGTTTCTCGCGCTCTCGAAAGAGGTTTCACCTCTACACTGCATGGAGCGAGATACGCAACCCTTGAGATAGTCAGCGGAGTTCTCTTTTGCCTTTTTTCTTGCCGTTAGAGCTTTTATTTCCTCGTCTATCATCTTAGCTTCGGCGGTCAAATTCTTGATAGCACAAATGGTGTTGTCCAGCTTGTCTTTATAGTCGCCGTTGAGCATTTCGAGGGTATCTTCGATAGCGTCCTCCGGGATTGTCCCATCTTCAACAGCAGAGATAAAATCGAGATATTCGCTGTCGAGTTCATAGAGCTTCATCTTTTGGTTTCTCCTTTCATTATCTGAAATAGGTAGTTGATACAATCGGTTGCTGCCATTTGTTTTATTTGTTCGTCCTGTGCCGCCGTCGTCTGAACGGGCGGCGTTTGGTCTGCATCGTTGTATCTCATATTCGCTCCCTCAGTCGCACGGGCAGAAGAATGTACGTGCTCATTTCGTCCTTGAAAACCATCGGCGAAACTGGCGAGCTTACCAAAAACCTATCGGTTTCAGCCGCTTTTAAGACGTTTAAAAGGTATTTAGCGTTGACGCCGAGCGTTAAATCGGCTTTTGTCTGTGCCGCCACAGAATCGTTGGCACTGCCTATCGTTGCCTTGACGGAGATCTCTATTCCGTCGCTTGAGAATGACATCTTAACGGGCTGTGTCTCTGTGCTCGCAAGAATCTGTACTCTCTCGCAAGCCGCCATGAGCGACTTAAAATCAGTCTTTACTAAAGCTGTGTCATTGGGTATGATTTTTGCAACATCGATTTCCCACGTCGTTGACATAAGCCTTGAAAATAACGTATAATCACGAGTTCGGGCAACAATGTGTTTTTCGGAGATAGATATTTCCACTGCGTCCGTCGCGTCCAAAAGCTCTGAAAGTGCTTTCGGAGGTATCATCGCCGTTCTCTCGTCAACCGCCTTGCTGAGCGGTATACTTGATTCCGCGAGCGTAAAGCCATCTGTCGCGCAAAGTTTAAGCTCGCTCGACATAGTCATTCTCACGCCCTTATCTTCATCCGCGCAAAAGACCGTCTTTTTAATCAGCTTGACTAACTTCTCACCGTCAACGCAGCAGGTCACGCCGTTTTCAGTCGTCGGTAATGCGGGGTACTGCTCCGCAGGTATGCCTTTGACCTTGAGATTCGAGCGTCCGTTCTGAACGATAAGAACATCTTCATCTGTTGATAGTGCCGTCTCAAACTTTTGGAGCTTGCCCGTTGCATTTGTCAGAATCTTCGCGTCCGCGATTATCGCTCCAGGAATCTCTACCCTCGCGGGGATTTTGACGGATATCCCAATCGTGAGATTATATCCCGTCACGGTCAGGACTCCACTTTCTGCCGAGAGCAAGAGCCCGTTTGTAGCCGGAGACGGCGATTTGTCAATAACTCTCGCTGCTTTGGCGCAAGCCGCCTTGAGGTCGTATGTGTTACATGTCAATTTCATTGTTAAGCTCCCTCCATTAAATCAAATAGCGTCGGTGCGCCTATCTGTGCTTCTGCCGCTTCGAGATAGCCCACGCCATCGCGGAAATAGTCGGGGTTAAGTTCGCAGCCGTAGCCCCTGCGCCCCATTTTAACCGCCATGTACGGAACGGTCATAAGACCGCCGAACGGGTCATATACAAGGTCGTTTTTGTTGGAATATCTGTTTATTATCCGCTCCACAATATCGAGCTGCAACGGGCACACATGAAGATTCTGACGGCGTCTGCTCTGCGTTGTGTTGAGTGTGCGCATACGGTTGATATCGTCCCATATCTCGTCGCTCCAACTGCCGGGCGAGACCACTGCGAAAGTGGCGGGAAGATGTCCCTTTTCATCGAGTTCTTTTGCGAGCTTCACGTGGTCTGCGTAGTCATATACCGTTTCACGGGAATATTGACGATACATTCTCTCGAGCACTCGGACGGGCGCGTTTTTGAGTTCCTCGCGGGTGACAAGTCGGTTCCCGCTTGACCGCTGATAACCGTTCGCGTCAATCTGCCACTGGGCGCGGGTATAGTCGTCCTTGCTTTTGGTGACGGGGACATCTGCATATCCGTCCGTTGTATCGCTCGGAAGCTTGCGAAAAAGCAAGATATATTCGGGACAGCCGACGCCCATCTTCGTACCGTCTTTGCACTGCTCCGTCCAGCCGAGACGGTAAGTCTGATTGTTCTCGCGGACAACATCGGTGCAGACCGTTATCATGCCGAAATACTGAAAGCCGTGCTTAATGTAGTGACTTATGCACATCGCGTGAAACGGTTCAACTGTCGGGAATCCCGTGCCCGTCGCGTTGCCGAAGAGAACGCGGTCTTTGACATGAACTGCGCAAACTCTGCCGGGCTGTAACACACGAAGCAGTTCAGGTGTCAAATAGTCCATTTGTTTGAAAAACTGGGCTGTTGTCGCGTTATGCCCGAAGTCGTTATATGACGGGGTATATTCGTAATGATTGGAGAATGGGATTGACGTGTGAATCAGTCCGACGCTATCAGAGGGCATTTTTCGTGTTTCTTCAACGCAGTCGTTATTCACGGCTGTGAACCTTTCTCTTTTGATTTCCACTCTTTTAACTCCTTTACTTCTTTTCAACTGCTCGGCGATATGCGGAGACGACAATCCGTATTTCTTGATGATTTCGGACATCTTCTGTGCTAATTCGTCGTGCCGTTTCCACTTCTCACGGAGCGCTTCCCAGATTTCTTCTTCCGCTTGGGTATAGATTATGTCGATAATCACCTTTTCGGTCTGCAAGAAGCGGTGTATTCTGTGAATCGCCTGAATAAAGTCGTTGAACTCATAGTCAATACCGACGAATATCGCACGGTGGCAATATTTCTGAAAATTGCACCCGCAGCCGGAAAGGCTCTTCTTTGTGGCGAATATCCTTGTGCGTCCCTCTTGGAAGTCAATAACGCGGCGTTCGCGTTCGTCATAGTCCATACTGCCGTAAATGTCGACAGCTTCGGGAATAGCCTTTTTTATTGCGTGACGTTCTGCTTCGAGGTCGTGCCATAAAATAAAATGCTCGTCGGGGCTTGCTTCGTCTATCAGCTCTTTTGCTTTCGCTACTCGCGCCGATATGCTTGAGCTTTTCTCACGTGCCGCCTCAGATAACGATGTCGCGGTATCTCTCAGCAGCTTAAACTGTCCGTCACGGTCGGCGGGCAAGTTTTCCATGTCGTCGTCTATGACATGGGTGCGCACTTCGAACGGCGGTAAATCGTAGCCCGTCGCATCGAGTCCAAGGTCGGCGGGCGAGCTTAGGAACAGCCCCCACGACGCAACCCAGAGCCAAAATTCACGCTCCATACTCGGATAGAGCTGCAAGTTGTTAGCTTTCGTTGAATCGCGCTTAAAAAACCGTGTAAGCGCCTGTCCCGTGTCCATAAGGTCGAGAAATCCTGCGTAATGGATAAGCTCTTTATATCTGTTTGGGCTCGGCGTGGCGGTCGCCACAAGCTTATATTTAATTCCCTTGAACTTCGGGAAAAAAGTTTGATAGGTTTTTGAGCCATAAGAGCGAAGTACCGCCGCTTCGTCGAGACTGACCGCCGTGAAATATTTGGGGTCTATGTCTCCGTCTCTGACTCGCTCATAGTTGGTCATGAGGATTTGTGCGTCTGAAGCTCTTACCTCGTCCATACAGGTGACATATACGGGCTCGGGGATATGCAGCAGCTCTCTTGCGTCACGGGTGAACTCTTGACGCACACCGAGCGGCAAGACGATAAGAGCTTGACCGCCTTCATGCTCGGTGACTATGCGACAAAACTCGAGTTCCTGCACGGTCTTGCCGAGTCCGAACCGCTCGAACAGTCCGCGTCTGCCGCCTCTGACCGCCCATTGAACGGCGAGTTTCTGATGAGGTTTGAGTGCTGGGTTAATCTCGTCAAGCGATATCTCGAACCCGCTCTCTTTGGCGACTTCTATCTTGTCGTCGAGAAATTCATCATATGTTTTCATTAACTTTCATCTTGTCCCACGGGACAACTTTCCTTTCTCTTCTTTTGGCACGGAAATACGGACAATATGTATCTGTCGCCTTAACCTCGCGGAATTTACCCGTCAAAAGGGTATAGTGACAAGCCATGCCGTCCCAGTCCGCGCCGCTGAACATTCTGCCTGACATTCCGCATAGATATCTGCATTTATAGCATATCTTTGCGCGCTTATATTCGCCCACTGCGGTTCCTCTTTTCTTTGATTTTCGACGTTATCTTGTCCTCGAAAGCTATGAGCTTGTCCTCACGGCAAAAGCCATAGATGATAAGTGCGACGATGGCGATTTCGAACACCGTCTGAATCACGAACTTCAGTATCATTTAAGCATCTCCTCAAAGTTCTTATTTATTCTTGTGCCCGAATAGACCGTCGAGTTCATGGCTACTACGGCGAGCATAGCGTCCGTGAGCGCATCGAGTTCCTTTGACGCAATAGCAGGAGTCTCAGAGATGACTTTTATGACGAACTTGCACGCGGTTATAATTGCCGGAGCGCTGAGGGGAGTAACTGTCACGGAGTCCACAATGTCTTGCGCGATATCAGCCGCCAGCTTTGCGATTGCTAACATATGACCTTGTTTATCGTCCAGCTCAAATGTTGTGTAGAGGTCTTTGTATAATGGTATGTGTTTTTCCTGCATTTTCTTTTCTTCCTTTCTTTCAGTTAGGCGAAAAACCTGTGCCCGCCTATCGTGCATATGTATGTCTGCGATTCGTGCCACTCGCTGCTTACAAGCTCAGGCGCATAAAAATAAAGAATCTCTGCGTCGGTTACTGCCTCGCCGTCGTCAAAAACCGCTGAAACAGCTTTTTCGACTTCCGCGCTCGGTTTCACTCGGCGTGCCGTGTAGCCGTATTCGGTCACAATCTCGGCGGGTCTTTTGCCTGTTTGCTCGCAAGCATTCAAGATACACTGTGAGACTGCGATTTTGCCCGCGTAAGGCTCTGTTCCCGATTCAGCCATAACAACCTCGCATATAAGCTCTCGCTCGTCTACGGTCAAATAATAGCGTTTTTCGGGGACTTGCTCGGTCTGTTCTTCTGTCGGTGCAGCTCCGGGCGCGATAGCTTCGGGAACCGTCGTCGTCGCAAAGACGAGAGCGAGCAGCAAGCTCATACCGACCGTTAAAATTTCCTTCGTCATGTCTGTTTCCTTTCTTCTTCGCTCGGGTCTATGCCCGTGTAGTCCTTGAACAGCTTCGGGCTGATGTAATAGGTGTAATGCTTCCCGTTGAGCTTTATCGCCGTGCCTATCGGCAGTATTCCGCGCTGTAAACCTATTCGGACGAACATTTCGCTCTTGTCCATTAGCCGTGCCGCCTGTTTGACTGTGATTTTCGACATGGTTGGTATGTTATTCACTGTGAGCTCCTTTCATGTTGACTTTATAAGAATCTGTTGTATACTTTTACCCGAAGGGAGGTGCTTGTTTGGAACAAAAGGTTCATGTCCCCACGCTCGCTACGGGCAAGGTCGTTCCACGCGGAACTGGTGATTTTGAGCAAGCGAAAGAATTAAAAGAGATGTATCTTCGCAAGGCTCAACGTCGCCACGATTGGCTTATCGCCTCTTTTGGGATTTTAGGCGGCGGCGTTATGGGCTTTCTCACTTCTTTGATTTTTTGGCTTATTTCAGGAAAGTGTTAATTACCCACTGTGCCAAAAGTGCCCCGAGTACTCCCCCGAGACTTCCGAGTAAGATTGATACGACTGCTATTCTCGTTTGGTGCTTGCCGTCGCTCTTTCTTGCTCGGATTTCGTTTTCCGCGCGTTCGAGCTCAAGGTCTGTCATCTTTTCATCTCCCTTCCATGTTTAACCTCAGTTTCCATTTGTTGCAAAATTGCAACTCAGCTGTAAAAAAAATACTCTTCAAATTTTCCGTCCGGGATATCAAGAAGTCGCTGTAAGTTTTCGGCTTCATCGAGCGTCATCTTTGATTTTCCGCTGATTTTGCGTCCCAATGTGTACGGGGACAAGTTCAGCTCTTTGGACAAGGAAAGAAGAGTAGTTCCCTTTTCAGCTATTTTGCCTCTGATTTTTGCAGTGTTAATCATTTTTTTCGCCTCCTCCCGTTGCAAGATTGCAACATTATTATAGCGTCGCACTGCAACGTTGTCAAGAGTTTTTGCAACTTTTTTTGTATTTTGTCTAAAAAAGGTTGCAATCGTTGCAATTCTATGGTATTATTTGGTTGGTGGTGATGAAAAAATGAATCCAAAGACAATGGGAGAAAGATTAAAATATTGCCGAGAGCACGTCAACGAATCGCTGGAAGCTGTCGGCGAACTGGTCGGCGTACACAAAACAACTGTTATGCGCTGGGAAAACGGGGAAACAAAGAGAATAAGTCTCGACGTTATAGAAACTTTAGCGTCGCATTTTGGCGTATCTTCGGCGTGGCTCGCGGGAAAAGACGTTCCGATGAACCCGCTTAACCTTGTTTCCCCGAACATTACGGATGATGTCGTAACTTTCCCGGTTCTCGGTTGCATTGCTGCCGGATATGAAGAAATCGCGGTCGAAGATTGGAACGGTGCGGTTGTAGAAGTTCCGACGGCTTATCTGAAAGGAAGAGACAAAAAAGACTTCTTTGTTTTGGAAGTCCGCGGCAGCTCAATGTATCCGCTCTATCAGGAAAAAGATATAGTGCTTGTATTGAAGCAGAATTACATAGACCACAACGGCGATGTCGGAGCAGTCATTTATGACGGAGAATGTGCCACGCTCAAGCGCATTGATGTTTCCGATGATATGGTAAGACTCAGCCCCATCAATCCGGAATATCAGCCAAAAAAGCTGCGAGGCGCGGATTTGGAAATGTATCATATTCTCGGCGTTCCTCGCATGCTCATTCGAGAAATAAATTAAAAATCCCGCCCTTGCGGCGGGATAATAGAAAGGATGTATAAAAATGAAATGCAAAAAATGTAAAGCCGAAATCGGAAACTCGAAGTTCTGCCCGAACTGTGGCACAAAAAGACCGTCAAAGGTCGGTATCATCATTTTATCTGTATTCGTTGTGATTTTCGGGCTTTTCGCGGGCATAATAATATGGGGTATATCTGAGGGCGACATAACCGCTCAGACCACCGCCCCCGCGACGACGGAACCCGACACCTACATGACAATGGAAAAATACAATAAGATTAAAAACGGAATGACATACGAGCAAGTGGTTAAGATAGTCGGCTGTGAGGGAACTCTTCTCTCGTCGACCGACTTCGGAGGAGGAAGCACAACACACAATTACAGTTGGGCGAGCAAGCCCGTTGCGGACGGCTTGTCATACGGGGCGACAGTTATGTTTGTGGACGGCAAGGTAACGGGCAAATACCAAATCGGGCTTGATGTTGTCGATGACGTTTCGAACGCAATAAAAGATTTAAGCTAAATAAAAAAGAACCCGCCCCTGCGGGAACAGGGACGGGTCGGATACCAAGACGCGCCATGCAATAGAGCGAGTTGATACACTTATAGTATATCACCCCGCTCTGTTTAAGGCAAGCAAAAAACAGAAAGCGGGTGTTTTTTTATGAGATTGCCTAATGGCTACGGGTCTGTATACAAGCTGTCCGGCAACAGACGCAAGCCATATATAGCCCGCCGAACTATCGGGTGGGACGATAACGGAAAACAACTATATGCCAACATAGGCTACTACAGAACCAAGGCCGAAGCCCTGCAAGCCCTCGCCGCATTTAATGATAATCCTTATGACTTACAGCTTTCGCGGGTAACTTTCGCGGAGATATATGACCGCTGGTGGAATGACACATTTGACGAAAATTCAAACCGCTCAACAACAAAAAATTATAAAGCCGCATACAAGCACTGCGAGCCTTTATATGATATGAAAATGTCGGATGTCAGACCGCTTCATATGCAAGAGGTTATAGACAGTTGCGGAGCAGGATATCAGACGCAGAAGCGCA
>ERZ860322.417-NODE-417-length-32376-cov-3.050586_pt1 | contig 32376 bp, 57 predicted proteins | sample MGYA00509979_ERZ860322 | MGnify/ENA primary metagenome ERZ860322 (study PRJEB30046, sample SAMN00715217) | human gut metagenome | study: EMG produced TPA metagenomics assembly of the A metagenome-wide association study of gut microbiota in type 2...
CGACGCTCTGGGCTACTGCCTGTGGTTCCACCTCTGCTGAGGCTGGAACCGCTGACCACCCCTGTTACCACGTCACCGTCTATTCTCCTGCCATTGAAGATGGAATATACGCAGCCCGGCGATATCCGAAGTATACCATCACCGTGGATGACTTCAGCGAGCTGCTACCTGACCAGCTATCTGCTGAGCGTGATTATCAGCTGCTCCGTATCCCTCGGTCAGATGGCCGCTTTGAGCTGGTGTCCACCTCTCTGGTGGAGATCGAGTATTACTGATTGGAGGTGCGAGCGTGAAAGCTGTGTTGATGAGCATCCGGCCCGAATGGTGTAAGAAGATTCTCAGTGGTGAAAAGACTGTGGAAATTCGCAAAACAAGGCCAGCATTGATGCTGGAGCCTTTCAAGGTTTATATCTATTGTACTGAGACATGGAGCGGTAACCTTTTTACCGACATCCTCATTTGGAACAAGGATGAATGGAACCGATGGAAATATCTAAAAAGACTTGGCCGTGTCATTGGCGAGTTTACTTGCAGCAAGGTGGATGTTGTTCAGCGGCATGGTGCTGGTGATAATTTCGATTATTGCTATCTTTCGCCCAATGTGTATAGTTCGCTTATTGAGCTTGGACATGACGATGTGGTTGCTGCTGCACTGGCCGTCAAAAACTCTTGCGTCCATGAGGCTGAACTGAGTGCCTACGGAAAATCTGCACCGGAGCTGTTCGCGTGGCACATCTCCGACCTGAAAATTTATGACAATCCAAAGCCGCTGTCTTACTTCTCCAAACATGGCTTTAGTAGTCTGTTCGGAACAAACGTCTGCGGGAATGAGGATTGCGAGTATTATGAGCCTTCTGGCGATCGGATGGTACCGCCGACCTGCGGCCTGAATGGATACTGCTCGTTGCACCGCCCACCTCAAAGCTGGTGCTATGTGGAGGAGCTGAAAGATGTCTGATTCTATCGGAGAGAAAATCCGCACGGTGCGGAAGGATGCCGGTTTGACGCAGACGCAGCTTGCGGAACGGATGGGCACGACACAACAGGCTGTATACATGTACGAAAGAGGCGAAAACAGCCCTAGAATCGACACCGTTGTGAAGATCGCTGAAGCGCTGAAGGTTCCTGTTGAATATCTGCTCAGTACGGAATCAGACTGTGTGCATCATTGGGTCAGCGTCAAAGTGCGCCTGCCAGAGCTGGACGAGGACGAACCATTTGCCCGCTGCATTGTGAATGTCATTCGGTGGTGTGAGGGCTGGACAGGCCCTTGGAACCAGCCGGAACCCACCTTGAATAAAGAGGAGTTTACTGCTGCTGCCACCTATAACCCGGAGCAGAAAATTTTCACAGTGTATGATGGCTTTGGCGGCCAGATGGCGATAAATGCTCTGCTTTCACCGGATGACTGTGGCAATGAATCTGGATGCCGCGTCACACACTGGATGGAACTTCCGGCGGCCTTTGGATTCTGGGAGGCACCGTGATGAAACAATATTGCCGGTACTGCTGCAACGCCTGCCTGAATGATGACGAGCTGGCCTATTGCAGCTACAAAGATGAGATGCTGGAAGGCCCGGCCTTGCGGCGGCTGAATCACTGCAAGGGCTTCCAGTTCTGCGAAATTGATGTCTTGACCCAAACCCGTATCTACAAGCCCAGATCCGCAAAGCCTCCTTCTGAGGCCCCAGAGGATTCCGGGCAGACAACCATGTTTTGAATTGAGAGCACCGGCTGCGGCTGGTGCTCTTTTTTGCTGCTGGATGATACCGGCATAAATGTCGGGAGCATCTGCCAGTGGAGGCGTTTTCCCCGAAGAAAATAGCTGTCCGCTAAAAAAATATCAAGAAATTAGCGAAAAGCTATTTACAAATTAGCTCAAAGCTAGTATAATAGCACTGTCAAAAGTAGTACGAAAGCAACCGGAGGTACATACCATGAAGAACCTGAACGAGATGAGCAAGACAGAGATGGAGCAGGAAATCTGCTTCGCCAAGGATTTTGTAAACAATGGCGGCTGTCTGAATGAAGAGCAGTGGAACCGCATCTTCAAGATGATGCAGCTTGTCAAGGAGGGCTGAGAGATGAAAAAGATGTACGTTGACCAGATTCACACCGGCCTGAACACTCTGGCCCTCTCCATGGATGCTCAGTGGTTCGGCCTGAACCGCAAGGATGCAACCGAAGCTCAGCGGAATGCTTGCGATGGTCTGTATCAGGGCTACATCACTGCTATCTGCATGATGGGCGGCGACTGGAAGCGTGACCAGAACGGTAAGCACCGCATCTTTCTTGCTGGGCTGTCCAGCCGTGATGTGGATGAGTACAACGAGGAGGTCTGAACCATGAAGAAGCTGAGCAATGCAGAGATTAAGGCCATCCAGCAGATGAAGGCTGGCAAAACCAATAAGGCGAGCGTTGGCTCCCTCCGTTTCATGTTGAGAAATAGCCCGTACCGTGAGAAGGAGTACGAGCTGTTCTCTTTCGACCACGAAAACCCGTACAAGACTGAACGCAGAACTTATATCTCTTGGAAAGAGTTCGATGAAGTGAAACCCGCCTGATGATGGCTGTCTGGCAGCAGCCGAAACCATTTTGTTGATACCAACAAGATGGTCGCGGGAGCCAACCGCAAATAAAAAATGGGAGGAAATACAACCATGAAGAAACTGAAGGTCAGGCTCACCTTTACTGAGCCTGTGCTGGGAACGTGGCCCAGCAACCAGAACATTGCCCGTGAGTTCATTGCCAGCAAGTCCCCTGATGCTGCTACTGTCGAAGATGAGGTGGCAGCTCTGGGAGCTGATGCTGTGGCAGACAAGGGCATGACGGTATTCCCCCGGAACGAAGCTGGACAGCCTGTTCTGTACGACTACCAGATTAAGGGCTTCTTCAAAGATTCCTGCGGGATGCTGGGCCGCATTGGTGGCAAGACTGAGACCGGCAAGAAGAAGGCCGTGAACGAATCTGGCAAGATCACCGCCTACAAGAAGGTCATTGATGGTCTGATTTTTGTTTCGCCCCGGATGATTCCTATTTGTTTTAGTGGTGAGATGTCTGAGTGCCAGCGTCCTCTCCGTGCCCAGACCGCACAGGGCGAGCGTGTCAGCCTTGCCAACTCTGAGCAGATTCCTGCAGGCTCCACCTGTGAGTTTGAGGTGCTGTGCATGGATGATTCCCACGAAAAGGCCGTCCGCGAGTGGCTTGACTATGGCGTTCTGCGTGGCATTGGCCAGTGGCGCAACTCTGGTAAGGGCCGCTTCACCTACGAGGTTCTTGACTGAGTGCAATGGCATCGGTCCGCTCTGGTTCGCTTCGCCAAGGCACAGCTCGGAATTGCTGATAATGGCATGGCTATGGCACTGCCTTGAGACGTGGCGCGAAGGAATTGCATGGAAGAGTGGAGCAGCGGCAGAGCATCGACATGACTTGTGCTGCAACGGCATAGCTCCGAATCGAGGCGATATGCTTTGCAATGGCATTGCCTAGAGAGGCAGGGCGCGGCAAGGGCATGGCTGGGAAGGGCGATGAGCAGCCAAGGCGTGGAGCAGCTATGTGATACCCTGCAACGGCAGAGAAAGGTGACGAAATGTATGGAACGCTTTGATATGCAGTGGCAAAGCGGAGTATCGCAGAGCTTGGAGTAGCAAAGGCAAAGAAAAGCAACTGCAATGCGAAGAAATTCATTTATGCTTGTTTTGCCTGCTGATATGAAAACACAGAAAGGAGGTGGGAAATGTGCCCGAATCTGGATACTACAACACCGACCAAGCTGCTGAGGTTCTGGGCGTTCACCGTTCTAGGGTGCTTCAGCTCCGTAGGGAGGGCAAGCTCACTGCCTACACTCGTGGTGAGAAGGGCAGCAAGAGCAGACTGTATTTCAAGGCCGAGGATTTGGAGTATTACAAGGTCCATAAGGATGACCCCAAGCCTCTGGCACCCCTGCACCCCGTAGGAAACGAAAAAGATACTGCTTGATGTTTGAGACGTAGGAGGAAACGAAAATGCGTAGGTTTATGCGGAAGGCCGAAGGTCTGGCCGTTGCGGCTCTGGCACTGGTTGGAGCCGGTCAGGTTGTGGTCTGGATGAATCAGGCCATTCAGTATGCTCTTGTTGCGTATGGCCAGTGGGAAGCTGCTGAGGCCGCCAAAGCTGCCCCGCTGATTCTGTTCTCGCTGGCATTTGGTCTGGCCCTCTCTCTGTATGGGATGTATGAGGACAACAAGCGGTACACCCGCAGCAGCCCTTATGGGCGCGTGAAGAACAGCCAGAGCCGCAGCGATGACAGCCGGAAGGTGGGCTGACCTGTGAGCTGGGGAATGTATGACATTGCCCTTGATGGGTACGCACCTCCGATGGAGCCGCCCGATGGCTATTACTTTATGACCGATGCTCAGATGGCTGAGGCTGCTGAGCTGGAGGCCGAAAACGAAAAATGGGAGGATGAAGCCGATGACGAATGAATTGACCGTCCGGGTACAAAGCCCGGTCATTCCTGCTATGAGCTGGAACGAAGAGGAAGTCCAGCGGAACCTTGACGAAATGCTTGCTGCCTATACTGGCCGGGTGTATACCCCGGAGAGTATCAAGGGAGCCAAAGAAGATCGTGCCAAGGTCAATGCTTGGAACAAGCAGCTTGGCGCATCTCTGACCGCTGCAAAGAAGCTGTACATGAAGCCTCTGGAGGACTTTCAGGGCAGCATCAAGAAGATGCAGGCCCAGTGTGCACAGGTATCCGGGGCCATTGATACACAGGTGAAAGCTGTGGAGCAGGCTGAGAGGGAGGAAAAAGCCTCCAGCCTGCGTTTGGTCTACCGTGACAGCATCGGGGAGCTGGAGCCGCTCATTCCGTTCGAGCGGTTGCTGGTTCCGCAGTGGCTCAATAAGACCTATGACCTGAACAAGGCCACAAAAGACCTGCGGCAGGCCATTGAGGACATCAAGAGCGATATGGAAGCCATTCGAGATACCTGTGGCGAAGATGTGGAAGCCTGCACCACGGAGTACCTGAAGAGCCTGAGCGTCAACGAAGCTATGCGAGAGCACAACCGCCGCGAAAAGTCTCGCGCAGCTCAGCGTGAAGCTGAGGCGGCCAGAATTGCCGCAGAACGTGCCCGTGCTGCTGCTCCTGTCTTTGTGCAGCCCACCGATGAGGAACGCGAAATGAAGGCTCGCGCGGCTGCTGCAACGCAAGCCAAGATGTTTATCACCTCGGAGGGGCGGCTGGATTTCAAAGCCGTGAACGAAGCCGCTGTGGATGCTGAGCAGCCTGAGCCTGCTGCAGAACCTGAGCGCAACCGTTACCGCTTCTGGGTGGAGTTCACAGCAGAGGACATTGAATGGTTCAAAAAGGGAGCCGCTGAGCGTGGTTTCCGTTTTGGCTGCATCAAATAATTTTAATTTATGGGAGGTCAATTATTATGGGATTCACTTCAAGAGCCGGTGGCAATGGTGCCACTACTACCACAACCACCACGCAGGGCCGCTCTTTTGTCGCCCAGGCGCGGCAGCAGAATGAGGCCATGCAGCCTGTTGCATCTTCTGACCCTGTGGAGATCGAGGCGATGGACGGCCAGCGCATGACCGTCACCTTTGATGATGTGCGGAACTTTATCTGCAAGGAAGCCACCATCGCCGAGTGCCGTATCTTCTTGGAAACGTGCAAGCAGTACCACCTCAACCCTTTCACCAAGGAAGCCTACCTCATCCACTATGATAACAAGAACGGTGATACGGCCAGTACCATTGTTCTGGGCAAGACCTGCTACATGAAGATGGCAGAGGCGCACCCGCAGTATGATGGCTTTGAGGCAGGCGTGATTGTCTTTATTCCTGAAGTTGGCGAGATCATCCACCGGGAAGGTTCTATCGTCTACAAGGGCGAAGAGCTTGTCGGCGGCTGGGCCAAGACCTACCGCAAAGACCGCTCCCGCCCGTTCTACGAGGAAGTGAACTTCAGCGAGTACGACACAAAAAAATCCCTTTGGGTTACCAAGCCTGCGACTATGATTCGCAAGGTCGCTCTGGTCCATACCCTGCGTGAAGCCTTCCCCGCTACCTTTGGCGGCCTGATTGACGAGAGCGAGGTTCCTGTGGAGGCAGAAGCAGATTTCCGCGAGCTGTCTGCTGAGGAAGCCGCCGCCGGTGCTGCCCCGACCCGCCGCCGCATCCCGAAGCCCAAGAAGGAAGAGCCTGCACCGCTGGCTGTTGAAGCTGACGAAGTTGAGGGCGACCCCTTTGCAAATGCCGGAACTGGAGGCGATGAGCAGTGATTATCAAGACCAGCACCGGAACGAAAGTTACCGGAACCCTGACCCGTGACCCCGAAATGAAGGAAACCAAAAGCGGCAACTCCTTCCTGAGCCTGAGCGTGAAGGCCCACAGCGTAAAGGACGAATCTGGCAAGTGGAACAGCGTGTTTGTGGAGTGCTGCCTCTGGAAGAATCTCGACCAGTGGGATGGCTTGTTGCAGAAGGGCGACTTCGTGGAGGTCTGCGGCAAGGAGCTGAAAAGCCGGGAGGCCAATGGCAAGACGTACTGGAGCCTTCTGGACGTTGACGGGGTGGTTGTTGGTGGCCTTGTCAATGCCCGGTGGGTGCAGATGGCCATTGACCTGATGCAGCCGGCTGCCCCTGCTGGAGAGCCTGCCGCAGCTGCCACTGATGGCTTTGCTGAGGAAGAAGGCCCTACGCCTTTTGATGCAGAACCGGCCCCGGCGGCTTCTCAGCCTGCCCCTGTTGCCCAGCAGTATGCCGATGATGCTGACCGCATTATCAATGACGATGCTGATGACCTCCCGTTCTGATTCCTCTAACTGAAGAAAGGAGGTGGGCCGATGGCGGGCGAAATTGAGAATGACCGCCCAAAGGGATTGCTGATTCTGTTTACCTCATTCAAGTTGCTGAACATTCTGGACGATAAAGCATTTCGCCATGTCATAACGGCAATGGCCGCCTATGTTGAGAAGGGCGAGGAACCTGAAGGGCTGGAGCCCATTGAGCAACTTGCCTTTGAATCTCAGAGGGAAGCTCTTGATGGAAACATCCAGACCTACCGCAAGACTGCTGCTGCAAACCGTGAAAATGGGCGCAAGGGTGGAAGGCCAAGAAAACCCAAAGAAACCGATGGGTTTTCAAAAGAAGCCGAAAAAACCGATGGGTTTTCTGAAAAACCCATGGAAACCCAAACGAAACCCAACGAAACCCATGAAAACCAAAAATTAAGAATTAAGAATTACTCTGATACTAACGTATCAGATATACCTACTACTGCTACTACTGCGGAGCACGATTTGGATGCCGACCTCGCAAAAATTGCAAGTCACTTCCAAGAGGTGTTTGGAGATTTGCCGCCGTCTGTCTACTACAAGGTCAAGAGCTGGAGGGAGACGTTCAGCACGGAGATGATTCTGTTGGCCATTGACCGGGCTGCTGAGGCCGGAAAACGGAACTGGACGTATGTCGATGGCACTTTGCGTGGCTGGAAGCGTGACGGCATCAAGAACCCCGCAGGCGTGGCCGCAAGCGATGAGCAGTGGCAGAGCCGCCAGCAACAAGGCAACCGGGCTGGAAATGCCCGGAAGTCTGCTGAGGATGTAGGAAGCCAGCTCGACCGCGTACTGGCAAAGATGGACAAGGAAAGAGGGTTTGAATGACAAAAGAAGATGCTGCAAAGCTCATCCAGATGAACTTCGTTCTGTATAAGCTCGGCTCGAAACCCCTGACTGATGCCGAGATGGAGATCATGCTGGATGTCTGGACGTACCAGTTCCGGGACTATCCCGGCGAGGTGGTCAAAAGGGCTTTTCTGGCCGCGAACAGGGTGTGTGTCTATCCCATCACTGTGGCCGATATCTTCAAGCAGCTTTCGCAGACCATCAACCCGGATGCTGAGTGGTCCGCTCTGGCAGATGCTGCACACAAGGCCCAGAAGTATATCAGTTGGCGCAACTGGCCGATGGTGGTAGGGATGGACGAACGCGGCGGCCTGATACGGAGCGATGGCACAGAAGAGCTGAAGAAGCTGTTCGAGAGCCTGCCACCGGCAGCCAAGAAGTATGCAGGCAGCGTTGGAGGGCTGGAAGAGCTGGCCAGAACGCCTGACCTTACATACCGCCGGGTGGAGTTCCTGAAGCAGGCGCAGGGTGATATTTCTACTACGCCGAGGGAGGCTGCCCGCCTGAGAGCCGGGACCGCCCCGGCCAGACTGGAGGCAGCCAATGTGTAAGTTCAGGGTTTTAGTGGAGTGCCGCAACGAGGGCGGCACAGACCTCCACTGCTGGGATAATGTGCAGGCGGCCAACGAGAAGGACGCTGAGCATAAGGCTGTGGAGATGGCCAGAAGGTATTACCCGGAATTTGATGAGTTCGAGCCTGTGCGGGTCGAACCATCCCGGTGGAGGTGATGGGCGATGGAAGTTGAGCAGCTTTCCTTCTTCTCCCTTCCAGCACGGCCCGCCGTGGCGGTCTGCTGTATGGATGGCCGCAGCTTCCATGCTGAGCCTGCTGAAGGCTGGATGCAGCGACTTGTGAGCGGAGCGGAGTATTTCATTCTTGCTGGAGGGCACCAGATGGCACTCAGACCTACACAGAAGCCTTCTGAGGGCATTCCGGCTGGCCACGAGTATTATCACTACCATGTGGGCGAAAGCCTTTACGCAGGCGTTTTTGTTGGGAGGGACAGCGCATGACCATGACGTACAAAATCACCTTTGCCGACCTCGGTTGGTATGAGGTGAAGGCTGAGAACCGGAAAGAGGCTGAGGAAGTGGCCCTTTTCGCTGCCCGGAACTTCCACCCGGAGCTTCCTGCTGAGAAGCTGAAAATCGAAAAAATAGAGGTGTTACACAATGGATGAAGAAAAGAAGGTCTCGGAGATTTTGCCCCCGACTGAGATTCTGGCGCAGATGGCCGAAGAGCATTCCGAAGGTGCGCAGGCCGCGCTGAAGCTGCGCCGCGCTCTGGATGGCACGAACCCTACTCCCAAGACCATCGAAGAGTGCTGGGAGAATCTGAAAGAGGAGTTCGGGGATGTCCTGAACAGCATATATGCCCTGCTGGGCGAGCCTGTGAACGGCTTTGCCATGCAGGAGTTTTACGACGAATGCTGGGAGAAGGCACAGGAAAAATACCCCCGCTGGAAGAAACGCCTCAGTGAGCGCAAGAACGTTGCTGTGCTGGGCTGGCCCGTCTGCCAGAACTGCGGCAGGCCGATGGTGATGTGCCAGCAGCCTGAGATTCTGGCCGGGGTGAAGTATCTGCATTATGGCTGCCCTGTCTGCTACAACCAGAGCTGCAGCCGGAAGATGCTGGAGCCTGAGGAGGTGCAGACGAATGACTGAGAGAAGGACCGGCCTTTTTAAGTGCCGCAACTGCGGATGTATCTTCGAGGAAAAAGTGGATGTTACGCAGGCTGTGAACTGGGCCATCAAAGACATTACCGAAACTCTGGGAGGAGACGGTATTACAAGCGTACTCCACGGGTCGTTCCTTCCTGATCGGTTTATCATCCACTGGTGCAAAAAGGATAAGGTTTGCATCTGCGACCTTATCGGCTGGAAGGTTGGAGAGGAGGCGCAGGACGATGGCAAATGATGTTCGCCCTGTGGATGCCAATGAGCTGCTGAAGCAGGCCATCTACTGCAAAGAGGAGGACGGCTCAGGCGTGTATGCCGTGCCCATCAGCTGTATCTTTGCCGCTCCCACCTTGGAGGTGGAGCCTCAGGAGGTGGCGAAAGATGGCTGAGGAAAAGAAGATCACCCGGCTGGCCGATGTTGGCGAACTGGAAGCTGACCTCAAAAAAGACCTCGCAGAAGAGGAGGCCAAGGGCAAGGCTGCCGACATCCTGTTCTGTGAAAGCATCAGCGATGAGCTGTCCGACCTCGAAAAACTTCCTACCGTTGACCCTGAGAGCTTGCGACCTAAAACGAGCATGAAGTATGACGCTTTGACCCGCACTGTAACGTGCCGAAATTGCTCTGGAGAAGTAAAGCTCGGAGAGTATGATAACCCGGAGGATTTCAGATACTGCCCATTTTGTGGCTTCAAGGTGGAGGGCTTGACGTATGACGTTGATTGACCGTGACGAGCTGCTCAAGCACGAAGTTATGATTATCACCAAGGGCAACGCTGCTTTTCATGGCGTTCCGTCATCTCTTATCGAGATTGCCCCGGTTGCTGACCTCAAGAACCTACAGCCCGTATGGAGAGACCCGGAAACCGACCCGCCGAAGGTCGAAGAAGAAGTGCTGATTATGTATCAGACCGCATCTGGAGAATGCGGAATCACAACGGCCCACTATGAAGATGGAACGCTCTTATCCCAAGATAGCATTTTTTACTGGGATGAGCTTGCAGCATGGGGCGAGCTGGATGAAGAACACGATGATTACATCATTCCCAAAGGGTGGTGGGAATATCGCCACTTCAATCAGGACGAAGTCTACAACAACCGGGTAGATTATCCTGTGAGGGGCTGGATGCCGCTGCCGGAGAAGCCGAAAAAGGAGGGCGTGGCATGAGCAAGCGGAAATATCTTGAAGCTGAAACCCTGAAGCAACATCTTATCGCGGAGGCCACTCTGGGCTACATCAAGACATTGGCTGACGTGGATAGGGTTATTGATGCCCTGCCCGAAGCTGACCCGCAGGAAATGGCCCGCCAGCTCTGGAGAGATGCAAAGAAAGACCCGCCTGACCCGAATGTTGATGTCATCGTGTACTGCTCCGATGGTGCTATCTTGACCGCATTCATGTATGACAACGGAGATTGGGCTGAGAACAGAGAGTGCATTCCTCTGGATGATGTCACCCACTGGATGCCTAACATCACAGGCCCTGAACTGGAGGAAAAGAACGATGGGTAAATTCGGAAGCCACCAGCCGCGAGGAAAAGCGGCGATGACCACCAACATGAGGAAGATCGTGCGGCAGAATCAGCTCTGCGGCTTTCTCATGGCTCTGGATGGAATTGCCATCACATGGGGTGCCCTGATTCAGAATCTGCGGTGTGAGCTGGGCCTGACCGATGAGCAGGTGCAGAAGATCATCCGCGTTGGCGACAGGTACTGGGAGATGGTCGGCGAGTTCAAGAACGAGGGCATGGCCCCGGAAGAGTTTGCAGAGTATCTCGAAGCAAAATCCGCACAGGTCGAAAAGGACTTACGGGAGATGTGGACATGAGCAACGAAAAGGAGCTGGTGCTGTTCTGCCGGGAAGATGGCAAATGGGCTGTCTATGATGATACCTACGACATCACCATTCACTGCGAATCTCAGCAAGAACAGGATGATGCTGTGAAGATGCTGGAAAGGGCAAACGAATGCAGAGGCTTTTCTGCGACTGGTATGCTGGAGAAATATATTCCGAAATACCCGGTGGTGTCTGCTGCTGCGCTGTCAAAATTCTGCAAGAACTGGCTGGCTGCCGGGAAAGGCTGCCCGGGGTGCCCGTTTGATAAGCCGACCAGCAATGATGGCGATGGAGAATGCCGCCTCGGTGTTCCTTCCGACTGGGACATCTGAGGAGGCTGCCGGATGAAGTGCAATGTGAATATCCCAGAAGCCTGCCCTTTTTGCGGCAGGCAGCTCCAGCAGGAAAGCAAAGACTTTGCCCTGCTGGATGAGCAGAGCAAACCGATTGGCAAGTTCTGTCACATCTACTGGAGGCACCCGACTACCACCGACTGCATCTTGGGTGACTGCAATGTGACCTACGAGCCGGACGGCATCGAGAGAGCCCAAGGCTATTCCTTCTCGAACACGCCTGACGAAATCAGGAAGTGGAACAAGAGGAGCCTGAGCTGGGACATGAATAAAGCCAAATGGAGATGATAAAATGGACCGAATTTTCTGCGAGAGGCTGAAAGCCTGCCGTGTGGCTGCCGGCCTGAGCCAGAAAGAGCTTGCGTATAGGCTGGGAACTGATTTTCAGGTCGTAAGTCTGTATGAGAGGGGCGGCACAATGCCTGGCATTGAAGCTATCCGCAAGTTTGCGGAAGCTCTGGGCGTGTCTGCCGGGTATCTGATTGACAGGATACCGCCGCGCTGTGTTGATGTCTGCCCCTGCTGTGGGGCAAAGCTGGAGCCTCAGAAAGGGGGTGTGCGTTATGAATTACCGCGAGTTTCTGGAGAGGAAAATTGACATCGCACCCATGTCTGGCATTGAGATTGACCCGTCCGAGGTCAACCATGTGCTGAAAGACCACCAGCGCGTCAGTGTCCTGTGGGCACTGCGTGGTGGCCGCCGCGGTATCTTTGCCCGGTTTGGCCTTGGCAAGACTGGTATGCAGCTCGAATGGTGCCGCCTCCTGCAGAAGCATGAGGGTGGACAGGTTCTCATCGTGATGCCCCTGAACGTGCTGCCTGAGTTCAAGGCAGATGCTGTGAATCTGCTGGGGATGGCCGAACCTCCCTACTGCCGCACGATGGCAGAGGTGGAGGCCAGTGGTGCGCCCATTGTCCTGACGAACTATGAGCGCGTCCGGGACGGCGATATTGACCCGCACCGCTTTACTGCTGTTTCTCTGGATGAGGCGGCCACCTTGCGCAGCTTCGGCAGCAAAACGTACCAGAGCTTTATGCTAAAGTTCAAAGGGGTTAAGTATAAGTTGACCAATACGGCCACACCTTCCCCGAACCGGTATAAAGAGCTGATTCACTATGCGGGCTTTCTGGAGGTTATGGACACCGGGCAGGCCCTTACTCGTTTTTTCAAACGGGATTCCACCAAGGCGAACAACCTGACCCTTTATCCGGGCCGCGAGCGCGAGTTCTGGATTTGGTGCGCCAGCTGGGGACTGTTCCTCCAGAAACCTTCCGACCTTGGTTTTTCGGATGAAGGGTACGCCCTGCCCCCGATGGACATCCAATACCACAAGCTCACCAGTCTTGACCGCCCTGCGGAGTTTGAGGCTGACGGCCAGATGAAGCTCGGCCACGATGCCGCGATGGGGCTGTCTGATGCTGCCAAGGAAAAGCGCGATAGCATTGACATCCGCGCTGCTGAGGTGGCCCGCATCATTGCCGAAGCTCCCGCCGATGAGCATTTTGTGGTCTGGCACGACCTCGAAGATGAGCGCAAGGCCCTCAAAAAGGCTGTGCCTGAGATGGTGGACATCTATGGCAGCATGGAGCTGGAGGCCCGCGAGCAGCGCGTCATGGATTTTGCGCAGGGCCGCACCCGCATCTTTGGCACGAAAAAGAGCCTGTCCGGCTCTGGATGCAATTTCCAAAGGTTCTGCCACCGGGCAATCTTCATGGGCATCGACTATGAATTTAATGACTTCATCCAAGCCATCCACCGCATCTACCGCTTCCTGCAGAAGGCCCCCGTCATCATCGACGTCTTGTATATGGACACTGAAACGGAGGTTCTGCTGGCCCTCCAGCGCAAGTGGCGGCAGTATGACGAGCTGAGTGAGAAGATGGAAGAGATCATCAAGGAATACGGCCTCGGCAGCCTTGCTCTGGAGGCCCTGAAACGAACGATAGGATGTGAGCGTGTGGAAGTTAAGGGAAATAATTATACGGCCATCAACAACGACTGCGTGGAAGAGGTGCGGAGCTGGCCGACAGACAGCATCGACCTTTATGTGACCTCTATTCCGTTCGGCAACCACTATGAGTACAGCCCCAGCTACAACGACTTCGGACACAACCCGAACGATGATGAGTTCTTCAAGCAGATGGACTTCCTCACCCCTGAGCTGCTGCGGACTCTGAAGCCGGGCCGCGTGGCTGCGATTCATGTCAAAGACCGCGTGGAGTTCGCCAACGTCACCGGGCTGGCCGCGCCTACCATTGAGCCGTTCCATGCTGACTGTATTGCCCATTTTCGGAAGCATGGCTTTGCGTACTTTGGGATGATTACCGTAGTCACGGATGTTGTCCGGGAAAACAATCAAACGTACAGATTGGGCTGGACTGAGCAGTGCAAAGATGGCACAAAAATGGGCGTTGGATGCCCTGAGTACATCTTGCTGTTCCGCAAGCTGCCTACCGACCGAAGCCGCGGCTATGCTGATACCCCCGTGAAGAAGTCCAAAGAGGAGTACACCCGCGCACAGTGGCAGATTGACGCCCATGCTTTCTGGCGTTCCAGCGGTGACCGGCCTTTTACCCGGGAAGAATTGGAGAAGATACCCACATCGAAGTTGCAGGCGGTCTACCGCAAATTCAGCCGTGATACCGTCTATTCTTACGCCGAGCACGTCAAATTGGCCGAAAGTCTGGATAAAGACGGGCGGCTGCCTTCCACCTTCATGGTTGTCGCCCCGGGAAGCTGGGACATGACGGTCTGGGATGACATCGTGCGGATGCGCACCCTGAATACCTCCCAGAGCCAGCGGCGGCAGAACCTCCATGTTTGCCCGCTCCAGCTGGATATTGTGCAGCGGCTGATTGAGCGGTACTCCAACGAGGGCGAGCTGGTAGCTGACCCCTTTGCAGGGCTGTTCACTGTGCCCTATGAGGCCGTGAAGCTGGGCCGCCGTGGTAAAGGCGTAGAGCTGAACACTGACTATTTCCGGGACGGTGTGGGCTATCTGGAGAGCGCGGATGCTGAGCGCGATGCGCCCACCCTGTTTGACCTGTTGGAGAATGGAGCGTGACCCGATGAACCGTGACAATGATATGGGCCGGAATGCTGAGCATTACGCCGACCCGACCCCAACCGCAGCCATGAAGAACATCCGCAAGGAAGAACGCCAGAAAGATGCCGCAACCATGCTGCAAATCAGCATTCTCGTGCCCCTGCTGCGTCAGGTGGCCGACCTTGCAGGATTTGAGATTCTTGGCCGCATTCCTCTGAGGGATAAGGCCACCGGGAAGGAGTGGCGATAACATGGACGTGAACGAGAGCGAGAAGATCATTGCGACCTGTCGTGATACGATGCTGACCGCGCTGGAGAAGGTCGGCGGCCAGAGCCTTATCTGCTCTTGGACACGGCACGATGGCTCTACCGTCAAGCTGAGCTTGACCATCCGCGAGAGCGACCAGAACACCGTTGCTGACTGCATCCGCGACATGGACGATGAGGAGATGGCGCGGCGGCTGGTGCCCAATGTGCTGGATGTTTTTGCAGATGGTGGACAGAGTGAGGACGATGTCCGGGACTGGCTGGAGCTGCCGGAGAGCTTTCTTCGGCACTGAGGAGGTGGAAACGTGGATAAAACCGATTTTGTCAAGCAGCTTGCCACACTGGAATCCCTGACCGACTGGGAAGATGGTGATGCTGTTCTGGAGGCTCTGGACACCGCTCGCCGGGAGATTTACATCCAGTACCGCACTGGCAAGATGAACGCAGAGGAGTTCCGGGCACTAAACGTGCTGGCAGGCTGTCTGGAGCATCGGGCCCTTGATTCTATGATGGACAAGTGGGACGAAGAATCGGAAGCGGAAAGGATGTGAGCACATGGCACAGCATTTCAAAATCGACTGCAACCTCGTGGATGACCGCCGCACCCTGACTGCGATTCTGGCCCAGAATGGCTACGCTGTCAGCTGGGGCAAGGAGAAGCGCACCGGCAAGGCTGGGTACGTCTATTTTGTGGAGTATTGGAGGCTGGAAGATGAGCGAGAAGATGCCCGTTGAACGTGCCGCCGGGATTCTTGACCCGAGGCACCGCGAGAGATATGAAAGCCTTGCCGCTGTCGAGGACGCCTGCTCGATGGGCCGCGATGCCCTGCTGCTGAGGATTCCGCGCAGCCCGTATCCAGATGGCGATAAGAGCATCCTGAGCTGTCCGAACTGCGGCTCTGGTGAATATCTGCACAATCAGGACGAAGCCGAAAACACGTTCTGTGGGCAGTGCGGGCAGGCTATTTTGTGGGAGGACTAAAACACATGACCGAAAAACCGAAGATTCCGTACAATTCGCAGATGGCCTTTGCCATCGCCGCCGGGCGAGATGCTGATGCAAGCCGCATCATGGCAGAGGCTATGGGGGAGATCGTGGGCAAGGCTTGCGGCTTTGCTCAGCTGTTTGACTTCTCCGACCTTCCCTTTGTGGTGGCCGGCATGAGGGCTGCTGCAAACATCCTCGAAAACTCTATGGACGAAAAAAGCAAGGTGCTGGCCAACAATATCCTCAGCCACACCCGATATGTCACTGTGGATGCTGCTGAACTGAAGCGGCAAATGGAAGCCGAGGAGGACAACGACAATGGCAATGCGTAAACCTATTACATCCGCTACCATTCGCCGGAGCATGACCGGGGCACGGAGCCGCGCCGAAGGTGCTGGCTTTGAGAGCCTCATCAATTCTGCCTGCGAGTATTACCGCACCAATGGTATTGCGGACATCGAAAAGACCCCTGAGCCGATGAAGCCTCTGGGAGGAGCTGACCGCTCTGGCCGCTTCCTTGCCTGCTATACCAAGCAGGCCCAGCCTGACTACAAGGGCATTCTGGCCGGTGGCACAGCCGTGACCTTTGAAGCAAAGCACACGAACAGCGGAAAGATGGGGCTTGACCGCGTATCATCCACGCAGGCGGCCTGCCTGAGCCGCACAACGCTTCTTGGCGGTGTGGCCTTTGTCCTTTGCTCTTTTGGAGCAAACGCCTATTACAGAGTTCCGTGGCCGGTCTGGTGCGATATGAAAAATCTGTTCGGTAGGAAGTACGTCACGCAGGATGACCTGAAGGCGTATCGTGTCCGCTTTGCGGCACCCGGCGTGCTGCTGTTTCTGGAGGGCGTGAACAATGAAAAGCGTTGAGGAAATGAAGAACAGCCCTCGCCTGTTGGTTGTCAAGGAGGGCTTTGATGGTCTGATGGGCTATCTGCACCATCCGCGGTATAGGCTTCATGCTGTGGCCATTATTGCCTCGTGGGGTGGCGGCTGGGAACACGTTAGCGTGAGCCTGAACAACCGTTGCCCGACATGGGAGGAAATGTGCATGGTCAAGGACATCTTCTGGGGCGAAGATGAGTGCGTTATCCAGTTCCACCCGCCCAAGAGCGCGAACATCAACACCCATCCGTACTGCCTGCACATGTGGAAGAAAATCGGCGCAGAGTATGAGCTGCCGCCGAAAGAGTTTGTTTGAAGGGAGCGGAAACAATGAGCAAGAGGGAGAATAAGCGCATCCGGCAGCTGGAACGCCGGGTGGAAAAGCTGGAGCGCACCTTATATGGCAAGCGCGGCGTTCCTGACTATGAGATTCAGATAACTGCTGCTGGACCCCCTGAGATGCTGGACGATATGGGCACCAAGCTGGCAAAAAGTATCCAGCAGGCGTTTGGGAAAGCCGCGAGCATTGAGAAACCGCCAAAATCTGTGCCCATGGAGTTCAAGTTCGCCACTGATAAGGACAAGCAGGCCGAAAAAGCCCGCAAAACTGTGTATGAGGTGCTGAAGGATAGATTTACCGCTTCAAACCACCGTTAAACTATTTCAAGCCATTTTCAAGCAAAAACGGGGAGGAACAAAATGGATAAGATCAGAGCGTGGAAAGCCGGAGATGATGAGAAGCAGGCCGAAGTGGCCGAGGTTAGAGCGTGGTTCCGCAAGCTGCGCGATATGGCCGAGGCCGTGAACATCCAGAAGGAAAAAGTGCAGAGGCAGCTGGATGCTGCTACCAGAGTCACCCAGAGCTTTAGCGGTATGCCTGTGTCGCCGGGAAATGGGGACAAGATTCTGGATGCCGTGTGTAGGGTGGATGGAGAAAGCCAGGAGCTGTCCCGGATGATGTCTGAGCTGACCAAGTTGCGTGTTGAGGCTATCTCCCGGACGTTCTGCATCGTCTATGCTGAGACCAGCTCCAGCTTGCGGGATGCTGATGCGCTGAGAGCGTATTACATCGAGTGCGAAACCAGAGATGCACAGGGCAACTTCAAGCTCAAAACGTATCTGGATGTATCCATAGAGCTGGGCGTTGCGCAGTCTACTGCCTGCGATAGCATCCGGCATGGGCTGGAAGCTCTGGCAGAGATTTGGCCCGACATCTCAAAGAGCTGTGCATAATGCTCAATATGCACAAAACCTGAGCTTTAATTTTTACGCCTTCCCGGTGTGCCATCGGTGTGCCGCCGTGTTGCCGCTGGTACGCAGGCTGTGATAAAATGACATAAGCGCACCCGCGCAATGCGGAAACGCGCCGGACATAATGAAGGCCGGTGGGCTGGATGGCTTGCGCGAGCTGTTTGGCCTGCCCTCCCCATTACCCTTTATTGTGTTCCTTGCGCCACTGAAACGGCCAATGCTGTGTAGGTGGCTCTTTATATGCGGATGTATGAAATGACAGCACCAGCAGCAGGCATCGTGTTGTGGCGGTTTGATTCCGTCCATCTGCACCAGAACCGGCCGACCCCGTAGGCCGAAGTGGACACATGGCCCCATGAACCACCGGGAGCTTGCCGCGGTACCCATACGCGGCGCACCTCTTGGGTTCCTTTTCTCCTTTTGACACGGCGAGACCTTTCTTTTCTAGGATTCCTCCAAAACTTTTGCTTTCTACCAGTCGGAGGCCCCGGAACGCCAAGGCGGTACTTATCAGCCGCCCGCGTGTGTGTCCAAAAATAACAGCCCGTCCCTGAGCTGACCACCGCAGGAACGGGCTGTTTATATGCCGTTGTAGCTCAATGCAGAGCGGCGGGCATTTAACCCGCGTCACACTGACGATACGCAGAGCTGATTCCTTCCGGCCCCTGTCATCCGGGAGGCTGATGCTCTGTGGTGCTGGTTCAAATCCAGCCAACGGCTTTTTATATGCCGCCATAGCGCAAGCGGAGCGCGTGAGGGCAGTGAACTGGTGACAAATTGTCACCGGATGCCGCCCTAGCGCAACGTGGAGCGCGTTCGTGGGAGTAGCCACGGAAGGTTCGATTCCGAAAGGCGGCTATTGTACGGCAGTAGCTCAATTGGAAGAGCAGCGGTCTCCAAAACCGCCGGTTGATAGTTCGATTCTATTCTGCCGCGCCAAATATGCGGTCTAAAAAGTGCATGGATACGCCAAAATTTCGTTAAAAACGCTTTACAAAATACACAAAAAGTAGTATAATAGTAGCGTAGAGAGGAACCGCAAAAGGTTCATCCAGAAAGGAAGCGAGGACATGGATGAAATGACCACCCCGGAACTGAATCAGTATCTGGAAAATCTTGCAAAGCTCATCGAGGCCACTGCAAAGACCCCTGAAGAAGCCGCACAGATCATCCGCGATAGCAAAATCAAGGTGTAAAAAAATCAGGCTCCCCTGAAAGCCTGCCAGCCGAGGGAGCCTGAAAAGCGAAAAAGCCGCCCGGAAACTCTACTCCGGACGGCTTTATTGTATCATATTAGCGCAAAATTATCAATGACCCTGCCCACACGGCGGGGTTTTATTTTTGCCAAAATACTAAATATATGGGAGGTCTGACCGTGGACATCGTAAGCCTGAAACTTTCCGAGCTGCATCCCTATGAGAACAACCCCCGGCAGAATGACGATGCTGTGGATGCTGTTGCCGCCTCCATCAAGGAGTTTGGCTTCAAGGTTCCCATCGTTGTGGATAAGAACAACGTCATTGTGGCCGGGCATACCCGCTACAAAGCCGCCAAGAAGCTGAAGCTCAAAACTGTGCCCTGTGTCGTGGCAGATGACCTGAGCGAAGAACAGGTCAATGCTTTCCGGCTGGCAGACAATAAGACCGGCGAGCTTGCCCTGTGGGATGACGAGAAGCTGGCGCAGGAATTAGCTGGCATTGCCAATATCGACATGGAGCAGTTCGGCTTTGCTCTGGAAGCCGTAGACCTGAGCGAGGGCGTAGCCGATAACCCCTATACCACTGAAACCACCATTCCGCAGTATGAGCCGACCGGCGAATGCCCTGACCTCTCTGCTCTGTATGATACCGCAAAGACGGATGACCTTATTGCGGAGATCGAAGCATCCAAGCTGCGGCCTGATGAAAAAGGCTTTCTGCTGAGAGCTGCAGGCCGGCATACGGTTTTCAATTATCGGAAAATCGCTGAGTATTATGCCCACGCCTCCCCTGAGATGCAGGAGCTGATGGAAAAATCGGCCCTTGTTATCATTGACGAAGATGATGCCATTCGCAATGGCTTTGTGGCACTCTCCAGCAAGGTTTCTGAGCTGATGGAGGAATGAGCCATGCTGCGTGACGATTTTGCTGTATTCATCCTGACCCACGGGAGAGCAGACAATGTAGTGACCGCAGACACCCTGAAGCGGCAGAAGTATTCCGGGAAGGTCTATTTCATCATCGACAACGAAGATGATACTGCTGAGCTGTACCGGGAGAAGTTTGGAGCCGAGAACGTCATCATGTTCGATAAGGCTGCTGCTGTGGCCAGAGCTGACACGATGGACAACATCTGTGAGCATCGCGCCATCTTGTACGCCCGAAACGAGAGCTGGAGAATCGCCAAAGAGCTGGGGCTGAAATATTTCCTCATGCTGGATGATGACTACAAAGACATCTTGATTCGCTGGCCGGAAGGAACCAAACTCAAGGGAAAATCCATGGTCGGGCCGCAGTTAGATGGTCTGTTCGAGGCCATGCTTACGTTTCTCGACGCTTCCGGTGCCGCTATGGTTGCCCTTGCTCAGGGAGGCGATATGATAGGCGGCGTAAATGGCGGCGGGTACAAGATGGGTTTGAAGCGGAAGTGCATGAACAGCATGTTTTGCAGGACCGATACGCCCGTAGAGTTCCGTGGAACGATGAACGAAGATGTTACTACCTACACCACCCTTGGTAGCCGCGGCGTACTGTTTTTCACATTTATGCGCTGTCAGGTAACGCAGATTCAGACGCAAAGCCTGTCCGGCGGTATGACTGAGGCGTATAAGGAGAGCGGGACGTACACGAAATCTTTCTACTCTGTCATGTCTATGCCGTCTTGTGTGGAGATCGGGAAAATGGGAGGGAGCCACCAGCGCACCCACCATCAGATAAACTGGGACTGCTGCGTCCCGAAAATCCTGAACCAGAAATACCGAAAGGAGAAGAACGATGCAGAATATCGCCGGGAATAAGATGCTCGCCCACCTCGACCGCATCGTGGGAGAGCATAAGCCTATTACGGCAGATATATTCCTGAACAACTTTTGCAATAACCGCTGCCCCTATTGCACATACGGGAGATGGGAGCTTGACCCCGGTGCAAGAGCTATGAGCTTCAAGGGCTTCCGCAAGTATGCCACCCGCCTGATGGAAATGGGCGTGGAGGGCTTCATCTTGACCGGAGGCGGAGAGCCTACGCTCACCCCTGATTTTGACCGCATCACCGAATGGATGGACGAAAAGGGGCTGCATTATGGCATCAACACGAATTTCAATGTGCTGAGGCTGCCCAGACCTGACTACCTGAAAGTCAGCCTTGATGGATGGGACGAAGATAGCTACGAGCACCGCCGCGGTGTGCGAAAGTATGCTGTTGTCGTGAAGAATATTCAGGACTACGCCGTGTGGAAACGCCAGCACAGCCCAAGAACGTCTTTGGGCATTCAGTGTGTTGTTACATCTCCTGATGACGTTATGCGATTCTACGAGGCAAATTGCGACCTTCTCGTGGATTATATTGCATTCCGGCCCATCGAAAGCACAGGCGGGAAAGCCTACGCTCTGGATATGGCGAAGGAGCAGGCCGCAAGGACGATGGAGGCGGTGAAGGAGCTGGCAGCGAACGACAGCCGGGTGGTGCTCAATTTCAAGTGGGAGCTGCTGGACCGTCAGGAAGATTCCTGCACTGCATCGTGGGCGCAAATCGCCCTGAATGAGCGCGGCGAAGTCATGTACTGCTGCCACAAGCCGTATCAGATCATCGGCCACATCCTCGACCCTGATATTTTGGAGCAGAAGAGCCGAGCTGCAACCGATATGGCCGGGTGTGACATTCCTTGCCGCATGACCGGGCCGAATATGTATGTCCATGAGATGCTGCTTGCTGGCCGGAAAGATGCCTGCTTCATCTGACTTCTCCACCCTGAAAACGAGAGGAAGGTGGCGAAGTGGCCAACGAAAAGAACCTCATGCCTATTGATGAGGTAAACGCGAGAAAAACGCCAGAGGAGAGGTCTGAATCTGCGCGAAAAGCCGGCATCGCCTCTGGAGAAGCAAAAAGGGCCAGAAAAAACATGAAAGAGCTGGCCCAACAGCTCATGAATGCCCATGTCGGAAAGACTATGGGCGCAAGTCTGGAAGTCTACGGCGTTGCCAAAGATGACCAGACGTACAGCGCGGCCATTGTGGCGCGATTGATGCAGAAAGCTCTTCTTGATGGAGATACGGCATCAATTCGGCTGCTTGGAGAACTGACAGACCAAGTTGGAGCTGGTGCCGCCGGGCAGGAAGATGAGAAAATCTTCACTGTGGAATATATGCCAATCTGTATCCCTGACAATGGACGGGATAAGAGAGAGGCAGCAACCATCGGCCCGCAAGCTGGCCCGCAAACCATGTTCATGGCCTCGAAAGCCGATATTGTTATTTACGGAGGAGCTGCCGGAGGCGGCAAGACGTATGCTCTGCTTCTGGAGGGACTACGGAACAGGGGCGTAAAGGGATTCGGCGGCGTTATCTTCCGTCACTCCTATACCCAGATAACAGCCCAGGGCGGCCTTTGGGATGCCAGCCATAAGATTTACGACCTTGTGCCTGATGCGGTGCCGGGTATGACCCCGAAGCTGCATTGGACATTTGGAAGCGGTGCCCGCCTGAACTTCGCTCACATCACGAACGATGATGACCTGAAGGGCTGGCAGGGCACAGAAATTTGCTACCTTGGATTCGATGAGCTGACACATTTCAGCCGCAAACAGTTCCTCTATATGCTGAGCCGAAACCGCTCTACTTGCGGCATCCGGCCTTATGTTCGAGCCACCTGCAATCCCGATGCGGATAGCTGGGTGGCCGATTTTATATCTTGGTGGATTGACCAAGATACCGGTTATCCCATCCCTGAGCGCAGCGGACAGGTGCGGTATATGTGCGTTCTGAATGACACCATATACTTTGCAGGGAGCGTGGAGGAACTGGAGAAAGAGCACGGCGTTACCCCTGAGCAGTGCAAAAGCGTGACCTTTATCGCCTCCCGTCTGCAAGACAACAAAGTGCTGATGGAGAGCGACCCCGGATATATCGCCAACCTGAATGCCCTGCTGGAAGTTGAACGAGAAAGACTGCTCAACGGCAACTGGAAGATCAAGGCGGCAGCGGGCCTCTACTTCAAGCGCAGTCAGGTCACCCTGCTGGATGAGCTGCCGAAAGACGTTATCGCATGGGCACGTGGCTGGGATTTGGCCGCCACTGCTGAGGACGAGAACGGAGAGCCTGCCTATACCGCCAGCGTTCTGCTGGGCAAGCGGCGTAATGGTCGCTATATTGTAGCGAACGTCACCAACCAGCGGTTGTCTGCTGATGATGTCCGAACCCACATCAAACAGACCGCCCAGATGGATAAGAAAACTCACAAGCGCGTTGTGGAGAGGCTGCCGAAAGACCCCGGACAGGCTGGTAAAGCGCAGGCCCAGAGCTTCGTGAAGATGCTGGCCGGATTCCCCGTCAAGACCATTGCAGAATCTGGCAGCAAGGAAGTTCGAGCAGAACCCTTTGCCGCCCAGTGGCAGCATGGCAATGTTGATGTCCTGCTGGCCGACTGGAACGAGATGTACTTCTCGGAGCTGGAGAGCTTCCCCGAATCCAAATTCAAAGATATGGTTGATGCAGGCTCTTCCGCTTTTGCTGAGCTGGAGAGCAGCGCGGTGGCTGCCGCGCCCCCTACTTCCGGCGGGCTGCAGAAGGCCAGCTACTGGAAAAACAAATAACGAGAAAGGAGGCGAACCGCTATGAGCAAAGGTTCTGAGGAGCTGGGCCGTGTTGGTCAGCGAAGATACGGCGGTATCTTCTACGAAGAGTTCTTGCCTGAGCTGCGTGGCCGCAAAGGTGCTGAGGTTTTCACCGAGATGTCTAACAATGACGAAACCGTTGGTGCAATCCTTTTTGCTGTTGAGATGCTTGTGCGGCAGGCCAGCTGGAATGTGGAGCCGGGCGGCAGCACGGCAAAGGACCGGGAGGCCGCTGAATTCGTGCAGAGCTGTATGGAAGATATGGACATGACGTGGACTGACACCATCTCCGAAATCCTGTCTTTCCTCACCTATGGCTGGAGCTTGCACGAGATCGTCTATAAACGGCGCATGGGCCGAACGAAAGATAAGCGCACCAACTCCAAATTCTCTGATGGTCTCATCGGCTGGGCCAAACTGCCAATCCGTTCCCAAGAAACCCTTTACCAGTGGGAGTATGACGACCAAGACAACCTCACCGGCATGACGCAGATGCCGCCGCCTGATTTTGGCCTGATTACTATTCCCATCGAAAAGTGCCTGCTGTTCCGTACCCGGAGCCGCAAGGACAACCCTGAGGGCCGCTCTATCCTGCGTACCGCATACCATTCTTGGTATTTCAAACGGCGAATTCAGGAGATAGAGGGCATCGGCATTGAGCGCGACCTTGCTGGCCTGCCTGTTATCACTGCCCCGGAAGGTGTAAACCCTTGGGATGCTGAAGACCCCGATATGGTCAAGCTGCGCACCGGGCTGGAAGGAATGGTGAAGAACGTCCGGCGGGATGAGAGCGAGGGCGTTGTGCTGCCCTTTGGGTACAAATTTGAGCTGATGAGCACCGGCGGCTCCCGGCAGTTTGATACCAACGCCATCATCGAGAGATATGACACCAAAATAAGCCAGACTGTCCTTGCTGACTTTATCCAGCTGGGCCATGAAAAGGTCGGCTCTTTTGCTTTGAGCAGCGACAAGACCAACCTGTTCGCAATGGCTATTGGTGCTTATCTGGACATCATCTGCGAAGAGTTCAACGCGCACGGTATTCCGGGCCTGATTGACATCAACGGTGAGAAGTTCTCCGGCATCACGGACTATCCGAAGATGACCCACGGGGACATTCAGGACGTTGACCTCAAAGAGCTGTCCACCTATATCAAAGATATGGTGGGCGTGGGTGTCCTTATCCCTGACGAGGCTTTGGAAGAGTTTGTGCGTCAGACCGGTGGGCTGCCCAAGCGCACCACTGACACCGTGCCTGCTGAGGCAAGGCTGCTGGATGGCCGCAGGCTCAACCCTGAACCTGAGCCGCCCAAGACCGCCGCCGGGCAGAGCGATGCTCTGGAGGATGACGAGGCGGCTATCGAGGCCGCAAAAAAGCGTCTGGGGAGGGTTGCGAATGCTGGTAAGGATTCCGCATCCCGGTGAGGTCTGGAAGGCCCGCCCACGGCGCAGCAAGAAAAAGAGCACGGTGCTGAAGAAGCTGGAAAAGTACCTCGTTGACGAGCAGGGCGAACCCATCAAAAAGCTCTGCCGCCTCTGGGATGACCAAAAGCAAGCCCTCTCTTACAAAGAGATACGGCAAGCTGTCCTGAGGGGAGAGCTGGACGAAGATGTGTTCATGGAGTTCACACAGGACTATTCCACGTTCGTTGACAAGGAGTTTTCCGCTGTCTGGATGAAAGCTCTTTCGGCTGGAGCTATGGCGCAGCCTGCCCTCCTGCAGCTCGATAAATTCTATTTTGAAACTGAGGCCCCCGGCGCAGCGCAATGGATTGCCAGCCGTGGAGCCTCTTTCGTTACCCGGAGTTCTGAGGTACAGCGGGAAGCAATACGTGCTCTGCTGACCCAGAAGATGACCGAGGGACACACCGTTGATGAGCTGGCCCGCCTGATTCGCCCATGTATCGGTCTGACTGCACAGCAGTCTGCCGCTACTGTGAGATATTACGAAACCGTGCTGACCTCCATCAAGGACAACCACCCCCGAATGAAAGCTGAGGCCGCCCGGACAAAAGCTCTCGAATCCGCCTCCCGGTATGCTGAGAAGGCCCACAAGTACAGAGCTGCCACCATTGCGCAGACCGAGCTTGCCTTTTCATTCAACCAAGGCGCAGACCTTGGAATTCGGCAGGCACAGCATGACGGGCTTCTCGGCCCCATGATAAAGGTTTGGTGCACATCTGGAGATGACGCTGTGTGCGAAACTTGCGAAGCTCTGGACGGCATGGAAATCGGCATGGATGATTCCTTTAGCTATACCGGCAGGCTCCTGTTTGCCGGGCAGAAAATGCTGCCCCCGGCGCATCCTCGCTGCGGGTGTACTGTTGAATATGTCGAACAGCCAGCCGACTACTGGCAGAAAGAACACCGATGATTGCATTCAATGACCTTATCGTGGCAACGCCGCCCCCTGATACGCCCACCGCTGAAGGCGGCGTGAAGAAAAAGCACGGCCTCCGCATTGCAAAAAGCGATGACGAGCGGATGCTGGCTTTTGGCTGGGCGAGCGTGGCCATCCGTGTGGATGGCGAGCAGATTGAGGACTGGCAGGAAGATATGATCGACCCGGCAGACCTCGAAAATGCTGCCTACCGTTTCGTGGAGCTGTACCGCGAAGGCGGCGAGATGCACGAGCGGGGAGATGTTGCCGTGCTGGTGGAAAGCTGCGTTTTCACCGAAGAAAAGCAGAAGGCTCTGGGCCTCGAACCTGGCACCCTGCCTGTCGGATGGTGGATAGGCTTCCATGTGACCGACCGCGATGTGTGGGAGAAGGTCAAGAGCGGCGAGTACACCATGTTCTCCATTGAGGGAGAAGCTGAGCGCGTGGAAGTCGAACAGCAATGATAATTCCAGCCGAGGGTGAAAACTCCCGGCTGTAATTATATTCACCCTGATAGAAAGGAGGATGAACGTGGCAACAAAACTGAAGCATCTGAAAGTCACGAATGTTGACTTTGTAGATGAGGGCGCAAACCCGGACGCTTTTATCAAGCTCTTCAAACGGAAAGATGATGCCGCTGCTGAACCCGGTGCCGGAGCTGATAGCTCTGAGGGCACTGGATTCTTCAAGCGGCTTTCTTCTGGCCTTGCGAAGATGTTTGGAGTGGCGCAGGAGCCGGTAAGTGCTGAGCAGGATGTGCAGAAAAACTCTGTCGGGTTTACCGAGGCATACGGCGAGATGAAAAACCGCCGGGTGTGCGATGAGGTCTGGGATGTATGCTTTGCACTCAATCAGTCTATCTGTTCCATCCTGAACGATAACGAGCTGGATGGGGATGCGACCAAAACCGCGATGTTGGAAAGCCTTGACGAGTTCAATGCGGCCGCAAAGAACTTTGCAGAGCAGTGGTCCGCTGGCAAGGTGGCCAATGTCGTGCTGAAGAATATCCCTGTGGATGATGCAACCGTTGCTCTTGCAAAGGCTGCTGTGGATGCTATCAACGAACAGATTGAGAAGCACAATCACTCTGGGGATGCCCCCGTATCCAAGGACACTGCGGCCAAAAACAACGGCGATGAGCCGGAAGGAGACGATACCATGAAAATCGACAAGTCCAAGATGACCCCTGCCGAGCTGGCGTTTTTCGAGTCTATCGAGAAGCGTTACGGCTCTGATGAGGGCCAGACCCCGCCCGCGGCGGCCCCTGCCGCCCCTGCTGCTCCTGCTCCTGATGTGGCAAAGAGCCTGACCACTCCCGCTGCACCGGCAGCTCCGGCGGCCCCTGCATACGCCCAGCTTGACCCTGCTGTGCAGGCTGAGCTGGATTCCCTGCGCAAGTTCCGCGAGGATTCTCTCGACCGTGAGCTGCGCGAGGTCGCCAAGAAGTACGCCATCATTGGCAAGAAGGAAGATGAGCTTCTCCCTGTCCTGAAGTCCATGAAGGCCGCTGGCGGCACTGCCTATAACGACTATCTGGCCGTTCTGGACGAGGCCGTGAACGTGGCCAACACCTCTGCTGCCTTCACTGAGCTCGGCAAGCGTGGCAACGGCTCTGCCCCTGATGCTTGGACGCGCGCCGAGGCGAAGGCTGTGGAGCTGATGAAGTCCAAGAACGTCACCAAGGCTCAGGCTCTGGACGAAGTTCTTGTGAACGACCCCACCCTGCGTGCTGAGTGTGAGAAGGAGGGCTAAAACATGGCAGACGTTACTTTTATCGGCTCTACCATCAATGAGAGCGCAACCGTGACCTTCAAGGCGAAGGAGAAGATGGAAGGCGTTCAGGGCATTGCTCTGGCCCTGAGCGAAGGCAAGCTGGCCCTGCCCACCGCTGGCGCAAATGTGCTGGGCCTGTCTCTGTTTACCAACGATGCTGCCGCTGATGTTGGCAGCTCCCTGACCATTCAGGTCAAGGACATTGGCAAGTGGATTGCTGGTGGCACTATTGCCGCCGGTGATGAGCTGGCTACGGATGCCGCTGGCAAGGCTGTGAAGGCTACTGACGGCCAGTTCATCGTGGGCATTGCCCTGTCTGCTGCCGCAGCTGCTGGCACGGTTGTTTCTGTTCAGCTCACCAAGTCCGGCTACAAGCCCAAGGCTTCCTGACCGGAGAAAGAGAGGTAAAACCTTATGAGAGACAATATGAACAATGCTGCCGGCATCATGGCTGCTATTGCAAAGGGCTGGAAGCCGAACCGCTACCTGTCCAACATGAGCATGGCAGCCTTTGCCGACCCCAAAGACTACGTTGCAACCAAGATTTTCCCGATGTGCCCTGTGAGCACCACTACGGGCTTCTACTACGAGTTTCTGAAGGGCGACATCTCCCGCGACAATGTGCAGCGCAAGCCTGCCTTTGGCAAGGTGCAGCCTGCCAAGCGCGGCCACACTGATAAGACCTACAAGTGCGAGGTCGATCAGATTCTGGTGGGCGTGGATGAGATCGGTGCACTGGACTACTCCCGCTCTGGTGCTCCCGCATCTATCGACCCGCGCCGCTCCAGCACCCGCTTTGTCAACGAGCAGATGCTGCTGCACCTCGACCTCCTGTTTGCCGAGAACTTCTTCAAGACCGGCGTGTGGGACAATGAGTTCACTGGCATTTCCTCTGGCGTCCCCGGTGCAAAGCAGTTCCTGAAGTTCACCGATGCCAACTTCGACCCGGTGCACTTCTTTGATGAGCGCAAGCGCGAGATCCGTCTGGCTGGCCGCCGCACCCCGAACAAGCTGTGCCTCGGCTACGATACGTATCTGGGCCTGAAGGCTCACCCCGACATTCTGGAGCGCGTGAAGTACGGCGGCTCCACTCCGAACCCTGCTACCGTCAACGAGAACGTGCTGGCGCAGCTGCTGGGCTTCAACGAGGTCCATGTCCTGATGGCCACCCACAACAAGGCTGATGAGGGCCAGCCTGATGATATGGACTTCATCTGCGAGAGCGATGGCGCACTGATGTGCTATGTCACCGACCACCCGCAGCTGGATGAGCCTTCCGCAGGCTACACCTTCACTTGGGATATGCTGGGCAATGGCAACTACATGGCCATCAGCACTTTCGAGGGCGACCCCGCAACCCATGCTGAGTTTGTCGAGGGCCTGCTGTCTACTGATATGCGCAAGACCTCTGACGACCTTGCCTGCTATCTGTCCAAGTGCGTGTAACGGAGGTGCCGACATGAGCTATATCTGCCGGAAAGCTCTTTCTCTGGGTGGCGTAACCTACCAGCCCGGTGACGCAATCCCTGATGGTGCTGTGCTGCCCTCCCGTGTGCGCTCTCTGACTTCCTGCGGCTATATCGTGGAGCAGACCGATGAGCCTGCTGCTGGAGCTGCTGCACCCGCCGGGGAAAACTCCGGCAGCGTGCTCTATGTCCCCATCAAGGGCGATGATGATTTGGCTGTTCCCATCCCTGTGGATGGTGCGGCCTTTATTTTTGCCCTCCAGCAGTCCACGGCTGACGAGGCTGCTGCCATGGTGCAGGATGTTGAGGACGAGAATGTTCTTATCCTTATCCACGCCACGGACAGCCGCAAAAGCGTCCGCGCAGCGGCCAAGGCTCGCGCGGCTGTCCTGCATCCCTCTGAAGATGCAAATGGCGGCTCTGCGGCCTCCCACCCGCCTGACAAGGCATGATGAGCTGACAAGGAGCGCACTGTATGGCAAAAAGCTACAATTACGACCCCTCTGCCATTGCTGAGTATGGCAAGGACAGGATGCGGTTTGAGCTGGGCGATACCGCCACTGAGGGAGGCCCTGACACCACGGCCCTGACCGATGAGGAAATTGGGGCCGCCATCTCTGCTTACCCGAAATCGTGGAAAAGGGCCAAACTGATGCTGCTGGAAAGTCTTGCGCACCGTTTCAGCTATGAGGTGGACACCAAGACCGGCCCGCTGACGTTGTACCTCCAAGAGCGAGCGAAGCTCTGGAAAGAGATGTACAAAGACCTCAAAAAAGAGGTGTCTCTGGGTGCAGCGTCCGTTCCGCAGCCGCCTGACTGCTGCAAGAAGCCACCGTACTTCTACACCGGCATGATGGAGAATGACCGCACCGGGAACGTCTGGAGGCACAGACACCATGATTAACGCACGGTTTATGTACCTGAGGCCCGGAAACCTCCCGAAATCCTTTGTCATAGAGCGCGGTAAGGGCGGCTTGAAAAATGGTCGCCCAACTGTGCAGTATGACGGGGACGGAACGGAGTTCCTGAAAGGCTTCCTGACAACGGCTACTGAGGCCGACAGGGCGCATGGAACTGCTGACCATATTGTTACTCACATCATTGTGCAGAGCGGTGGCCAGCAGGCCGAGAGGACGGACAGGCTCATCCTTGGTGACAGGCTTTTCTACATCGTGGATATTGACCCGGCCTGTTCTCTTGGCATAGCCACCATCTACTATGCAGAGGAAAGGACGGACGTAAAATGACCGCCCCGAAGAAAGCTCCCGGCAAGCTGAAGATTGCCGTTGACGAAACGGTGCAGAAGCTCAATCAGGAAGTGGCCTCAAGGGGTATCCGTACCACGAATGCCCTCCGTAATGCTGAGCTGGAAGTGCTGAGAGGTCAGCGTTCTGGCCGTGTATATCGCAAGCCTCACAGCAAGGCTCGGTATACGGCATCTGCCCCCGGTGAACCTCCTGCCCGCCGGACTGGTATGCTGCGAATGAACTGGAACGGCACTGTCGAAAGTGCCTCTTCTGGTTCCGGCATCCGCGTTTCTGCCGTTCTGGAAAGTCAGGAGAAGTATTCTGTATATCTCGAAAATGGCACTCACCACATGGCGGCCCGCCCATTCCAGCAGGAAATTGTGGACAAGGCCGCCCCTGAGATAAAGCGGATTTACAGCGAGAAATATGAGTGATACGGAGGAAGCCAATGGAGCTTATCGTTAAGGAAACCCGCGCCCGGTTCGATACTGAGGCCGTAAAGATGGGCTATGCCCTCTATGCGAAACACGCATCTTGGGATAAAGGCCGCACCGGTGTCGTCACTGCTGTGACTGACACCACCATTATTGCCATGTTCCATCCCGGTATCGGGAATGTCATCAACCACTTTGTCGTCCCTGTGGCTGAGGTGGAGCGCGGTGAGTGGGACGTTCGCTGGTCCGCTGACCTGTCCGAGGTGAACGAACTGAAAGCTGCGGAGGTCAAATAATGAATCTTGAAGAGCTGATTCACAAGCGGCTGTCTGAGGCCAAAAACCTCACCAAATACCTTACACGGTACGCCGGGCAGCCTGCTATCTTCACTCCTGAAGCACCGGGAGACCGGGAATCCGGATGGGGCCGCGCCACGCAGTACCCGCGGGCTGTGTTCAATTTTGATATGCAGGCCGATGGGGAGCGCAAGAGCGCTGGCACTCTTTCTGTGGCCCTGATTTGCCGGAACGATTCTGAGGCGGTACCTGAGCTTATCGAACCGGCTGTCAAGAAGGCCCTGAAAGATGTCCTGCTCAAGGATGACAACGGCACTCTGTACGCCTTTGCATGGGCGCGGACTGAGGGCTTCTCGATGACCGAAGAGAAGAACGAACTTCTCATTGGCTCTGAAATCCGCTTCGACATCATGGAGTACCCCCAGCAGGAAACGACTGACCCTGACCCCATCATGGCGATGGCTCGGTACATCAAAGACTTGTACCCGGACAGCATCGTGGTGGGAATTGATAAGATGGCAGATGAAACCGAGGCTTCCAAAGAAGCCCCGGTTTTTTACTGCCGCCTTACCGAAATCGAGAAGCTGGAGGAAACCAACACAGTTGTCTGGATGAACGGGAAGATTGCCATCTCCCTGCTGTGTCCTGACGGGGCCACCCGCCTGAAGATGGCCGCGGCTGTCCTCAACAGTCTCTCCCTCGATGGCGAAGTCACCATGCTGGATGATTCCCCGATGTTCATGGAGAGGTTGACTGCAAACCTCAAATCCGACTACCTGAAGGACGGACAGATTTTCGTCACCGGGCGATACGGTCTGCTCCGCTACAAGGCGGTCGGCTACCCACTTAGACACCCCAATATCAATTACTAGGAGGTATGACCTATGGCAACGAAAACCGCTGCTGCTGACACTGTGCAGGCCCCTGTTGAGGCCGAGTACACCGTCAGCGAGTTCGCAGCGAATTCCATGGCACTGTTTGGCGCACGGAAAGA
>ERZ860322.420-NODE-420-length-32235-cov-4.308950_pt1 | contig 32235 bp, 39 predicted proteins | sample MGYA00509979_ERZ860322 | MGnify/ENA primary metagenome ERZ860322 (study PRJEB30046, sample SAMN00715217) | human gut metagenome | study: EMG produced TPA metagenomics assembly of the A metagenome-wide association study of gut microbiota in type 2...
CACAGCCACTAGCTGATGAAACCGGCAGCATAAGAAGCAATGCTCCTAATATAATTAATCCACCAAATCCAATTGTTATAACCCGGAATGATGACAAATGTTTTCTTATCCTGTTGTCGAACATAAAAAATTCCCCTTTTCTAACATAATTGAAATCTACCAGAATTATGTTAAAAAAGGGGTTAAGCATTTTCATATGATATTAAGATTATATTAAGATTATTATCTCTCCCGAATCATGATAATCAGAAGATAAGCTGCTCCGAATACAACTATGCTTCCAGCCATAATTAAATACATCTGTGGCACGCCAACAACATGTCCCCTGAATACAGGATTACAGTCGAGAGTGTTCCTTATGACTGTGACCGCTTCTGACGGAAGCCCTGTGTCTGCCATCTCTTTATACACTCCATTGAGCATGTGGTTCTTAACCAGGGAAGTTCCGTATGTACCCGGAAGGTAGGACAATGCTTTCTGCAGCCCTGAATTAAAATTAGATATCGGCATGTATGCACCACACACAAATCCATACCCTGCACTTACAATAGTTCCAACCGCCGACAACTGCCCCTGCGTCTTTAACGGATAGCTTACAATGCTTGAAAGCGTGCTTCCGAATAACACCAGCAGAATCATATCCAATATAACAAATATTACATCTGACGCACTCATATACCAGCCCATCTTCAATATGTAAAGCAGGCATAATGCAAGTGCTGTGCCATTAACCATAAGCGAATTAAGTACTGTTGATAAGAAATATCCTATATAAATCTTTGTTTTACTTACAGGCGAAACATCAAAATCTTTTCTTGCTCCGCTGGCTCTGTCCTGAACCATCGTAAGATTGACGCAGAATGTAACAGTTACACAGCTTACTGCAATAAGTGCTGCAGCTAACTGTGCTGCCACTGTGCCGTTAATTATTTTGTCTGATAAATCAATCATGTCCTTAGTTGCAGAAACAAAAGAATCTTTGTATACATTTGCTAAAAATGTTGCGTACAAAACAATAAGAATTACCGGAGTTATCATTGATGAAAACAACATTCCTTTGTCCTTAAAAAAGAGTTTTCTGTTTCTGCTTACAAGTGCGGTTATCTCTTTCATCACTGACCACCTCCCAATATTTTCCCAGTCACAGCAAGAAATACATCGTCCATACCACCTTTTACGACTTCATAATCACGGAATATCTCCTGATGTTTCACAATCATTTTCGTAGCTTCAAGTGTGTTCTTAACCTGAATCCTGTAACCATCACGGATTGCTTTGTACTCTGTTTTCAAAGCTTTAATCTCATCCTCTGTAACTCCATACAAAGATATCGTATCATGAACATATTCATTCTTTAATTCCAAAGGAGTTCCCTCTGCCACGATGCTTCCCTTATCAAGAATCACAACATATCCGGCACTTGCCGCCTCCTCCATGTAATGAGTTGTAAGGAATACCGTCATGTTCTCCTCTGTACGAAGTCTCTCAATAACATTCCATATAAGAAGCCTTGTCTGTGGGTCAAGTCCCGTCGTCGGCTCATCAAGAATCAGTATCTCCGGTCTGTGAATCAGCGCCCTTGCAATATCAATTCTTCTTCTCTGTCCGCCTGACAGCTTACCAACCGGTCTGTTAATGTAATCCCCGAAATCAAGTATCTCCACCAGTTCTGCCAGTCTTTTTTCAAATGCATTTCCAGTAATTCCATACAACGCCGCCCTGCTTTTGAGATTCTCCTTAACTGTAAGAGGTTTATCAAGAACACTGTCCTGAAACACAACTCCCAGGAGCCTCTTTGTTTCACTGCCTGCCCTGTCTGCTTCTTTATCCTTAATCCACACATTTCCACTGTCCTTGCGTAACTGCCCGCATATAATAGAAATCGTTGTGCTTTTTCCAGCACCATTTACACCTAAAAATGCAAACAATTCTCCCTTCTTTACGCGGAAACTTAAGTCATTAACTGCCTTCACATCGCCAAAACATTTATTCAGATGTTCTATCTTAATAATATCCGACATACGCCCCTCCTTATTGAGAATTACTTCATGTATTTATTAATCCATTTTACCACATCCAGCTTGCCATTACCGCAATATTTATATATACTTTTTCCATCCCCATGTCTATACGCTTACTACTAAGTTGCATTATAAGCATGCCAAGTTACATTCAGACAAAAAAGACACAAAGCAATGTACTTTGTGCCTTAAAAATCATATTAGTTTCATAATATTTTCAGAATATATCCAGCATATTATCCAGATATATCTCTTCTCTTACATGTATCTGGTATTCCGGCTTCGTCATATAATACAACAGAAATTCCAGCACCAGTGCGCTTCCAAGTCCTCGCCCTTCTATCTTGAAATTGGAAAATCCCATTGGCATATATGTATTCCTAATATCATCAACACTGATAAATGCCGGATTCTCCATTGCCTTAGAAAACCGGTATCCACTCTGTGAATCCGGTGCAACGCATACATGATCTGGACAGTCCTCGCCAAGATTCTGGCGGCTCACAATCTCATAGCAGTTCTTTCTGTCGTAACATCCGAACCAGCAGCACTCATTGCACAGAAATTCCACCTTATCTTTTTCTTTATCTGTCAGCTTCGCCAGCTTATCAAATGCTTTATTCAGCCTGAAATCCGGCACTACATACTGGAAATCTTCTCTTTTTACTTCATCCAGAAAATCATTGAAATCCGTCAGCACCTTCGTTGTCGATGATACAAGATAAAGATTGGGATAATGCTTTTTTATATACCCGGCAAGAAGGTCTGAATGTACAATCACGCCATTGCTGACTGCATTCCTCATGCCTTCGCTTTCATTAAGTGCCTTACATAACGCATTACATTTTTCATCAGCCAAATGTTCTTCGCGAAGCAGTGAATTGCTGAATGTCAGCCTTGCCGATATCCCATATTCACTCATCAGATTCATAACTTCCTGCACACCATGTTCACCGGAACCGATTCGTCCGCCGCCCCAGATACAGTCTGCAGGCGCACCATATATTGAGCCAATCCCGCACCAGTCATAGAAATACTCCCTGTGCTTGCGATATACCGGCAAAAATGCTTCATACAACTCATAGAATTCAAACAGCCCCGGAAGATGGTAATATGCAATAGTCTTTCTCATTAAAATAATCCGTCTCTTTCATACATGATTATGATTACTATTGTTATACCATATTCCTGGGGAGTTCTCTACTAGCTTATTGGAAATATTGACCCATCCCGGTTTTCAAATGTTTCGTAGCCCCTTGAAACTATACTCGAAGCAATTCCAAGCTCTGTCGCCTGCAAAATCATATTTTCCATTATGCAGAATGCATCTGCTGTCTTGAACAAAATTAACATTTAACATCAAAATATTTATCTCTGAATACATTATAGGGAATATACACATATTACCGCCATGTCATTACATAATCTTTTTCGCCCGTAGCTTCGTCCAATCCTTCATTCTGAATTTCAAATCCTTCTCTCTGATAAAAATGTATCGCTCTTGTGTTTTTCTGATACACATTTAAACTTAATTGCGTTCTGCTTTCCTTTACAAAATCCAGCAAAAGTTTTCCTATCTGAACTAAGCTTGCAGATAGTTTTCCATAACAAATGCATACGCATCTTTTGAATGTTTAAATATTTTAACCTTCTCCCCATAATGGCTCAGTTCCTGCAATAATCCTTTTTTCATTCGATTAAATTCAAAAACCCATTTAATGTTCAACCATAAAAAATCCCATGTTGGTCTTGAATTATAAGACTCTCTTCCTCTCCTTTGCCTAATCCATCGTTTAAATACTCTTGCCAATCTTATAATTATGTATTCATCTAGTATAATAACATTATCGCAGCAGTCGAAGCTCTCTTTAAGAACCTTTCTAGGAGAACCTTCTACAATCCAGTCATTTTCTTTTATTATATCATCAATCAACTTTTTCAACCGGCCATGACTTTCTGAGTGCCACATAGGAAATCAGAAAATTTGCAAACCAGCCGGCTGGTACAGCAAGCCAGACAAATGCTATACCAAAACGCGGTGCACAAATCAGAGCAACTGACAGACGGATTGCAAGGTTAACCATATTAGCTATAAGAAATGGCCGCATGATTCCCAACCCACGAAGAACTCCATCCGTAGCCATCTTGATACCCATGAAAATGAAAAAGTAACCTAACCATTTCATGTAATCCCCTGACACCTGATATGCCAAAGCTGTTCCATCTTTACCAAGGAACAGCGAAGAAATGTGTGTATGTAGTGTCTCTATAACTATGAAAGCAAGGACTGCAAAACATATGTCTAACACGAGTGCAGCATGATATCCTTTTTTGATGCGCCCAATTTTCTTTGCACCAAGATTTTGGGAAACATAAGGTGACACTGCATTTCCAATGGATACAAATATAAGTGAAAATACATTTTCTACTCTCATTGTCGCAGCATAACCTGCGAGTGCCTGTGTACCAAAAGGATTTACAACTGCCTGTACTATCATCATGCCAATTGATACTGTGGACTGCTGAAGAATTGATGGTACGGCAATCTGAAGCATTGAACGTAACTCCTTCCTGTCAAACCATTCAAAGTGACTTTTATACCTGCGCATCCGGCAAAAGAAAATTATAAATGAAAATACTGCTGAAATACCCTGTGCAATCAGGGTTGCAAGAGCTGCGCCAAACACGCCAAGTCCTAAACCAGCAACCATCCAAAGATCCATTATAATATTTAAGACGGAAGAAAATATCAGAAGCACCAACGGAATCTTTGATTCACCGATTGAAGTAAACATTGTTGAAAGAATGTTGTACATAAACAGAAACGGAAATCCCACAAAATAAACACGAAGATACAGTACTGCTTCAGCCAGTATATCAGCTGGTGTCTGTAATAAACTCATCATTGAATGTGATAACCCGAAACCAAAGATTCCCAATAATATACTTAGAATCAGGAAACTGATTAATGATGTTGATACAATGGTCTTCATTTTACTATAATTTCTTGCACCAAAATAACGGCTCACAAGCACCCCGGCACCTACCCCGGCGCCAAGTGCCACACAAATAAATACATTTGTGAGAGCAGCACAGGCTCCGACAGCCGCAAGTGCAGATGAACCGACAAACTGACCGACAATAATTGAGTCAGCCATATTATATACCTGTTGGAAAAAACTACCCAGAATCATCGGCATGGCAAAAACAGTCAGTGCTTTAAGGGGCGCATCTGTAATTAAATATTCATCCTTTGATTCATCTTTTGACATTCTCTTATTTCTCCTTGAATTTCTCGTTTTTATCCTCTTCCCATATACCCCCTGATATAGTTCACAGCATCACTTATTTCATCAATAATCTTATCTGGAATCTGCAGATTATACTGTCTTAAATCTACATCCTGTAACAGCTGTCCAAGGCTTGTCCCCTGATTGTATTGAACAATAAACAGGCTGTATAGAGGTATTTTGTTCCCAAATACATCCATGTAATTATTAACAAGTGAGAAGTTGATAGTTCCTAGCATTGTATGACATTCAGCCAGATATAATTTATCAGGAATGTAATCATACACATGCATTTTATCATTCTTAATCTCTTCTAACAATAATTCCTGCTCATCTTCTGATTCAGCATCCATATCTTCTTCATAAAAATCTGATTCTGACGCAGCTGCTGTATCCTCATTTGAAGGAATTTCTTCTGCTGTCTCCGGGAATTCTGATATATCAATTCCTTCAAACAAAGTACTCATATCCCCTAGATTATTATCTTTTTCTCTCTCTCCAGCCTTGAGATCCCAGTCATCAACAAACTGCTTATAATTGCCATAATTGTTCTTAAGAAATTCCATGTTATCATATATTTCCTGTTCATTGACTCTCATCTTTACAATGGTAAGAATTGCATTGCCAAGCTGATTAATCGTTCCCACATATTTTCCGGTAAATACATCGTCCTTTAACACAAGCGACAGAAATAATGGTTCTCCTGACATATTTTTATAACCGGTATCAACAAATACATTGGTTGCATCATAACTTGTTACCATCTTAAGTTTAACATCCATATATATAATATGTTCATATGGATCAGCCAGAACATAATCTATTATCTTTGATATGGTTGGTGTTTCCACTGTTTCATCCACATTTTTTCTAATATTATATAAAACTTCTTCTTCTCTTCTCAAATAAATATTCTTGTATATATTGGTCATTGTCCCTGCCTCCCCTCTCACTGTAAAAGCTTCATAAGTTCAGGAACAACCGCCTTCAATTGTTTCTGTACCTCATAAGGAATCTTTCCACAATCAATGTTATCTGCCATATGGATTATTGCAGTATACTGATATTGTGGAATTGTTAATGTATATGCACTTCCGACAAACAAAGAATTAATAATACTTACATTAATCTTTCCAAATAATGTCGTTATCTCCGCTATTACATATGTACCCTTCTTAACCTCATAGACAACCGGCAAACTATTAATATTCATGCTTTGGATAATTGTCTGCTCCATCTCCACAGCATAATTACTATCGTCACCGGTATACATCATCTCCTGCTTCTCTTTTATCTTGTTACTAATAAAATCGACAGTTTTAGGAATCAGTGGCTTTAGCTCTCTTTTAGCACGTTGCCATCCAATCAGATAGCTATAATAAACAATATCATTCTTGTGTGCCTTATTAAATGGCAGTATGGACAATGAAGCTGCTATCTTGTTAAGCGTCCCACAGTAGCTTCCTACAAATGCATCGCCTCTCTTAGTAAGATTAATATAAATAAGTTCTTTAGTATCAGGTTTTATATATCCTGTTTCAACCAGGGCATTAGTCGCTTTATGAACACTTTGTGGTGCCATTGAAGCATCCATATGATAAATTCTGTTTTCTATATCTTCATTGACATATGCAACAATATCTTCAACACTAATCTGACCAGCATACACATGAAGCAGATATGCTATATTATTCTTAAGACTCTCGATTCCCATAATTGTATAGCCTTCTGCAATGGTAACATTCCTTGATTCCACACTGACCCCTTTGCTTTGATTACTAAAAACTCTCTTATTCCCTGATGGACAATAAAATGTGAGGTATTTGGCATCAATTTGGGCAAAATAATTCTCAATATCAGCATTTGCTTTTTCTAAAGTCCTGATACACTGCCTTTTTCTGCTCTTCTCAAGTCTTCTGTTATCAAGAATCATTGCCAGCTCATTTGTCGGAATCCTTGTATCATCAAATGACCACTTGATAAGCGGTAAACCAGCATCTTTTAATCTTTTATTAAGGTTATTCGGATTTTGTGAATAATGTGTATCACTTATAAATGCTTTAATTTCCTTATGCTTAGGTGCGTTAACATCATATAATGCCTCACTGTTCTTATGCATTACATGCCTCATGTCAGAGGCCCATTCAAGTACATCACACTGCTGTTCTGTCAGGCTGTCAGCCAGATTCGCAGATGTAGCTATTTCCTTGTTGCGCTCCATTCGCATTTTTACATATTCTTTTGATAAACTTATAAATATCCCTTCCTTCTATATTATTTTTAAACTAGACAAATGCTGTTTATATTATAATCTTTTTCACATGTAATTCCAATTAATTTATTATAAATGCTGTTATTCATACTTTTCCCCAGACAACCCATGCACTACTGAACAAATCCTGAAAATACATCATAACCAACCCCAATCCCGTCAAAAGCAAAGGACACATGCCCTTCCTAAAGGGTATGTGTCCCTATTATATATCTATATTTCATCTTTTCCATCAAACCAGTTTTTATACGATATATTTTTTACTCCCAGTTACTCTCTGCTTCATCCAGCTTCCTTGCAAGTGTATCTTTAAGAGCTGTAAGCGCAGGAATAAAGCTGTCGCGTATCAGCAGAATCAATTCATCTACTTCCTCCTCATTATATATATGAACAGAGGTATTGCGTTTTTTTAACATAAGCAACCATGTTTCGGAATCATTTATAAATCCAAATTTATAACCACGCTGCAGAATCTCTCGTGGTGATCCAGTAGAAGAATCTTCTACGCCATGTTTTCTCATAATCTCCTGCAACGCTTTCCATGCAAGTTCAAAAGTAAGATTAAATTGTCCAATAACCCCTGTCCGGTATATATCATTAGTTTCTGCCATCTTAAAATCCGCATTAGCTAATATAGTCAGACAATTACTAAAGTTATCAAGCTTTTTCATAAATCACTACACCATCCTTTTCTATCTCCTCTTTTAATTCATCTGAAATTGATACATCTGCCTGTACAATATCGAACATCAGCAGAGAATGTGTTTTTTCCTTTACATCCCAATAAAAACCATCAAAATCCCCACCATACACAGCAATATCTATATCACTCCGTTCCATGTTCGTACCTCGCGCACGAGAACCAAAAAGTATAATTTTAGTAATAGAATGTTCCTTCGCAAAAGAAACAATTTCTCTTAATATCCGGTCTGGTAAATTGTATTTCATATTCAATATTGCCCCCTTATCTGCACTCATTATACTTAATTCTGTTCATAAGCACAATAAACTTACCCCATTGTTTTCCGATAAAACATATATGAATAAACTACTGGCAGAATGCATGGTACAATGACTAGAGCAAGAAATATCCACACATTTTGAAATGGTGAGGTTACAATCATTGCAATTCCCCCAATTACCATACATTTTCCGCCAAATCTATGTGTATGATACCAGTTGTCAGAATCATTCAATGCCCATGGAATGCGAAAACCAATGCTATAGTTTGGTTTTACCTTTGGAATAAAATTGCCTAAAATAAGATACAAAATTCCAACGAACAATCCGCAGACAAATCCAATATTGAGCTTATATCCCAAATTATATACATAGAGAATATTGCAATTAACCAAAGAAATCACCGGACAAATCCACATAACAACATGGAATACCTTTTTGCTTATATTTTTTCTCTTGGGGTCAATATTAGTTGCAACTATACATATAAGATGAAAAAACAGCATCATTACCGGAAGTCCAAAGACTGCAAATGCTTTAGAACAATACCCATCTGGTTGATTGTCAACTCCAAAATGTGTTGCGACAGAAGCTGGCAGCTGTCTCCATAAAAGTAAACCTATAAAGATTGGAAGTAATGTTATGACAGATGTTAATATTAACATTTTTTTATGTTGTTTAATCATGGTCTTTTTCTCCTTTTAATTCACTAATCCATAATAAAATCTCCTCAAGCACAGTAGCGTTAAGCTCATAATAAATATATTTGCCCTCCCGCTCGTCTCGAATTAAATCAGCTTCCTTCAAAACAGACAGGTGTCTGGAAACTGCCGCACCCGAAATTGAAAAATGATTGCTAATCTCTCCAGCAGACATTCGGGACTGCTTAAGCAGATTAAGTATCTCGCGTCTTGTAGGATCAGCAAGCGCCTGAAGCGTATCCTGCATGCTCACATTCATTCCTCCTTCATTTAACATTTAACTTAAATGTTAAATGAATTATAACACACCACCTTTATTTGTCAAGAACACAATTCCTTTTATCAATGCTGAGTACCTTTCCGTCTTATTTTTAATATTGTCTTCATTAACACCATAATATCCATAGTTACTATATCTGATGGTTTCATATTCTTCATCTTTGCAAGCCTTACTGACTGTCTTCCTGCTTCTCTTGCATATGCTAACAGGTCAGGACTTGTAGCTGGCATAAGAGCACTTCCAGGCAGTGCTAATCCAAGTGCCTCTGCCATTATCTGCAATGTTGAAGCTGTTCCGATAAATGAACATTTACAGCCAGGTGACAAGCTTCCTAATGAAGCACATCTTGCTAAAGAACTCAATATTGGAAGAAGTTCTCTTCGTGAAGCCATGAAATTACTTGCTTCACGTAACATTGTGACAATCAGACAGGGATCTGGAACATATGTAGCATCATCACCCGGTGTAGTTGATGACCCACTCGGATTTACATTCATACTTGACAAAAAAGCTTGTACAGGATCTGCTTGAAGTCCGTTTTTTACTGGAACCAGCTATCGCAGCTATGTCTGCAACATATGCAGATAATAATGATATTAAGAAAATTGTTTCTTTGTGCGATGAAGTTGAAGAGCTTCTAAAGCAGAAAAAGGATCATACCCAGAAAGATATAGAATTCCACACCGCAATAGCAATGGGAAGCAAGAATCTTATTATCCCAAGACTCATTCCGATTATCAACAGCTCAATTCCTCTTTTTGTTGAGACAACCGGTAATGTTCTTAAAGTAGAAACTATTGAAACTCACCGTGAAATAGCTACTGCCATTGCACAGCATAATGCAATCAAGGCACAGGATGCCATGACCATGCACCTGATGTACAACAGAAGATGCATTAATTCTAAACAGAATTTATAATATATTGTAAACAGCCTTCATATAATGCTTTACATTTATATGAATATGTGCTTTAATAGTGCCTGTACAAATCAATTATATAAGCAGAGTAGGAATATGTGCGTTAAGTGCCATATGGACAGGGAGTTGCCATACGGACGAAAAGATTTCTTGCGATACATAATCCGCATCCCGCTGCTACATATACTGGTCAACAGCCTCTTATGTAGTGCGAATACTACTGCAAAGGAGGTTATTTTTATGTCAATTTTATTAAAAAATTTTGCATTTTCAGCAAAAGAGTTCAAATGTCTCAAGTCAATTGTTGCTGCGGCACTCCTCGTCGCACTTCACACTGTTTTAGCAGTTTTTGTATCTATTAATGTAACCCCGACACTCAGAATTTCAGTATCTTTCCTCGCCAATTGTGCAATTGGATACATGTTTGGTCCTGTTATGGGATTCATGTGCGGAGGACTTGGCGATATAATCCAGTATATTATTAAGCCAACTGGTCCATATTTTCCGGGCTGGACATTAAGTGCTGCTTTAGCTGGGCTTATCTATGGTTTATTTTTCTATGACTGCAACATCAAAATTTCCAAGAAAAAAGTAACAGGTGAGAAGCGTAGTCTTTTAGAAATCATTGATTTCAAGTTTCTTTTAAGAGTTGTGCTTGCCCTTACTATTGATACACTTCTTGTAAATGTTCTTCTTGGAACATACTGGTGCAGTATCATGTACGGCAAAGGATTTATGTTCTATCTCACTATGAGATTTTCAAAGAACTTAATCCAGCTGCCTATCAACATTTTCTTAACTTACAATGTTATAGGAATTGTTAAAGTGATTAATAATAAAATATATAAAAACGAATAAACATAACGCAGGATATAGTGACTAACTCCCATATATCCTGCGTTTTTGATTTATCATTGCTTACTGCGTATTTAATCCGCTCTCCTGCTAATCTTTGCATGGCTTCAATTATTGATATGGAACTCTTATGAAACAATATATCCTAGAAAAGTGAGATTTTTCCTGTTTATACCCTCTTATAAATAATTGGTTCATCATATCCAAAAGTTCTTTTTCCGTTAACTTCCATGCTTTCAGATACTTCCAGGCAGCTATCAGAAAACTTTTCCCAAAGCTTAAATGTCATTACCGGTGAAAACTGGCTTATGCTGCCTCCCTCCCAGATTCCATTCTTTTCATGATAAAGTGCCGGTGTAAACTTTTCAGATTTTTTCAGTTCAGCATAATCAACATTCTTCATAGAATTATATGAAAATGTATTCTTGTCTTCTCCTGCTGGAATTTCATATGAAGAAAGAACAATTCCGTCCTCAGTTTCCATAATAAGGAAAATGTGGGGTGATGCATGGCGTTTTCCATTGGTTTCATAATAACTTTCTTCAACAACAAATTTCCCTTTAAAATCATTAGGAAAGTTTTTTATTTTATCATTACATATAGTATTGATGTGTTCTGCATAAGGATATATTTTTCCTTCCTTCTGCATCATATCAAACTGTTCTTTGTTATCAAAATGTCCTGTCATCATTCCTATAAATTTATCAAGTTTCATCTTATTTTTGCCTCCATCTTTAAATTTTATATAATTAATATCATATATACTCAAAAATTCCTTGTATTGCATCAGATATATTAATCAATTCAGATAGAGGCATGCTATCTATTATTTTATATCCACGCACAGATAAATCCAACAACGCTATTTTTTCACACTGAACATATCCCTCAACTTCTTTTGTTGATGTCCATATGTGAAGTGGTCCTTCATTAGAATCACCAATAATAGGACAGCCTATTATTTCTCCACTTTCGTTAAAAAAATCTTTACTTACAACTAATACTGGTGGTTTTATTTTTTCTACTTTAATAATGTCACCCTGATGTGCAATCCCCATCACCATACCTCTCTTCCAACAGGTTCTCCCCAATCATATTCACCATCAAGCATTAACCTGCCATTATATTCTGCCGCTCTTTCTTCTAAAGTTTTATGTCTGAAAGTTTTTGCTAATGTAATCACTCCATCTGATACTGTAACTTCTAACATTTCGTTTAATGCTATTCCAGCACTTTTTAATATATCCTTAGATAATCTGATTCCCTGACTATTTCCCCATTCTCTTACTTGTGCCTGCATACAATCACCTCTCTTCTTTGTATATACCTAGTATATACAAAGGTTGGAAATTTATCAATATATTTCAAATCAAAATCCCATCTTCTTAAGTCCCGCAACAACCTGCACATAAAATTCCCGAACATCAAATCCTTTAATGTTCTCCCTGTTAAGATCTATCATATCACCATGCGATATGCCTCTTTTACCGCTGACAGTAAGAAACTGATAGTTCTGTCCCCATCGAAAGGATTCTTCTCCAACAAGTCCGTCATTAGGTCCGTCAAAATATTTCACCAGTGGATATGTAAAATTAAGCGGAAATCTTCCAGAAGCCGGATGGTTTAGTTTAGAACCAACTGACTGATAATAAATGTCTGGATTATCCTTTATTTCATTGTTAAATTCACTGCATTTTTCTGATGTAAGGTCATATACTGCAGCAAGAAAATCAGGGTTAATGTCTCCGAGTTTAGCCGCTCCCGCGTTATATGTATTGGCAACCATCTGCTGCTGTTTTTCAGGAATTTTGCCAAGAAGGTAATCAGCGAACTGACAGCCCCTGTGTGGTGTATTTATCGTTGTAAGAGAAGCCACATAAGGTGCAATATCTGTAAGCGCTAACGCTGCCCTCATGTCAAGTCCTCCTTTTGAATGAGCAATTACATTTACTTTCTCACAACCTGTCTCTCTTATAATCTGATGAATCCTTTCTGCCAGCTCTTTAGCACTGTCTCGCACAGCCGCAGCACTGTTATGATTTCCATAGTAAATCACTGCACCATTAGCCTCAAGCTCTGCCGGTATTCTTCCCCAGTAATTAAGATGTTCAAAATCCCTGAAAAATACACCATGCACCATAAGAACAGGATATTTCGTACTGCATATCCGCTGTTCTTTGCGCTGCAGATTTCTCTTAGCACGCATTTTCTCCATGCGGACTTCCTCACCAACTGTCTTTATAATAATATGAAGCATGACAAGATGTGCAACAGGTATCCATCCGCACACGATTCCAAGCACTCTCCATCTGATTCCAAGCTGCTCAGATGTCGCATACACCATAATAATTCCTATCCAGAATATTATGCTTTCCACAAGAATTCCTATCCCTGCCCGGATAAGCCAGTAAACTGGCGCTTTTACTATTCCTGCCGAACCGCCAAACCATTTTTCATAACAGCCTGTAATACCTAATATAAGATATATTGCTAATATTACTGTCGTCCAGCAGAATATTTTCAGCATAATTCTGCCAAAGTTACATACTTTAATTCTCCCCATAATTAATCTCCCCTATTGTTTTTCTCAACTTTCTTGCCGCCGAACTCACCGGGTGTCTACTGTCATAGACAAGGCATATATTTCTCTTCGGAATATTATCCTTAAGAGATATCTTCACAATCTCTTTCTTATCAATCGATTCCTGCGCCATTGTCTCTGGTAAGAATGCAAGTCCTAATTCACATTTTACAAGAGGAAGTATCTGGTCTGTTGTCGCAGCCTCCGTATCAGGCTCTAATTCAACCCCATGTGACATAAATAAATCTTTATAGAATCTGAATGTCATAGTCTCTCTGCCAAGGCATATCAGTGGATAATCCGTCAATTCTCTTATTGATAATTCCTGACTTCCCAATGCTGTAAATGTAGTTCCTCCGACAAGTATTTCCTGAAAAGAATGCAGCACCACCGTCTTTAGTGATGAATCTGCGTACACAGGTGATGATACCACTGCAAAGTCTACCAGTCCATTTTTTACTGCATCAACCGCCTCCGGCGTTGAATGATTATATATCTTAAGCCGGATTCCGGGATTGACCATGTGAAATGCTTTTAACTTATCAAGAAGAAATATATTAAGCGCAGTCTCACTTGCCCCTATGGAAATACTGCCATGTGAAAGACTTGCACTGTCCGCAAGCTCTTCTTCTGCTGCCATAAGCTGTGTCATAGCCGCTGTAACCCTTATATACAGTTTTTCCCCCTCTGGTGTAAGCTGTATTCCCCGGTTATTTCTTACAAACAGTGTTGAATTAATCTGCTGTTCCAGACAGTTCATTGCCCTTGTAACATTAGGCTGGCTGCTTCCTAATGCCTGTGCGGCTTTCGTAAAATTCTTATATCTTGCCACATAATAAAATATCTTGTAATACTCAAAATTAACATCCATAACTTATCGCTCCGTAACATCTGACATATCATATTGTTATAGTATTTATATCAATTATAGTTTTTACTTATCTCTATGCCAATAGTATAATCTAGCCGAAATTGAAAAACAAGAAGGAGCTGACGATTATGAAAGAAAAAACTATCTTTCCAAGAGAAGAAAAATCTGAGGTTTTATTTGATAAAATTTTAAATGACCCATGGGCTTATAATAAACTTTTCCAGACATTCTGTAACAATCTGTTTTGCAATGATGATTCTGAAACAATACTTTCACCGCTTCAATTCACAGAAGCATTATTCAACTGCTATTCTAATAAGGATTTATCCGCATTTCTAATGGCTATAACACAGAATACCATGTTTGATTTACTGAGAAATTCATTTCTTATCCCCTACCGCTTCAACGCTGACGGCAAACCAAATCCTATAATTATGACAGATGATAAAGGCATGCTGCTTCCTGAATTTGCTAATTCTGTTCATGAAAAAGACTATCAGCATTTTTATAACATTTATAAGAACCTTGATAATAATAAAAATATGTTTCTTGCTGAGGCTTACAGATACAGTCACACATATGGCGATGACCCGTCTGTAGTGGAGCAGCAGGTTCTTGAGAGAAGCACTGGTATACTGCTTATCCGCGAACTGCCTGACACTGTCAGAATGAAGGAAACCGAAGCAGAGGCCTATAGTGCTGTATGGGATCTTATGCTTGAGCTTGAGAAGAATCTTCCAATGGCATACATATTCTATGGTCAGGATTCATTCGTTGAACACAATGAACATTTTGATGAACTTGGAATTTTCCTTCCTAATTCTATATTCTTACGAAACCTTGAACACCATGTTAAGAAAGCAGAGGCGATTATATATGCCAAGGACTAATTACATTGACATTATGGAAAAAAATCATATGGAAATTCCGTGGCACGACTATACGAATGCCGACAGCAATGCATTAATTGCTAATGCAGACCTTATAGAAAAAGCCTCCGTTATCGGTCGTGTAGGTCTGATTATGCTATCATGCGGCACTGGTGCATGGCGTGTCCGTACATCTATGAATAAGCTATCCAAGGAACTTGGAGTAACCTGTACCGTGGATGTTGGCCTTATGTCTATTGAATTTAACTGCTTTGATGGTAATGACTGCGTATCACAGTCGTTAAGCATTGCCAATACCGGTGTTAATACCTCCAAGCTTTACAGAATGGAACAGTTTGTTGACAATTTTCCTAATGAAGAAGCCCACCTTACAGGTGAAATGATTCATAAAAGGCTTGATGAAATTGAACAGATACATACCCTGTATTCACCGGTCAAGCTTGGACTTGCCGCCGCGATTGCATGCTGCGGATTCACATTTTTACTTGGCGGCGGTCCTATAGAGATGCTTTTCGCATTCATTGCAGCCGGAACAGGTAATCTTATTAGGACAAAGCTTATTAAACATCATTTTACACTATTCATGAATATAGCAGTTTCTATATCTGCATCATGCCTTATATATGCAATTCTGCTTAAACTTGCTATCCTGATGTTTAATATTCCTTCTGTCCATGAAGCCGGCTACATATGTTCCATGCTTTTCATAATACCTGGATTTCCTTTCATCACCAGCGGTATTGACCTTGCAAAGCTCGACCTGCGGTCTGGTATTGAAAGGCTGACATATTCAATAATCATTGTGCTGGTTGCTACCGTATTTGCATGGATTATGGCTTTGTTACTGCATTTGCAGCCAGAAGAATTTACTACATTACATATTGGAAAAATGTTACATCTGATATTAAGACTTATTGCAAGCTTCTGCGGTGTATTCGGATTCTCTATCATGTTTAACAGTTCTGTTCCGATGGCGGCTATGGCTGCTCTTATTGGTTGTATCGCCAATACGCTGCGTCTTGAACTTGTTGATTTTACAGGCATGCCTGCCGCTGCTGCCGCATTTATTGGTGCTGCTACTGCCGGATTACTTGCCTCATTTATTAAAAATTATAATGGATATCCTAGAATATCACTTACAGTTCCTTCCATAGTTATTATGGTACCCGGACTTTACTTATACCGCGCAATATACAATTTCGGCATAATGTCCCTAACAGAAGCGGTCTCATGGTTTACATCTGCAATTATGATAATTGTTGCACTTCCACTCGGACTTATATTTGCCAGAATTATTACGGACCGCACATTCCGTTATTGCACTTAGTATTAACTATACATTTATATAAGGAGGAATTATTATTATGCTTACTTCTGTAACAGGTATTAACTGGGGCGACGAGGGCAAAGGCCGTGTAATTGACCTTCTTGCTGAAAATGCAGATATAGTCGTCAGGTATCAGGGCGGCAATAACGCCGGTCACACCGTTGTAACTAATCAGGGAAAATTCGTTCTTAATCTACTGCCATCAGGAATTCTTCACCCAGATGTAATATGCATTCTTGGTGATGGCATGGTTGTTGACCTTGAACATCTTGCCAATGAAATAAAACAGATTGAAGACAGAGGAATACAGATTAATCCAAAACATTTGAAATTATCTAAAAAAGCTACAATATCTATGCCATGGCACAGGATACAGGATGAACTTGAAGAAAACAGACTGGAACGAACCGGCTCTGCTTTCGGTTCTACAAGACGAGGCATAGCATATGCCTACAGTGACAAATACAGAAAAAAGACTCTGCGTCTTGGTGACCTTCTTCATTTGGATGATACAGCTGTACAGGCAAGACTAAAAACTATTCTTGAGTCCAAGAACCTTGAGCTTGCCGGCTGCTATCATCAGGAGCCAATGTCTTATCCGGCACTTCTTGACTGGTGCAGGGAACAGGCTGAAAAGTTCAGCAAATACATATGCGATACAGGCACATTTATAGACAAAGCATTATCCTGTGGTAAAAAAGTTATTCTTGAGGCACAGCTTGGTGCATTAAGAGATATTGATTACGGTATCTTCCCTTACACATCAAGTTCATCAACCATATCAGCCTATGGTCCTATAGGTGCAGGAATCCCTGGAAGACACGCTGACCATGTTGTTGGTGTACTTAAAGCCTATTCTACCTGTGTCGGTGCAGGACCTTTTGTTGCTGAAAATGCTGTTTCAGAAAAATGGCAGCAAGACTTAAGAGCAGCCGGTGGTGAATTCGGTGCTGCAACAGGACGTCCTCGCCGTGTTGGTCCTTTTGATGCAGTTGCAAGCAGATACGGACTCAGATGCCAGCATGCAGACAAAATCGCACTAACCAAGCTTGATGTATTAAGCTCTATGAAAGAAATTCCTATAATTACAGGCTACAATGACCCAAACGGCTCTCTGGTTGAATTTGACCCAACTGATAACCTTGATTCATGCACTCCTGTTATATACAAAGTTCCCGGCTGGGAAGAAGATATATCACATTGCAGGACATTTGACGAGCTTCCTGCTAATGCAAAAAATTACATTAAAACAATTGAGGATATGCTTCATGCAGAAATCAACTTTATATCTGTCGGTGCTAAGAGAGATGAATATTTATTAAAAGGAGAGTGGCTATGAGACATCTGATAACCCCTATGGATCTTTCCGTTGAAGAAACTATGAATATATTAGATCTTGCGGAGCGGATATCCATTGGACCACAATTATATAAGCATGTTGCCGATGGCAGACAGCTTGCTACACTTTTTTACGAACCAAGTACCAGAACCCGTTTATCTTTCGAGTCTGCTATGTTAAGTCTTGGAGGACAGACGCTAGGCTTTTCAAGTGCAGCTCAGTCTAGTGCTTCCAAAGGTGAAACCGTTGCTGATACTGCAAGAGTTGTAAGCTGCTATGCAGATATAATTGCGATGAGACATCCAAAAGAAGGTGCTCCACTGCAGGCATCAATATATTCACGCATTCCTATAATAAACGCAGGAGACGGCGGTCATGCGCACCCTACACAGACACTTATTGATATGATGACTATAAGACAGCGTAAAGGAAAGCTTAATAACCTGACTATCGGTTTCTGTGGCGACCTGAAATTCGGACGGACGGTACACTCCCTTGTCAGCAGCCTTACTCGTTTCTCTGATAATAAATTCTACTTCATATCTCCCGAAGAATTACGGATTCCGGATTATCTGAGAGACGATGTATTAAATCCATCTAATTCAACTTATGAGGAAGTGTCAAGCCTTGAAGATACTCTTCCTAAACTTGATGTTCTGTACATGACAAGAGTACAGAAAGAAAGATTTTTCAATGAAGAAGAATATCTCCGTTTAAAAGATGTCTACATTCTTGACGAAGAAAAGTTAAAGCTGGCTGATAAAGATATGCCTGTTCTTCATCCTCTGCCACGAGTCGATGAGATTTCCCTTGATGTCGATGACGATTCAAGAGCTGCATATTTTGACCAGGTCCAGAATGGAAAATACATAAGAATGGCTCTTATTATGGCTTTACTTGGTATTACCGATCCGGTAACGGGCAGAAAAGTTCTTGATACACACAGCCTATAACTAAACATTCCATATAAAAACTGCCATCCGCTAAACTTAATGTTAAACGGACGGCAGTTTTATGTTTTTATATATTTATCCCCAGACTTCTTTCGGTTCTGCGTTATGCTCCCCAATCATCTTCTCCATCCACACCATATCGAACCACTGGTTAAACTTATACCCACTGTCATGAAAACGACCAACTTCTGAAAATCCCAATCTGCTATGGAAGCGGATACTGTCATCATTAAGATACTTGCTTTCCTGTACAGGGCATGCAATACATGCATTCATATTAAGTATTCCCATACTCTTAAGTTCATGTTCAAGTCTGTCATATAGAAGTCTGCCAATTCCCATTCTCTTGCAGTCCTGTCGCACATAAATAGTTGTCTCAACAGACCAGTCATATGCTCTTCTGTCCTTAAAACATCCGGCATATGCATAACCGACAATCTGTCCATTGTCAACTGCCTTGATATATGGATATCTGTCTGAAATATTCACAATTCTTTGTCTGAATTCTTCTACAGAAGGCACATCATATTCAAATGTTATCGCTGTATACTTAACATATGGTGCATATATATCAAGAAGTGCCTCTGCATCTTCAATTGTTACATTCTTAATTTCCATAATTTTCTCTCACTGTTTCAAGATTAGTTATCAATGCATATATTACTCTTCCATATCGTCCATTCTCAACAATTCTTCCATGGTCAAACACCTGTATATGACCGCCATCTGCTTTCTGCATGTAAAAATGCGTATAACCATTAGTATGTCCTTCATCTATCTGCTTCCATATATCCGCTATAACAGCTTCCCGTTCATCCACTCTAATGATATTACGGAAACTTCTTTTTGTATATTCAAGCAGTTCATCCATATTCTTACAACTTGCAAATCTGATAAATTCACGGTTTGCAAAAAGAATTTCATCATCATTCTTATCTGCTTTGTATATGATAAATGCTCCTGGCAGATTTTCAGAAACATCTTTAAGTGCAAAACCAAGCTGTGTACGAATCTCCATTCTGAGTCCGTTCTTATATGCCATGCAGCCATTCTTTCCACGAAGTTTCACCTCATAAAGTGCAGTATCGGCACAACGCATAAGCTTTGATGGTTTGTCAGCATGAACCGGATATTCAGCATATCCTACTGATATAGTGAACTGCTGCTCTTCCCCTTCATATTTAAATGACCGTCTTAACTTTGTGAATTCCTCAAGCTTTTCCTTAGCATCTGCACATGTACAGTCTGGCAGAAAAATACAGAATTCATCACCACCGTTTCGTCCTAAAACCACATTTTTATCAAAAAACTTCTGCATTCCTTCGGACAATACCTTAAGTGCCACATCGCCATAAGCATGGCCATACATATCATTGATAGTCTTAAAATCATCAATATCAAATTCTACTCCTACACAGTGATTATCCGGATTCTGCTTAAGATACCTTGTCACTCTTTCATCATATCCATGTCGGTTATATATTCCTGTCAAAGCATCTGTTATAGCCAGTTTCTTAAACTTCTTTCTATGTTCGTCAAGCACAAGCAGCGCACATGTAAACCCTGTAAGAAGCAGTACAATAATAATTCCGCCTATTCCAGCCGCATACAGATATATTCTTTCAGACTGGGTCTCATATGGCATTATATCAAGCTTCCACTTGCTGTCTCCTATATCAAATGTATACGAAACAGGATTCTTTAACTCTTCTTCCGAGCCATACACTTCTTCAAATTCAGACCCCCACGGAAAAGCAGTTTTATATAATGTATAATTATAACCAAAATCAGAAAGTGCCTTCATTGAATCAGCAAAGATCTCAGGAACACGGATTATAACTATTGCAAATCCCCAGAAATCTTCATGTCCGTTTTCTTCAATGTATACAGGGTTTCTTACAGCTACACCATATCCCCCCTGCTTTAATTGAAATGGTCCCTGCATTGTAACAACTTTATTATCTCTTCCATAACGGCATATTTCACCACGGTCTTTATCATTTAACAGATCAATCTTTCCAGCATCATTACCTTCCTGAGGATAAATATCTGTCACAACACCATCTGGTGCAATCTGGATGCTCTGAACAGAATCTGCCATAATCTCCTCTGCTATCTCATAGAATTTATTAAGCTGTCCATCATCACTTATAATTATCTGTCTTAATGTGTCCGAAACGCCTATGCCTTTCATAATATCTGTCTTCATACGCTCGGCATAAGTCATTGCGTTAAGATTCGCCATTGTCCTGTTCTGCTTATTCTGCTCGTTATTTATGCTGCATACAATACCTGCCACAGCACTCATTCCGATTATAAATACAACTAGTGGAATAATAATATTTTTCTTTATAAAATGCATCCCATTCACTCCAAACTGCTGATTTGTAAATATTTGTTTATTATATCACTTTAAATGTTATTCCGCATTAAAAAAGCTACCTAGATTCCCGTAAAACTCACCAGTCTGTTACAATCGAACATGAAGAACTCAACACAATTGATGATTCTGATTATATTGACTAATTATACAATTCATTATTAAACCAAATATCATCTTCTCATACCCATACCACATCGAATTCTCCATTAGTATGTGTTGATGGATTATCGTAATAGTATTTTCCAATTCTTTCAAATACCGGGTTCATCTTTCCAGCTTTATTCATTCTGATTAAATACTGCCTGCATATTGCTTCTAATGGCTTAGGCACATACTGTTCTTCAAAATCCTTCTCGATATATTTCTTATAAAATACTTCCGAGTCCATAATCTTCATCTGCGATGAATATTTGAGTATATATCTATAGTAAAATAATGAACGATTATCCAAAATATAATAACCAGCTTTCTTTCTGTTACCTGTATCATTAATAGGAGCGCTCTTGACTAATACCTCCATTCTCATAAGCTTATATTCAATATAGCACCTTAATCTCTCTGTAAACACTTTGCTCGGATGAAACCGAGTAGGTTATGCCCGAGTAAACTTATTATCTACTCTCCAGTCAGTTTTTTCCTCAGCTCTCTTGCCGCCAGACTCACTGGATGTCTGCTGTCATATACAAGGCAGCTGTAAATGTAGTTCCGCCTACAAGTATTTCCTGAAAAGAATGTAGCAGAACCATCTTCAAGGATGTATCCACATAAACTGGTGAAGATACAACTGCAAAATCTATTAATCCATTCTTTACGGCTTCAACTGCTATTCCAATAAAGACTTATCTGCCTTTCTTATGTTCAAAAATATCCTGGTTATTAACATAATCTGCTGTTAATAACCAGGATTATTATTTTTATCCCCAGACTTCTTCTGCTATCTCCTTAACTAATGCAAGCTTTGCCCACTGCTGTTCTTCTGTGAGCTTGTTACCTATCTCACATGAAGCAAATCCACACTGTGGACTTAAGCATAATCTCTCAAGTGGAATATATCTTGATGCATCATGAATTCTTGCAATAACATCTTCCTTATTCTCAAGTTCCGGCTTCTTAGTTGTGATAAGTCCAAGAACTACCTTCTTATCCGGTGAAACTTTTGCAAGAGGAAGGAAACCTCCTGATCTTGCATCATCATATTCAAGAAGCAGAGCATCTACATTTTCCTGTGCAAATACATAGTCAGCAACTGAATCATATGGTCCGCTTGTAAAATATGTTGAATGATAATTACCTCGGCAGATATGTGAAGTAATTGTCATATCTTCTGGTCTGCCCTCTAATGCAAGATTATTAACCTTAAGAAGCTGAGCTTTTACATCTTCAATATCAAGACCAAGTGACTTGTATCTCTGCTTTGCAGCATCTCCTACAATTGCTCCCCATGTACAGTCATCTAACTGCAGATTACGGCAGCCTGCATCATAGAACTGTCTGATTACATCCTGATATGCTAATCCGATATCCTGAATTAATTCATCATCACTGGCATAGAACTTTCTTGTCTGTTCAATGTTCCGAGGAACAATCATCTGCTGATACATCTGGGCTGGCGCCGGAATTGTATATTTTGCAACAGTGTTCTCATCCTCAAACTGCTTCAGGAACTTGAAGTATTCTACAAACGGATGAGCCTTAGCCTTAACCTTACCAACAAGGTAAGTTGCTTCGAGGTCAGCAACCTCACCGTTAAACTGTACTCCGCCGCCATCTTTCTCATGTTCAACTCCCTCGAATCCCCACATGAAATCAAGATGCCAGAACTTTCTTCTGAATTCTCCATCTGTTATAGCATGAAATCCTGCCGCCTTCTGCTTTGCAACTACATCACGGACACAATCATCAGTAATCTTGTCAAGTTCATCCTGCGTAATCTTTCCTTCTTCAAAGTTCTTCTTAGCTTCCTTTAACTTCTCTGGTCTTAAAAAACTTCCTACAAAATCATATCTGAATGGTGTTTTTAATGTACTCATTATATGATAACCTCCCTGATAATTTCTATATGCAGCAAATGCTGTTACAGATATCCTATCATTAAGTTATCCATGTGTATAATACATATAAATATGAGTTTGCCATAGTTTTAGACTATAGTGCACCTTCACGCAGAATTGGACTTCAAGCATTATTTTTCAGTTGTTCTTTTATTCCACTCCCTTAAGCACCTCAACCATATCAAGCTTCTTAATCCGCTTAGAGAACATAAAGCTTACCAGTACCGATACAACAAGTACAAATATTCCGGCTTCCAGATATGCTATTGGTCTTATCGACAGGTTATAATCAAAATTCTCACCGTTACTGTTCATCATCATGTTAAATGAAGCCCTTCCAAATGGTGCTCCGAGTATGATTCCTATGACTGAAAACCACACATTCTGCTGCGACATCATTTTACGGATTGCTCCGCTCTGGAATCCAAGAACCTTGAGCGTTGCAAGCTCCTTAATACGCTCGTTAAATGAAAGTGAACCTGAATTGTAAAGAACAACAACCACACATGTTGCAGAAAAAATCATCATCATATACACAAGCATATTGACAACTTCCATGCTGTTTTCATACGCTTCCCTCATCTGGTCTTTAGTATTTACTGAGGTTACGTATGCATCTGACTTAAGATTATCCCGTGTCTTATCTGACATAAGCATTGTTGGCTGATAGGTTTCATGGGTGTTCTTATAATCATCATACAGCATAGTCATTCCCTGTGTTTCAGAACTGCGGTAGATTACGCCTATCTTTGCCTCATGCCATTCATTTCTTGTATACAAATGCCAGTAAACAGTGTCACCGACCTTCAGATTCAGCTCATCAGCAAATTTTCTTGAAAGTGCAACCGTTCCGGGCTCTATATCCGTTACTTCATTGTCCAGGTCCAGAATATTATACAGCTTCTTTCCTTCCGTAACCGTCAGCACACCTTTCTGCTTCTCACTGGATGCTGCATTCTTAACCGCTGATACTTCCAATGCACTTGTCATAATAAGTTCACCATCAAGCGAACTGGCAAGTTTCTTAACTTCATCAGCATCTGCATCCTCGGCAAGTTTAATCTGGTACTGTGCTGGTGTTGTCTTGTCGAATACAATAGCCTCCATCTCTGCGAGAAGTCCGTTGCAGCCTGCTCCATACACCATAAGAAGCATTCCAAATGCAGTTCCTGCGATACTCATAAATGCCCTCATTTTGCCTCTTGAGATATCACGCAGATTGTACTGTACTGAAAATGATAATTTTTCCCAGAATGGCAGTCTCTCGGCAAGACATTTTTTTCCCGCTCTTGGTGCTGCCGGACGCAGTGCTTCCGCCGGCTTTATCTTCAACAGCTTCCTGCAGCTTACATATGCTGCAAATGCACATATCACAACAATTGCCAGCAGGATTACTACGTAAATCATATTAAATTTGCTTTTTCTTCCCGGCACAATATAGTATGCTCCAAATAAATCAAGCATGTACGGCGCTCCTAAAAATACACCCAAAAGCATACCTGCAACTGCTCCAAGTCCCGATGTGATAAGACTGAAGCTTATGTAATGAAATAATATTTTTGAACGCTTCATTCCAAGAGCATTCATGGTTCCAATCTGTGTACGCTGCTTTTCAACCATTCTGCTCATTGATGTAGCTATTACTAATACAGCAATACCTATAAATATAAGTGCAAATACATACGAAAAACTCTCATGCTGTTTAAGCTCACTGTCAAAACGCGCCAGTCCCTGTACTGATTTACGGTCTATGATTGCAGAATATTTATGGTTCAGTGCTTCTGCAACTGCTTCCTCATGTGCCAGTGCCCCAGCATCTTTAGTCACAATATCCATCTCTGTGTGTGGAACTGGTATATCTATTGCACTATACGACATATATACAAATGCAATATTTTCTATGTAAACATCGGCATCGCCATCAGCCTGACGGTACTCATATTCACATGATTCGATAAGACCTTTTACCTTTTGGGTAAATGTCCCGCCTGCATATTTAACCGTAAAATCATCTCCGACTTTGATGCCTCGTTTCTGTGCAAATGCGTCTGTAAGCCATACTCCATCCTTATCAGACGGATTGAATTCCTCCCCTGAAATCCTGTATGCTTTATTGACAGTATTCTCATCAGTCAGATAGATATCCACCTGTGCATCACCGCAATCCGGAGCACTTCCGCTTAACTTCGTACGAAGCTGTGCATCTTCTACAAATGGTAAATTTCTTATATCTTCTAACTGTTCTTTACTGAAACTTTCGCCATACACCCACAGATCTGCGGTATTACATTCTTTATGGAATACTTTTCTTGCATTCTCCTCACTTAACACATGTCCTTCAAATGTTACATACATTGCCATTGCAAGCATTGCAAGAATGAATACCGAAAAGAACTGTCCAAAGTTATGCTTCATGTCACGAAACATTTTTCTTGCAAGCATTACCACTCCACCTCCTTAACAGAAAGCGGCTTCTCGTTCTTGTAAATCTCACGAATCTTACCGTTTTTCATCCGGATTACTTTGTCAGCGCATTTTGCTATGTCAGCATTATGCGTTACCAGAATAACTGTGCGTTTTTCTTCTTTACAGAGCTTCTGCAGCAGTTCAAGAACAATTACACCTGTCTCTGAATCAAGTGCGCCTGTCGGCTCGTCACCGAGAAGAATCTTTGGATTCTTTGCAAGTGCCCGCGCAATTGAGACACGCTGCTGTTCTCCGCCTGACATCTGGGCTGGAAATTTATTTCTGCACTCACTAAGTCCCACCAGCTTCAAAAGCTCGTCCGCATCCCTCGCGCCCTTCACAATACTTTTAACCAGCGCGATATTCTCATAAGAAGTAAGACTTGGAATCAGGTTGTAAAACTGGAAAATAAAGCCGATTTTCTCTGCACGGTAATTACCAAGCTGCTTGTCATTCATGCCAGATATGTCTGCTCCGTCTACAATTACACTTCCGCTTGTTGGCACATCCATCCCTCCAAGCATATTAAGCACTGTCGATTTTCCCGCTCCTGACTGACCGAGAATCACGACAAACTCCCCTTCTTCTATTCCAAAACTCACATTATCGACAGCCTTAAAAACTGCCTCTTTGCTTCCATATTCCTTCACAACATCCTTAAACTCTACAATCATATTCTATTCCTTTCGTCAGAAGTAATTTTATGTATCTATCATATGTTAGTTCTTTCTAACTATATTACATCTTTTTCTGGCGAAAATAAATACTAACTTAAAAAATTATAAAAAGTTCTTGACCGATTGTAACAACTATAAAACAAGAAAAAATGTGGATAATCAATTTAAAAAAAGCATATACAGAATACAATAAACAATGCATCTGCTCTGCTGCACTTGATACTTCATCTGAAACTCTCTGGATTCCTTTAATAGTTTCTGCCATGCTTTCCTCAAACAACATGAAAGAATTCAGTATTCCGACAAAATCACCCTTCCACTCTACTTCCGGTTTGACATCGAAATTGCCTTCTGCAAACAATTTCATTGCACGGTCTATATCATCTACATAGCTTCCAAGAATAGCAATAGAGTTGCGCAGGCTGTATGCCAGTCTGCCAAGCTCATCATCAGACTTATAGTCTAATGTGCTGTGTAGATTTCCCTTCATCAGTTCATCTGCAGTATTTTCTACTGACTTTAATGGTGCAATAATCGTTGCCAGCACTTTCTTACTTATCTTCTTTGCCAGTACCCACGCAGTCGATAGACAGACAATAATACATACAACTCCTGCAACCGCAAATATAAATGTAACTATAGCTGCCTTATAGCTCACCTTATCTGCAATATCATCTAAGCTTATTGCTTTTTCAACAACCTTATTCAATGCAGGAGTACATTTATTAAGAATTTCTTCAGTTGCTTTATCCTTGTTTCCTTTTTTAATATTTTCTATAATCGAATAACCTATGTTTCCCCACTGAGAAAGATAAGATGAATATTCATTATAATCTGCCTCCGAAACAACCCCGCTTTTCTTTATAATCTAAATCTGGGAATCAACATCCGTAAGCAATTTTTCTACTGTAAGTTCATAGTAATTATAAGAAGATGTATCATTATTTAATGCCATTTCTTTTATATTTCTTGCAGCAGCATTAACATTTATTCTGCACATTTTAACCGCCTTATCTGCAGCCGAAACATTTTCTACATAGTTAAACATATTAGCAAATAACACACCTATAACTATTATAGAAAACAACCCGGAAACCAGCATCATAATGATAACTTTTCTGTAGCCATAATTTATCCTTTCCTGCAAATGCATATCTTTCAATTTCTTTTTCATCATATTTATATGTGGTGTCATAGATTGTTATTTTTATATTCTATTTTTTTTACAAAAGTTTCACCCTCCCCATAAGTTTTTTAGTACTTTTTTCATGTTTTTCTATATTCAAGCAACTTTTGGTAGTATGTATTGCATACAAAAAAATATCGTTATTAAGCACTCTGCTAAGCCTGATGGGTGGTATCTTCTTTGAATTTGTAATCTTCAAGTTTTAAAATGCCTGATATCAGCGTGGATTTAAGCAATAAAAAAGCACGGAAAAATCCGTGCTAATACATGCTGAATAAATAGCTCCTGATTTGTATGTCACAAGTCCATACAAATGACAAATTCTCAACAATAGAATAAATAGGAATTACTGATATAATATGAAGTTATCATGGCTATAAACTAAACGCAAGAATATAATAAATGTATTAATTGATGTTTCTCATATACATGGTTTTGCGTCCGGCTCCGGTTTTTATAATAGCTCCTTCTTCTACAAGTTTTTTAAGTGCAGATTCAACAGAGGAGCTGCCAAGGCTGGGACATGAAAATAAGGCATCCTGTTTTGAAAATTTTCCAAGCGTATTTTCCGTGAATGATTTTACAATATCGTAAGCACTGCTCTTCTTTCCTGTTTTTGTTGCGTGTTTCTCCCAAACGTTACATCTTTCTCCCAATTATAATATATTTGGGGAGAAAAACAAAAGAAACGGGAGTAACATTTTACTATCTTATATATTTTCCACTTAAATTTGATTTATTTATTGTCTTCATTATTCTGTTCATGCAATTTCTTATATTTTGTTGAACGATGCACCATTTTTGGAGGGGCATTCAACTATGATAACCTTCATCTGCTGGGTTCTGTATCTTCCATCCTCTGTATGCATTGTATTCGCCTCGGCTCATTGGCTCTGCTGCCACCACTTTTACTCCAATATAATCCTTCATTTCTAAATCCTCACTTTCTTAAAATTGGGTATAAAAATACCACCAATCTCTCGACTGGTGGCTGTTAATCCCATATTATTTCTGGTATTGGCATTTTCTTTGGCACTACTGTTCCATATTTCTCAATTGTATAATCAAAATCATCTTCAATACATTTCAACAACAAGTCAGCATATTCTTCCTGATTGAAATCCAGATTAGGCGGAAAGCTAGGACAATAATCAAAATGCATAACAAATTGTAAATGTGCCTTTTTCAATTTCTTTATCATTTTGCTGCCTCCTTTAATTTCTTTTCAAAATATTCTAATGATTGTGGAAAATATTTTTTCATTTCATCATATCGAACTTTATCAAATTGTGCTTCAAACATATGAGCAAATGCTTCTGATGTAATATTTTCAAGATTATCCCAATAATCATACATATGTCCAGCACAACCTCTAATATTTCCACTTGTTAATCCATCTAATAAATCTGATACAGCCGAGTGCTTACGCATATCCTGCAAATCACCACTAATCGCTTTATCTACTTTATCATATGTTCTTAAATTATGCTTTTTTCCATATCTTATCCTATATTGGTATACATCTTCATTAAGTAATGCCTTAAATTGTTTATCATTCGATACTGTTCCAAGTGCATCATCTATCAAATGCCCATGTTCATGAAACCACGTTGCACCTACACCTCGTAAATTATTCAAATCTGTTGAACGATACACCATTTTTGGAGGGGCATTCAACTGTAGAGGGGCTGATTCTATCCTTGTGCCTTTTTTAATAGTGCATCCTGTAATACCTTAGAAAAATTAATATCATTCTTTTCTCCATAAGTATTCAGCCAGGCCGGTATTGTTATATTCTTTCTAACAGTTTTATTCCCATATTTTTCAGAATAAGAGTCCATGTCTAGTACAAGCATATTAATAAAGCTGTTGTCATCATCCAGCTTTATATCTTCCCGTAACGATGGCTCAGGTATATTATTACCATTTTCTAATTCATCAAGTACCCAACCGCTTGCAGCATCGATTCCCATTTCAATTGCTTCCGCTAAATTGTCGCCTTCTGTCACGCATCCTTTTAGATCTGGAACTTCTACTGTATAACCACCTTTGTTCTGTTCGCATGGTGTAAATACTGCAGGATATACTAACTTCATAATCATTAACCTTCTTTCTATCTATAATTTTAGATACCACAACCTATATAAGCTGTGCAGGACTATTTAAGTCCTGCCTGCTTAAGTATCGAGTTCACTGTCTTTATATCAACATCTCCCTTGTGGTTTGGTATCGTAACTTTTCCAGTTTTGTTGAACGATACACCATTTTTGGAGGGGCATTCAACTATGCTCTGCAATATTCACTCTGTCCCTGTTCCCAAGCCCATCTCTTTACTTTTTCAAATGCTTCAATAGCCTCTTGAGGTGCATTTTCCAAATGGCATCCAACAACATACGGTTTATAAATATCAACTAATTTTTGTATTTCATCTGGATATTCTACTGGCATAATTTACCTCCATTTCTTTTTATTAACGTCATATATTCTGCTTCAACTTCATCATATCTTTCTCGTAAATACTTAATTTCTGCATAATCACTTATCTTACCCACATTATATTCATTTATACCAAGTGCGTCAATGTTGAACGATACACCATTTTGGGAGGGGCATTCAACGCGACTGGTGGCTGTTACTTAATTATATCATCAAGATTTACTTCAGAATCAATGTAAACGGCATCAACCTCATAATCATTGTATACCTTAATATCACCTTTAGGGCTAGCGTATTTCTGAATTATTGAACCATCAACATCTATAATTGGTTCATTGGCTGTTAATCCATTTACCTCATTCATTATTTTACTGCAAATTTCTTTAAATTTCTTGTTGTCAGCTTCTTTGCAAACGGTATACTGAAACATACTAGTTACCTCCTAAAACAGTAACATTCTAAAATTTGTTGAATCTGCCTATATTTTTATCTCCATCAAATTCACGCACTAAAATTTCATCATGTTTTTCAGATGCCAATTTTAAGAAATACTCTTTATCTTTTTTATTTGTGGCTTCTCTTGCCTTTTTCTGCAATTCACGAAGCTCCAAAGTCATACTAAGTATTGGTTCTTCTAATCTTAACGCTAACATACGATTGGATTGATTCAACTCTTCAATTTTGTCTGTAATATTCTTTCGCTCATTAGAATCAACAACCTCAGTAAGTTGCATCTTTAATTTTTTTATTTCATCATTATTCTGTCCTATCAATTGATTTGCATACTGTATTATTCCTTCTCTTTTACTTTTATCCTGCATACAATATTCTCCTTCATTTCAATTGCATCATCTTTTAAATCGTCAATATCAGTTGAACGATACACCATTTTGGGAGGGGCATTCAACTATACTGATTCTTGCCATTCCAACCTGCACGCGCTACCTTTTTCCCTTCTTTTAACAATTTAATTGCTTCTCCAAAATCCATGCTTTTATCCTCACTTTCTTAAAATTGGGTATAAAAATACCACCGGCCTTTTTGACTGGTGGTATCTACTCTTCCCATTCTTTTAAATTTTCACTTTCTTCTTTAAGCTGTTTAAGTTCTTTTTCTCTGGATTCAGGTGTCATATCTTTGTGAATAATAACATCTTTACCTTTTAATTCAGTTCTCTCCATTCAATTCCAAACTCCTTTTTAAACTCAGACAATGTTCTAATCTGGGCTTTTTCTATGTCATAATTGTATGGTGCTGATACATATTTGTCAACAGTTTTGTCAAAATACTCACTTCTGTTGAACGATACACCATTTTTGGAGGGGCATTCAACTTTACTCCAATATAATCCTTCATTTTTAAATCCTCACTTTCTGAAATTGGGTATAAAAATACCACCAATCTCTCGACTGGTGATATTTTACTAATCAATATGCTCTATTTCCTTAATAGACTGATTCTCTTTAAGTACTCCTGCCTCTTTAAGTATCTTTTCAAAGTCTCTATCATATCTCTCTTTGTCTTCCTTTGTGCTTTTAACAATTTCTCCTGTCGTTTCAAATAATGGTATCCCTTTTTTTAACTCATCACTCATTATATTCCTCCAACAAAATATAATATTTATCATCAACCTTTACTTTATTAAGTACTCTGAATCTCTGATTTGTCTTATATAAAATTTCCTGCTCCTGCGCATTGTTGAACGATACACCATTTTTGGAGGGGCATTCAACTGATAGCCTTCATCTTCTGGATTCTCGTCACTTGGTATCTTCCA
>ERZ860322.430-NODE-430-length-31830-cov-15.797293_pt1 | contig 31830 bp, 25 predicted proteins | sample MGYA00509979_ERZ860322 | MGnify/ENA primary metagenome ERZ860322 (study PRJEB30046, sample SAMN00715217) | human gut metagenome | study: EMG produced TPA metagenomics assembly of the A metagenome-wide association study of gut microbiota in type 2...
ATTTTGTAGGCAGCTTGTCAAAAAAGTCCAAAAGGACTTTTTTGACAAGCTGAGCGCCGCGATTTTCATCGCGGCGCTTTTGAAATAATATCATATCGTTAATATGCGACGCCCCAGTAGATCATCTTCTTGGCAGGCTTGCCGCAAATGGCGCAGCAGTCGCCCAGATGCTCCTGCGCAAAGGGGATGCAGCGGCTGGTCATGCCGGCCTCTTCCTTCATGCGAAGCTCGCAGGCCTCCTCGCCGCACCACATCGTGCGGATAAATCCGCCGTTTTCCTGCTGCAAGCGCTTTGCCTCTTCCATCGTTTCGGCATCGTAGGTGTGCTCGGTCAGGTTTTTCTTTGCCTTTTCGTACATACCATGGTGGACGGCGTCCAGCATTGCTTCCACGGTGTCGGACAGGCCGTCGAGAGAGACGAAGCTCTTTTCGCCGTTGTCGCGGCGAACCAGCACACACTGGTTCTGCTCAATGTCCTTCGGGCCAAGCTCCAGACGCAGGGGCACGCCCTTCATCTCATACTCAGCAAACTTCCAGCCGGGGCTCTGCTCGGATTCGTCGATCTTCACGCGCAGTCCGGCTGCGCTCAGGGCTGCCGCAACCTCGCGTGCTTTCTCCAACACACCCTCCTTGTGCATGGCGATGGGGATGACCACGAGCTGCACGGGTGCGATTTTGGGCGGCAGGACGAGGCCGCTGTTGTCGCCGTGGGTCATGATGATGCCGCCGATCAGACGGGTAGAAACGCCCCAGGAGGTCTGGAACGGGAAGCACTGCTGGTTGTTCTTATCGGTGAAATGAATGTCAAACGCCTTGGCGAAGCCGTCGCCGAAATAGTGGGAGGTTCCGGCCTGCAGCGCCTTGCGGTCGTGCATCATGCACTCGATCGTGTAGGTCGCCTCTGCGCCGTTGAACTTTTCCTTGTCGGTCTTCTGGCCGCGGGTCACGGGCATGGCAAGCACATTTTCGCAGAAATCCGCATAGACATTGAGCATACGCTCGGTCTCCTCGCGCGCCTCCTGCGCGGTGGCGTGCATGGTGTGACCCTCCTGCCAGAGGAATTCGCGGTGGCGCAGGAAGGGGCGGCTGGTCTTTTCCCAGCGCAGCACGCTACACCACTGGTTGTACATCTTCGGCAGGTCGCGCCAGGAATGGATGATGTCATGGAAATGCTCGCAGAAAAGCGTTTCCGAAGTCGGACGGATGCACAGGCGTTCTTCCAGCTTTTCGCTGCCGCCCATCGTGACCCACGCGCACTCCGGTGCGAAGCCCTCGACATGATCCTTTTCCTTCTGAAGCAGGGATTCGGGGATCAGCATCGGCATATAGACATTCTCCGCGCCGGTCTTTTTGAACTCCGCATCCATGATTCTCTGGATATTCTCCCAGATGGCATAGCCATACGGGCGATAGACGAACATTCCCTTGACGGAGGAATAGTCGATCAGCTCCGCCTTTTTGCACACGTCGGTGTACCACTGGGCAAAGTCGACCTCCATATCGGTGATCTGTTCCACTTTTTTCTCTTTTGCCATATTCTCTCAGCCTTTCTGAAAGCAGTTTTTTACACTTATATTATTTTATCACGGATGTCAAGTGCCTGCATAGGATGAATTATGCCGGGCATTCCCTTTTCCGGTAACTTCTCAGCACAAGGGAGGCTGCCATATGGTGCAGATCACCATCACCCTCGACAATACCACCGCGGCGTTTTACCGGCACGTCGCCGCGCTGGCCGGACTGCCGCTGGAAACGGTGCTCTCCGACGCGCTGTTCAAGCTGGCCGGCGAGCTTTCGCTGGAGGCAATGCGGCAGAAAGAAACGGCATCGTGTTGATTTTTCCTGAAGAACTGTTATAATGGAAGCAGCACAGAAGAGAAAACCGGAGGAAAATAAAAATGAAATCGATCCGTGACGTTTACAAGATCGGCAAAGGTCCGTCCAGCTCCCACACCATGGGGCCGGAGCGCGCGGCAAAACTCTTCCTGAAACGCTATCCCGATGCGGAGCGCTACCGCGTCGTTCTTTACGCATCGCTGTCCAAGACCGGCCGCGGCCACGGCACCGACCGCGTGCTCTATGAGGTGCTGGGCAAGGACAGAACCGAAGTCATCTTTTCCGAGGACTCCCCCGCCGACCTGCCGCATCCGAACACGCTGGACTTCTTTGCCTATCAGGGCGAGGAGCAGATCGGCACGATGCGCGTGCAGTCCATCGGCGGCGGCGACATCGTCGTGGACGGAGAGGACACCGCCGCAAGCGAGGAGATCTACCCGGAGAATTCCTTCGCGGAGATCGAGCAGTTCTGCCGCTGGCGCTACATCTCCCTGAGCGAATATGTCGATCTGAACGAAGGCCCGGAGATCTGGGACTTCCTCGCGGAGGTCTGGGCCGCCATGAAAAAGTCCATTGACGACGGTCTGAACGCCGAAGGCATCCTGCCGGGCGGCTTACAGGTCGAGCGCAAGGCCAAGCGCCTGTACGCGCAGGAAAAGCCGGATGAGCTGCCGCAGATCCGCGAACTGCGCATGGTCTGCTCCTATGCCTTTGCCATTGCGGAGCAGAACGCCGACAACGGCACCATCGTCACCGCACCGACCTGCGGTTCTGCGGGCGTACTTCCGTCGGTACTGCTGTATATGCAGAAGCGGCACAATATCCCCGACCGCAAGGTGCTCGAGGCGCTGGCCGTGGCCGGTCTGTTCGGCAGTCTGGTCAAGCGCAACGCCTCCATTTCCGGCGCGGAATGCGGCTGTCAGGCGGAGATCGGCACGGCCTGCTCCATGGCCGCCGCGGCGCTGTGCCACCTGATGGGCAAGACCATCAACGAAACCGAGTACGCCGCGGAGATCGCCATGGAGCACCAGCTCGGCCTGACCTGCGACCCCATCTGCGGACTGGTGCAGATCCCCTGCATCGAGCGCAACGCCGTCGCCGCCAAGCGCGCCATCGACGCCTTCAACCTGTCGAGCCTCTTGTGCGGCTCGCGGAACATCAGCTTTGACATGGTCGTGCGCACGATGAAGGAAACCGGCGTACATATCAGCTCCAAGTACCGCGAAACCTCCGAGGGCGGCCTTGCCCGCCTCTATGACCGCCGCCGGGCGTAAGTTTAATAAGACGATAACGAAAACACCGCCGGGGCGTGCATTGCACGCCCCGGCGGGTTGTTTATTCTCATGAATTCAGTTCGATTGCCGTATTCTGTAAATACCCCCTGTGTCCTTACCAACATATTCAAATGTTCTTGCATCTTCGGTAAGAACCGCTTTCAGCAGCCAGCCCACATCCTTTGCCGCATCGCCCGCCGGGTCTTTCGCCTTTTTTATGTCCTTATGGTATTCATAAATAGCTTGGAGCGGGGTGTTTCCCCAATCTCTGTTATCCCCGCCGAACAAAATGCGTACAGACAATTCGCTCGCCGGTTCGTTGCTGCAATGATTATAGCTTTCTGACTTTGTAAATAGTATATCCCGCAGCCTTTGCGTACCCGATAAACTTCTTCAGCTTGCTGAGTGTGACACTTTCGGTCGAAAAATCCGGAATCGCATGGTTTCCTCTCGCGGCTGCGTCTTTCATGATCTCGCCGATCAGATATTTCCGATAGGTTATGACCTCGCTGAGAGGGCCGTCCTTGTAGCGGAAAATATACTGATTATCTATTGCGTTTTCTTCTTTCCCTTGCATTATACCCTCCTGATTTGTTTATTTATGCTCTCTCCTATTTCTGAGTGCTAAAGCCATGAGTTGCGTGAGGATAGGTATCAAGGCTGGGATTATCATAATAGTATGTTTCGGTTAATAATTGAGCAGCTTTTGTTTCGTTGGATAAGTCGCTACTGCTCACATTAACACCTGCATCAAGACCAAGACCACTATATTTCTTCCAGTTCACCGTATTTTCAAATTTGGCTTTCTTTAAGCCGGAATTAATAAAAGCATTATATTGAATTAGATTTACTGATTGCGGGATAACAATTGATTTTAAATTCTTGCAACCAGAAAAGGCCCCTGCATATATTGTGGTTAATTTACTCGGCAATACGATTTCTGTTATATTACAGTTCTTGAAGCCGTCTGTAGCAATAGCGGTTACACTTCTGCCAATATACTCATCGGGAATTACCAATTTCCCTTCAAAGCTACCGGCATATTCCGGCCGTATTGAAACGGAAACTTCTGTATCAGATAATATATTGTACATTAAATACTCATCATAACTTGAATCGGAATTAATTTTTCCCAGATTGTCACTTGTCCCGTCGGTATAGGTGATTACCAGCTCGCCGTTTACCAGCTTGGTACCGGCGATGCCCCTGCCGTCCTTGCCGTTTTCTCCGGGATCGCCCTTGTCACCCTTTTCGCCCTTCTCGCCGGGGTCGCCCTTTTCGCCCTTGATGTTGCCAAGGTTATACACGCTGTTATCCGTCATGAGGATGCTCAGGTCGCCCGCAGAGGAGAGCGTGACGTTCTTGATGCCGACGCCGTCGGCGCCGTTTGCGCCGTTCGTTCCCGTGATTTTCCCGAGGTTTTTCGTCGTGTTGTCCGAATAGGTCAGGAGGAGCTCTCCGGCGGCATTGATCTCGGATTTCAGAATGCCGATACCGTCGGCGCCCTTGATATTTCCAAGGTTCAGAACGCTGCCGTTTGTCAGCGTCATGGTGAGCGCGCCCTCCGGCGAGATCGTCACATTCTGGATTCCCGTGCCGTCCTTGCCATCCGCGCCGTTCGTACCGTCGACACCATCCCGGCCATCTTTGCCATTTACGCCGTCTTTTCCGTCCGCACCGTCTTTTCCAACAATGCAGCCCAGATTGACGCTGTGCAGATCCGAGAAGGTCAGAACAAGTTCATTTTCCGCATTGATCGTCACATCCGTAATGCCGACGCCATCCTTGCCGTCTGTACCGTTCTGGCCGTCAACACCGTCCCGGCCGTCCTTACCATTCGTACCGTCAACGCCGTCCCGGCCGTCCTTGCCGGCTTCGCCGGTGTCGCCCTTTTCGCCCTTCGCGCCGGTTTCACCCTTCGCGCCGTCGTTGCCGACCACGCGGCCAAGGTTTGCAGAGGTTCCGTCGGAATAGGTAATAACCAGCTCGCCGCTCTCCGTGATCTCGGATTTCGTCACGCCGACGCCCTGTTCGCCTTTATCGCCTTTATCGCCTTTATCGCCTTTATCGCCTTTATCACCCTTTGCGCCGTCTTTGCCATTCGTACCGTCGATGCCATCGCGGCCATTCTTTCCGTCCGTTCCGTTCAGGCCGTCCTTGCCGTCTTTTCCGTCGGTACCGACCACGACGCCAAGGTTCACCGCCGTAGCATCCGAGTAAGTCAGCACCAGCTCGCCATGCTCGTTGATCGACGCGGACGCAACGCCGCGCCCGTCCTCGCCGTTCACGCCGTCAACACCGTCCCGGCCATCTTTACCGTCCGTACCGTCAACGCCGTCACGACCATCTTTACCGTCCGTACCGTCAACGCCGTCACGACCATCTTTGCCGTTCACGCCGTCAACGCCGTCCCGGCCGTCCTTGCCTGCTTCACCGGTGTCGCCCTTTTCGCCTTTTTCGCCTTTTTCGCCTTTTTCGCCCTTCGCACCGTCCGCGCCCTTGATCGTGCCAAGGTTCAGCTGCGCGCCGCTGCTCAGCAGGATCTCCAGCTCTCCGGCATCATTGATCGTGATGGTCTGGATTCCGACACCGTCCGCGCCGTTCGATCCATCTTTACCGTCAACGCCATCCTTGCCGTTCGTACCATTCTGGCCGTCCCGACCGGCTTCGCCGCGCTCGCCCTTTTCTCCCTTTGCGCCGACAACGACGCCCAGATTGGCTACGTTGCCGTCGGAATAGGTCAGCACGAGCTCGCCCTTCTGATTGATCTCGGACTTTACGACACTGACGCCGTCTTTTCCGTCCGCGCCGTTCAGGCCGTCTGCACCGTTTGTTCCGTTTTTCCCGTCAGCGCCGACGACCCGACCAAGGTTCGCCCGCTGCTGATTGGAGAAAGCAAGCACAAGCTCCCCGTCAGAGTTGATCTGCGCTTCGATCACGCTGATCCCATCGGCACCGTCCTTGCCGTCCAGACCGTCCTTGCCGTTCTGGCCGTCTTTTCCATTTTTGCCGTCTTTGCCGTCTGCGCCATTCTGGCCGTCTTTTCCTGCTGCGCCGACGATCCTGCCGAGGTTGGCTGCGGTCCCGTCAGAATAGGCCAGCTCCAGTTCGCCCGCGGCATTGACGAAAGCGTTGGCAATGCTGACGCCATCCTTGCCGTTTTGGCCATCCAGACCATTTTTACCGTCCTGACCGACCACAACGCCCAGATTCGCCGTCTGACCGTTGGAATAAGTCAGAACCAATTCACTGCCGATGATCTCGGATTTTACAATGCCAACGCCATCTTTGCCGTTTTCGCCGACGATCTTATCCAGATTCACGACCCGGCCATCCGAAAAGCCGAGCAGAAGCTGCCCCTCGGAATTGACGGATGCCCCGCTGACGCCGACGCCGTCCTTCCCGTTCTGGCCGTCCTTCCCGTTCTGGCCGTTCTTTCCGTCTGCACCGTTCTTGCCGTCTTTGCCGACGGCAACGCCTGCATTCAGGACGGTTCCGTCAGACAGGGTGATGAGCAGCTCGCCCTCAGCGGAAAAGGAAGCCGAGCGGATCGTGACCGCCTCGTTCTGTGCCGCCGCGTTCAGCGCCCCGGCCCAGTCCGACTCCGTCCCGGTGTAGCCGTTTTCCTTTGCAATCTCATAGGCGGACTTGCCGTTCAGGGATTCCAGCCATTCCTGCAAGCTGCCCTCGTAACCATATTTTTCCGCCAGTTCATAGGCAGAAAGGCCGTGTTCTACCGTCGCCCCACCGGTTTTATGTACGATCTTTGCCACAATAAAGGCGATGCCGATCATCAAAAGGATTGCCAATATGACGCATAACACCTTGAATAAAACCGATTGCTTTTTCCGAGTTCGCTGTTCCATTTTCATTTCTCCTTTTCTCCGCGCAGCGGTTGTTTTTGATATTCAATAAACACCTCCGGGCTGACATTCAGCGCCAGACAGATCGCTTTGAGGTCGTCGGCATACATCGTCCGCTTTCCGTTCAGGATGGCATGGAAGGTCGCCTTTGAAATTCCGGCCTTCTCCGCAACTGCCCCCTGCGGATAGTCCATTTCGTCTATGTACGCCCGCACCTTTTCATATACTTGCACCGTCCTCACCTCGGCTACAGTTTTTCTGTATTATATTGCTATATTATCACAGTTATTCTGTAAAATCAAGGCAGGGTTCAAGAAAATCTTGACTTTTTGATTGCTATTTCCCGCTTTTGACCCTATAATTAGAAAAAAGGCGGTGGCATTGTGAAAGAAACGAAGTACGAGATCGGAAACCGGATCCGCAAATACCGTGAGGAATGTAACATGACGCAAAAGCAGCTCGCCGAACGCATCGGCGTCAGCAACAGCAGGGTGTCCAACTGGGAGCAGGGGCTCAACCGCCCGGACGCGGACATTCTCGCCGCCGTCTGCGTCGCACTGGATGTATCGCCCAGCCTTCTGCTTGGAATTCGGGTCACCGGCGACGATCTGACCGAGCAGGAGCGCCGGGTACTGAAGGCCTACCGTGAAAAGGACGACGTCCGTCAGGCGGTGCATATTCTCTTGGGGATTTCGGAGAACGCACAGGAATAAAAGGCACTCCCCGATTTGCTCCGCAAATTCGTCCTGAGAAGCATTATGACAGCTTGAAACAAAGCAGCAAAAAAGTGTTGAGGAACAGGGAAAACTGTGCTATATTAGTTCTTAGTCTGTGGCTTAGCCACCGCATTGTGCATCAGAAAAGCTCAAGGAGAGGTAAAGATATATGAAATTAGGTATCGTCGGGCTGCCGAACGTCGGCAAATCCACCCTTTTCAACGCCATCACCAACGCCGGAATCCCGGCGGACAACTACGCTTTCTGCACCATCGACCCGAATGTCGGCGTCGTGCAGGTGCCGGACGAGCGTCTGGAGTGGCTGCGCGATCTGTACCACCCAAAAAAGTTCACCCCCGCCGTCATTGAGTTCGTCGACATCGCCGGCCTTGTCAAGGGCGCGTCCAAGGGCGAGGGTCTGGGCAACAAGTTTCTTTCCAACATCCGCACGACCGATGCGATCATCCATGTCGTGCGCTGCTTTGACGACAGCAACGTCACCCACGTGGAAGGCAGCACCGACCCCCTGCGCGACATCGACATCATCAATCTGGAGCTGATCCTCGCGGACGCGGAAATGTGCGAACGCCGCGTGGACAAGGCGCAGAAGGCCGCCAAGGGCGGCGACAAGCGCTTTCTGCGGGAGGCGGAGGTCTTTACCGCGCTGCTGGAGCATTTGAACGAGGGCAAGCTGGCGCGCACCTTTGAGTGCTCCGACGACGACCACGCACTGATCGCTACCTCCGATCTTCTGACGCTCAAAAAGACGATCTATGCCGCGAACATCTCCGAAAATGACGTGAACGACCCGGAGAGCGTTCCCTACTTCCAGCAGGTCAAGCAGCTTGCGGACGCCGAGGGCTCGCTGGTGCTTCCCATCTGCGCCAAGCTGGAGGCGGACATCGCGGAACTGGATGACCCGGAGGAAAAGACAATGTTCATGGAAGAGCTTGGCCTGAAGCAGTCCGGCCTTGACCGCCTGATCAAGTGCAGCTATGATCTTCTGGGTCTGATCTCCTTCCTGACCGCCGGCAGCGACGAATGCCGCGCCTGGACGATCAAAAAGGGCACCCGCGCACCGCAGGCCGCCGGCAAGATCCACAGTGACTTTGAGCGCGGCTTCATCCGCGCGGAGGTCATCGCCTTTGAGGATATGAAAGCCTGCGGCAGCATGGCCGCCGCCAAGGCAAAGGGTCTTGTCCGCAGCGAGGGCAAGGAATACGTCATGAAGGACGGCGACATCGTCAACTTCCTGTTCAATGTGTAAATAGTCAAACCGGGGCGTGGTTCTCACGCCCCGGTTTTTTGTGACCTTTCATATTCAAGCACCGGCCGGACCTCCCGCCTGCCGCGCCAGACGATAAGCCAGCAGGCCGTCATTGCGACCGCGCCGCAGATCGTCACGCACAGCCGGTAATCCAACACCTCGCCCAGCGCGCCCACCAGCAGGGACAGCACGCTCGCCGCCAGCGTCAGCTCCATGTCGAAGAAGGAATTCACGCGCGAGCGCATTTCCTCCGGAATGTACTGCTGTACCGCCGCCTGCCGCATGGTCGCGCTGTTCGTGCCGAGAAAGCCGCAGATCGCGCGGTTGACCAGCATCAGGGGATACGGCAGCCACAGCAGGCACATATCCATCGTTTCGTAGACCTGATACACCCCAAAGATCATCGCAAAGCGCCGCTTGGCCGGAATCTTCACCGTGTATTGCAACAATCCCGCGACCGTCCGTCCGGCAAATTCCGCAACGGAGAAAAAGGAATACAGCACCATGCTCAGGCCGGGCGCCGTCCGGAAAAAGGCGGTGATCACCGGCCCATAGCCATAGGAGACGCCGTTCGTCACCGCCATATAGGCGTAAATGCTGCGCAGCCCCTTTTCCTTTCTGAAATACCGCCCCACCTCACGGATGTCCTCCCACCAGAGGCGGAGGGTGTAGCGCTTTTCCGGCAGTCGCCTTTCCTCATGGAGACGGATACGGCTTTCAACGAGCGCGGCAAGAAGCGACAGCACCCCCTGCCCGATCAGAAGCAGCCCCACGCCCAGAAGCTCATACAGTGCGGCAGCCGCCGGCATCATGAGCACCTGCACCACGGGATAGAGCATGGAGGACACCGCGTAGCCCTTTTGTTCCATCCCCACCGGAATCAGCTTGGGGTAGATGCTGTTGTAAGCAAGCTGATCAAAGGACGACAGCGTCGCCAGCAGCAGAGAAAAACACAGATAACCAACGTAGGAGAATCGGAACAGCAGCAGGTACACCCCCGCCCCGGCATACAAAACGCCGTTCAGTACGTCCCCGCCCACCAGGAAGGGCTTGCGCGGCATCCGGTCCATCCACGGAGCCAGAAGGAGCGGCATCAAAAAGCCCGGCACGATCTGGATCGCCAGCACGATGGCAGAGGCCAGCGTGCTTCTGGTTTCGTCGAACACCAGAAGCGACAGTGCGTACCCGCCCGCGATTCCTCCGATGCAGCCGAGCGTTGTCGCCGTCATCAGGAGCGTGTAGTTTCTCGTCCAGAGTCTGTTTTTCATCTGATCACCTCAGCTATATTCTAGCAGAGGATTCAGAGAATAAAAAGCAGGTATATATGGGAAAATCATCCCTCATATACCTGCTTTAAGTCTATACGATCAGCGTTTTTGGGAAAGTCCGCAGGAGCTCATATGCCTGCTTGTACTGCCGCGCAGCCGTGTACCATTCCAGCACCCATGGCAGATGGAAGGAAGCATAGCCGATCGGCAGGCGCTCCCGGCATTCGGCGAACACCGCCAGCAGTGCCTCTCCGTAGGCCGGATCGTGCAGATACTCCGGATTTTCCAGCCGCATCCGCACCAGCGCGCAAAGGCGGCGGGCTGTCGACGTGTCCGGCGAGAAGCTCTCCATCTGCTCCGCACGGTCGAGCGCAGCCAGTGCCTCCTCACGCCTGCCGAGTTTTTCGCAGCAGATCGCCAGCTTGTGCAGCGTCATCACCGACGGCTGTGCGCACCCGGCGTAGTAAGCGTAGGCTTCGGCATACTCGCCCGTTTCCAGTCGGACCGCCGCTGTATTGTAACGGATGGTCTCCAATATTTCCTCGTCGCCCAGCGCTTTTGCCAGCCGCTGCGCCACCTCATACTGCGCGAGCATATTCGGTACATCAAGCATATTGCAGTAGCAGTTTCCCGCCAGTGCGCGGCAGAAGAGCATCAGATGGGCGCTGCCCTCTTTGGCCGCAAGCTCAAAGCCGGTCTGAAACAGCTCCAGCGCCGCCGGATAATCTCTGCCGTGCTCCGAGGCGGCATCCCCGGCGAGGTAGTAGAAATACGCCCGCGGATAGAGCGCGATGGCTTCCGAAAACCGGTTTTGCAGCGCACGCTGGAGCGCAAGCTGACGCGCATCCATGCAGGCCTCCAGCTCCTGCGGCAGAGCTTCGTGCGGCTGCTGTGACAGAGCTGTCAGCAGCATCGCGTCCAATGCAAACGGGCTGTAGCGCAGAAGCGCCTCCTGAGGCTCCAGTGCCTTCACGCTTCCCTGAAACTCTTCCATTCGGAAGGAAAACAGCGCATCATAGGCCGCTTCCACCTGCGCGCGCAGGGGCGCAAGCGTCTGCGGCGCGCCCTGCCATGTGATCCCTATCCGCGCAAAAAGCTGCCGCACGATCTCCTCGGAGGCCGCAGCGCGTCCTTGCTCGATCTTGGAGAGGTACGACACCGCACAGATCCCTTTGCATAAACCTTCCTGACTCCAGCCGAGGTGCAGCCGCTCCCGGCGGAGCAAAATTCCTTCCACAGACACATTGCATCCCTCCGTTTTTTACTATAACAGCAAAATTTCGGAAAGGCAAGACAATTTCTTTTCCCGCATCTTGTATTTCGACAAATTCTTCGTACAATATATGGTATTTTGTCTTTAGTAAGCATGGGGACGCAGAGAAAGCACCACCGCCGTCATATCATCTATCGCCGCAGCGCCTGCAATCAGCAACGCCGCCAGTTCCCGCGGTGAGTCCCCGCTGAAGCCAGCGATGATCCCCTCCGTTTCCTCCCCTCCTGCCCCATCGCTCAAAAGAATCAGCATTTCTCCGTTCCTCAGGGACAGCTTGTACTGCTCCGGCGCGTGGCCCCCTCCCACACCCACGCCCGGCGGCAGTGCGGCTGCCCCCATTTTTTTGACCAGCCGTTCGTTTTCACGGAGATAAGAGGGCGCGCCGCCCCATTTCAGAAGCTCCGCTTCGCCGCTTGCCAGATCGACACGCACCAGATCGACCGTTGCAAAGCAGCCGTTCCCGCGCAGGAGAAAGGCGCCGTTGAGAACCTGCAAGGCATTCTCCGGCCCCATCCCGGCATAGAGCAGCTTTTTCAGGAAATGCACCGTTTCGCTGCTGAGCGCCGCGGCTTCGCGCCCGCTGCCCATGCCGTCGCAGAGCAGCACATAGTAGTCCGCGCGCGGCCCGGCAAAGCACACTCCACGGTCGCCATTGGCAAGGTTTCCGCGTTTGCGCGCCGTGCTGACACCCGTTACGGGCGCGTAAGCCCCCCGGCCGTGTTCCGGCTCGTGGATCTCCTCCTGGCGATCTCGCAGGAATTCCGCAACGCAGGAAAACTCCTGCGACACCACCTGCTGCGCCTCCTGCATCTGTATCCGATAGCGGCGGCGGTAGAGCATTCCCTCCAGTTCCTGATTGACCGCAGTGAGAAACCCGTCCAGATGGCAGCAGCTTTCCCGGAAGCTCTCCGGAAAATCCTCCGGTGTCGCTACGCCGCGCTCCAGGATCGTCTTTGCTGCGCCGGTCAGTGCATAGTAGGTCTGATCCGCTGCGTGTTCCCAGCAGCGGTGAAATTTGGGACAGCACCGGCACACGCGGTCGGCCGCACCGTCGTAGACGCTGTCGGCCTCGCTCTGCGCTGGGTGCGGCTGACCGCTCGCATCCATCTGGCCGCGCAGCGCGTCTATGACTTCCGCCGCGTCGCCCAGAGAATGTGCTGCGCTCTCCCTTGCCGTCGCCGCAAAGGATGGGCTTGGCAGCCCCGTCCGAATCAGAAGCCACCCGACCGCATAGCCCAGCGCGATTCCCAGCAGATTTGCCGTGCTGCCCGCGCCGCAGAGCGCCGTCACCGCACCGGTGAGGAGAATTCCTGTTCCGGCGCGTAAAGCAGGCCTACGCAGCCGCGTAAAGCGCCAGACCGCCGCCGGAAGAAGCAGCGCTGCGCAGGCGCAGCCGCTTCCGCTCAGGTCGAGCGCCAGACCAAAAGCCGTAACTGCCGTCAGTTCCGGTATACAGAGCGTCAGAGCGGCCGCGCCGAGCAGCCCGGCATTTACGGGCAGCGGCAGCCCGCCAAGGCCGGCCAGCAGAGCCGAGGCGAAGAGCAGCTTCCCTCGCCGGTCGCCCTGCATCGCGCTCCGCAGCGTCAGCGTGCCGATGGCCGTGACTGATGTCTTGAGTGCCCATGTACACAGCTCCTCCGTCCCCGGGGCGCTCAAAAAAAAGACCGCACCCAGAACGGCGGCCACAGCGCCGCCGATGACCGGGAAAAACCATCTCCGTGCCGGAAGCTCCGTGCCCTGAAAGACCGCTGTGGAGGCCAGCATCAGAACCGTCATCGCCACAAGCTCCGCGCTGGCCGCGCCCTCTCCGAACAGGAGATAACCGCCCGCCGCCCCGACTGCCGCGAACAGCGTCCGAAAGCCCGCCGGCAGCGCGGCGGCAAGGCAGGCCGCGAGCGGGATCAGACGCCCGGCAATGCGCGCGCCGGAGAGCAGAAAGCCTGCCAGACAGAACAGAACGCAGTCGCGCAGCAGCGCGCCCCAGCCAGCCAGAAAAAAGCTGGCGGTCCGCCGCTTCGGCAGGAGTCTGGGTGCCCCATTTTCCTTCATGCGATTCACCTCATCGTATCTGTATTGTACATGTACCATCTTAGCACGGAGCATTGGGGTAAATCTGTCGAGAAACCGCTCTTCGCGCGGAAATTGCAACGGAACCTCTGAAGAAATTCTCTGCACAGAAGAAAGCCGGTTGACGCGCCGGAACGACAATGATATGATTGTGGTATCATTTGACTGGAGGAAGCAATGGGACAGGAACTGGAATTCAAGCTGGCGGTCCGGGATCCGGCGCAGCTTGCAGAAATTTTGGCAGACCATGAAGTCGCGGCGCTCTGCGGCCCATGGAGAGAAATCAAAATGGAAACGACGTATTACGACACCCCCTCCCGCGCGCTCTCCACTCGTAAATGGATGCTGCGCCGCCGCTGCGAGAACGGGAGCAGTGTCGTCTGCGTGAAAGTCCCGCTGGAGGATCATTTGCGCGGCGAATGGGAAATTGCCGCAGCCTGCATGAATCGCGAAGCAGTGCAAGCACTGGTAAGATCCGGCGCGCCCGCGGAACTCCCCTCGCTCTGTGCCGCAAGACTGGTTCCCGTCTGCGGGGCGGCGTTCCTGCGCCGTGCGGCACTGCTGTGTTTCCCGGACGGCAGTAGTGCCGAACTGGCCGGAGACCACGGCGTCCTGCGCGGAAGCATGCAGGAGCTGCCTTTCACCGAGGTAGAGCTGGAGCTCTGCGGCGGTTCCCCTGCCGCGATGCAGGTCCTTGCCGAAGCGCTCTGCCGCCGCTACGGCCTGCACGAGGAGCCCCTGAGCAAATTTGCCCGGGCAAGGCAACTGAAATAAAATCACCCCCGCCGGTTGAAGCGGCGTCCGTGAGACAATTAAAAATGCAGCCGGCGTGACTAAAAGGTCACGCCGGCTAATTTAACCCGTGTAAGGAAATCAACTCTCGCTTGGAACGCGGTGACATAAAGCGCCGAATTCAGGCGGCCGGACGGCTCACTTTGTGGCACATATATACGCACGCCCAAAGCACATCGGAAGGCGTATTCGGCAGGCCGGAAGCGATCGGGTCACATATCAGCCGCTTCATTCTCTGCCGCTGAGAAAATTACGTTCTTCCCCTTGTTGCTTTCGTGAATAAAATCGTGCCGCGGCTTGCTTGTATATCGGGAGTAATCCCCATAAATGGCGATGCATCGACAGCAATATAATTGAGAAATTCGTGTGCCGCATCACTCCCGTTGATAACGGTCATTACCGTTGGGATCTGAACTTCGCACCGAATAAAAAGCAAGCCATTATCGGCGCTATTGAGGGAAGAAAAGGAAAAGCCAGCGTAGAGATAAAAGAATACGGTGAGGATGACGAGCATCCTCACCGTACATACGATAGGTCTATTCAGTTTTCCACTGACGGGACGATAGCCTACTTTTGTTTAATGGCAGCCTGTGCAGCAGCGAGGCGGGCGATCGGGACACGGTACGGGCTGCAGGAAACGTAGTTCAGGCCGACATTATGGCAGAACTCAACGGAGGCGGGGTCGCCGCCGTGTTCACCGCAGATGCCCAGCTTGATGTCCGGGCGGGTCTGACGGCCCAGCTCGGCAGCCATCTTGATCAGCTTGCCGACGCCAACCTGATCGAGGTGTGCAAACGGATCGAACTCATAGATCTTGTGATCATAGTAAGCATCCAGGAACTTGCCCGCATCGTCACGGCTGAAGCCGAAAGTCATCTGCGTCAGGTCGTTGGTACCGAAGGAGAAGAACTCGGCTTCCTTGGCAATCTCGTCCGCAGTCAGAGCGGCGCGCGGAATCTCGATCATGGTGCCGACGGAGTACTTCATCTTCACGCCGGCCTCCTTGATCAGGCGGTCAGCCGTTGCGACGACGACGTCCTTGACGTATTTGAGCTCTCTGACCTCGCCGACCAGCGGGATCATGATCTCCGGCTCGATACGGTACCACGGATACTCGTGGTTGACCTGCATGGCGGCCTTGATGACAGCGGTGGTCTGCATTTCCGCAATTTCCGGATAAGTGACGGCCAGACGGCAGCCGCGGTGACCCATCATGGGGTTGAACTCATGCAGGGAGGCGATAACTTCCTTCAGCTCCTCGACGCTGATGTTCAGCTCGCCGGCGATCTCCGCGATGTCCTCTTCCTTGGTGGGCAGGAACTCGTGCAGAGGGGGATCAAGGAAGCGAACGGTCATCGGGCGGCCCTTGAGCTCGCGGTACATGGCAACGAAGTCACCCTGCTGATAGGGCAGGATCTTCGCCAGCGCTTCCTTGCGGGCCTCGACGGTCTTGGCAACGATCATCTCGCGCATTGCCTTGATGCGGCTGGCCTCGAAGAACATATGCTCGGTGCGGCAGAGGCCGATGCCTTCTGCGCCGAACTTGACTGCCTGTGCGGTATCTCTGGGGGTATCGGCATTGGTGCGAACACGCAGAACGCGGAAGCTGTCAGCCCAACGCATGAAGCGGTCGAAGTTGCCGCTGATGGTAGCTTCCACGGTCTTTACGGCGCAGCCGTAGATGTTGCCGGTGGAGCCGTCGATGGAGATCCAGTCGCCCTCGTGGTATTCCTTCTCACCGATGGTGAAGTATTTTTCTTCCTCGTGCATGGCGATCTCACCGCAGCCGGAAACACAGCAGGTGCCCATGCCGCGCGCAACGACTGCCGCATGGGAGGTCATGCCGCCGCGGACGGTCAGGATGCCCTGCGAGGCCGTCATGCCCTCAATATCCTCAGGGCTGGTTTCCAGACGGACCAGAACGACCTTCTCGCCGTTGGCCGCCCAGTTCTTGGCATCCTCAGCGGTGAACACGACGCGGCCGCAGGCTGCGCCGGGAGAAGCTGCAAGGCCCTTGCCGATGACTTCGGCTTCTTTCAGAGCAGCGGCATCAAACTGCGGGTGCAGCAGAGCATCAAGCTGCTTCGGCTCAACGCGCATCACAGCCTCTTCGCGGGAGATCATGCCCTCGTCGACGAGGTCGCAGGCGATCTTCAGCGCGGCAGTGGCGGTACGCTTGCCGTTACGGGTCTGAAGCATATAGAGCTTGCCGTTCTCAATGGTGAACTCCATATCCTGCATATCGCGGTAGTGGTTCTCCAGGCGGGTCGCGATGTCCACAAACTGCTCATAGACCTGCGGCATATCCTCCTGCAGCTTGGAGATCTTGCTGGGGGTGCGGATGCCAGCGACGACGTCCTCGCCCTGTGCATTGATGAGGTATTCGCCGAACAGTGTCTTCTCACCGGTCGCGGGGTTACGGGTAAAGGCAACGCCGGTGCCGGACTTGTCATTCAGGTTGCCGAAGACCATCGGCTGCACATTGACGGCGGTGCCCCAGGAATAGGGGATGTCGTTCATGCGGCGATAGACATTCGCGCGGGGGTTGTCCCAGGAACGGAACACGGCCTTGATGGCCTCCATGAGCTGGACGGCGGGATCGGTCGGGAATTCCTCGCCCTTTTCCTGCTTGTAGTGCTCCTTGAACAGAGCGACCAGCTTCTTCATATCCTCGGCTTCGAGGTCGATGTCGTTCTTGACGCCCTTGGCTTCCTTCACCTCGTCGATGATGACCTCAAAGGTCTTCTTGGACAGCTCCATGACGACGTCGGAGAACATCTGGATGAAGCGGCGATAGGAGTCATATACAAAACGGGTAAACGCAGGGGTGGGGTTGCCGGCGATAAGACCGGCGGCGACCTCGTCGTTCATGCCGAGGTTCAGGATGGTGTCCATCATGCCAGGCATGGAAGCGCGCGCACCGGAACGGACGGAAACGAGCAGAGGATTCTTTGCGTCGCCGAACTTCTTGCCGTTGATTCTCTCGATCTCGGCCAGAGCTTCGTAGACCTGCGTCTTGATTTCATCATTGATGCTGCGGCCGTCCTCGTAGTACTGCGTGCAGGCTTCCGTTGTGATGGTGAAGCCCTGCGGAACAGGCATACCGAGGTTGGTCATCTCAGCGAGGTTGGCGCCTTTGCCGCCAAGCAGCTCCCGCATGGAGCCATTGCCCTCTGAGAAAAGGTAGACATACTTCATTGATCTGGTTAACCCCTTTCTTTGTGTGGAAACGGTATTTCACTGCCGTTTCAATCGCTTTGTATTTTTTGATTTCACTGCGTAGTCAAATATAACACAGGTTTCAAGGATTTGCAATTATTTTCCGCAAAAAAATGAAAAAACCGCCTGAAATAATTTGAATAAAAAACTTTTTTCTCCGCAAAAAGTTTTTGTATATTTCGACGGAAAATTTATATTTTTGAATCCTGTCCCGCGTGGAATTGCAAAAAAGAGGGCGTTTCCCTCCCACGGAAACGCCCTGCGGCACTTTTTTTCAGTTTTTTCTGTCGGTTCAGCCGGCGCGCTTCGGCAGGCGGATCGTCAGGACGATCTCCGAATCCGTTTCCTCCTGTGAGGCCTCCGCGCGGATGCCCGCGCCACGGATCAGGTCGAGATTGTGGTTGACGCTGTTGATGAACAGGCGCACATCCCGTACGATCAGCTTGCGGATTCCCTTTTTCGGCTCCTCCTGCTGCCGTTTTTTTGCCAGCAGCGATTCGATGTACTCCTCCGTTTTGGCCACGTTCATCTGCTGCCGGATCACCACCTTCAGCACGTCCAGCCGTTCTTTTTCCGTCGGCAGGCGCAGCAGCGCCCGTGCGTGGCGCTCGGACAGGCCATTTTCCCGCAGCGCCTCCAGCACTGCCGGGCTGTGGCGCAGCAGGCGCAGCTTGTTGGCGACCGCGCTCTGGCTTTTGCCCACTTTGGCCGCCGCCTGTTCCTGATTCAGCCCATACTGCCGCATCAACCGCGCCAGCCCCTCCGCCTCCTCGATGTAGTCCAGATCCCGGCGCTGCAAATTCTCCACCAGCGCCACCATGCCGGACTGCTCCTCATCCACGCTCAGCAGAATGCAGGGAACTTCCGACAATCCTGCAAGCTTTGCCGCGCGCAGGCGGCGCTCCCCTGCCACCAGCTCATACACTCCGCCTCTGCGCCGCACCGTGAGCGGCTGCAAAATACCATACGTCCGAATGCTCGCCGCCAGCTCCTGCAGCCCGCCGGAATCAAAGATCTTCCGCGGCTGCGACGGATTTGGCTGGAGCTGCTCCACCGGCAGATAGAGGATCCGGCCGCTTTCCAGCAGTCCCCTGCCCCTTCGCATCTGTATTCCTCCTTTGTTTCCCTTGCGGCGCCGCTCCCACACGGCACCGTGGTGTCCCCGTCTTTTATTCTAGCGGCTTTCGGTGCGAAAACGCGCGAAACAAAGAGGAGAAACCACAATAAATTGCGCAGAGTTTTCGTTTTCTCCACAACATCTTGGGAAATACGCGGGAAATAGCTCTTTCGGGCGTGCCGGCGCGAAAAAACGCGGCATGGGGCGAAATCCCATGCCGCGCCAGAGTCCGTTGTTTATTCCATTTCAAATTCCATCACAACGGGGTTGTGATCGGTAAAGCCGAAGCCCTCGTTGCGCGTTTCCACGCTGACAACCTTGATGTTCGGAGAAACGATAAAACCGTCGATGACGTAATACTGTGTCAGGCCGCTCGACTCGTCGAGCGGCTGGTTGAGCAGACGGCAGGTCGGCGCGGAGACATCATAAACGTAGCGCCAACCCTCCGGGAGAGTATTCTCCAGCGTGCCGGGCTGCCAGCCGGAGCTGTCCTTGATCGGATAGCGGGATTCGACACCGGGGAAATACTGGTTGAAGTCGCCGCCGGCAACCACGTAGTTGCCCTTTTCGTACTCCTCCTGTAAAATCTTCATGAGCGCCTCCGTCTGTGCGGCCTTGCCCTTACCGTCGTCATAAGCCTCCAGATGCAGGTTCACAATGACCAGCTCCTGCTGCGCGGCATCCTCCGTTCTGCCCGCAATGGGAAGGCGCGTGACGAGCAGACAGCGCTTGAGGTTGGCGATGCGCAGCGGCCAGGAGAAGGGATTCGGCAGGCTGTAGCGCGTCGCGCTGTCGATGTCATAGGCGCTGTAAGTTGCAAGGCCGGAATGTACCTTTCCGATCGTGGGCAGCGGATAGGGCACATATTCGCAGGAATAGTTGAGCGCGTAGCGGCTTTCGTAGCGGCCGAGATCGTATTCGTACTGCCGCCACTGGTCGAGCTGATAAGAACGCTTCGAGCCGGTATCGACCTCCTGAAGCAGGATCAGGTCCGCATTGGCGGAGCGGAGGATGTCCTCGATGCCGGACATATTCTCACGCACCTGCTCCTCGGATTCCGGGTTGACGCCCTTGCCGCCGTCCATGAAGAAGTCCGCGTCGCGGCCGAGCCCGCCGTAGCCGGTGTTGAGGGTCAGGATGCGCAGCGTCTGCCGCGGCACGGTCTGAGAGGACTCATAATTGCCGCGGGAAGCAGTCTCGGAATGAGCCGGGCGGTATTCGACGATCGTCAGATGACCCAGCACACCGCCCACGACGAGCGCAATGGTCAGAAGCACGATCATGACCCATTTGGTCGTTTTCAGCGTGATCCGTGCCCAGCGCGGCATGGTCTTTCTCTGTTTTTTCTGTTTGCGCGGTTTTCCCGCAGGCTGCGGCGGCAGCTGCTCCGGCTGCACCGGCGTATAGATGCCCGTCGGCGCGCTGTCGAGCTGCGGCCCCGCGGCTCCGGCGGGAGCCTGCTGTTTCTGTTCAAATTGTTTCAGTTCTTCCATGGCGCCCGCCTCCTGTGGTTTCTTTTTTTATCATAGCATGCTTTTGCCGAGTTCGCAAGCGAAACTCGCAAAGCCGCTTCATAATCCTATATTTTGACGGCTCACGCCGAAAAATGTTCCATTTTCTCTATTGCGGACATGAAATTTTTGTGTTTTGCTGCCGCTCTTGCAATTTCGCGAAGAAAATGGTAAAATAGATTGAATTGAAAGCAAGGGAGCGATCCGCTTGGCAAAGAAAATCACCCGCATCGTACTGACCGGCGGCCCGGCAGCCGGCAAGACCACCCTCATCAGCCGCATCCTGAAGGAGTTCAAACAGGACGAGGGCTGGAAGGTCATCACCATCCCGGAGACCGCCACGGAGCTGATCTCCGGCTTCGGCATCAAGCCCTTCGGCAACTGCGTATCCATGCTGGAATTCCAGTATTTTGTCATTGCAGACCAGATCCACAAGGAGAAGCTCGCGCTCAAGGCCGCGAATATGGTCCCGGAGGAAAACGTCCTCGTGATCTACGACCGCGCGCTGCTGGACGACAAGGCCTATATCTCCGACGACGAATTTCGCGAGGTGCTCGGCAGCTTCGGCAAGACCGAGGAGGAGGTCATGGCGGGCTACGATGTCGTTCTGCATCTGGTTTCCTGCGCCAAGGGCGCGGAATTTGCCTATAACTACGGCAACGAGGCGCGCTATGAGCCGCTGGAGGTCGCACGTGAAAAGGACGATCTGGCGCTGCGCGCCTGGTCGAAGCACCCGAACCTCAAGGTCATCGACAACTCCGTGGACTTTGAGGACAAGATCGCCCGCGGTCTGCGCGCGGTCTACGAGGCCATCGGCCAGCCCATGCCCGAGGAGGTCTGGCACAAGTATCTGATCGAGCTGCCCGACGTAGACGCACTGGTGCGCAACTACCATGCCGCCGGCATCGACATGATGCAGACCTACCTCTCCCAGACGAGCCCGAATATCGTCCGCCGCATCCGCCAGCAGAAAAACGGCAACGAATACCTCTATTTCTACACGGAAAAGCACTACACCGGCGACGGCCAGTGGGAAACGGAAAAGCCCATCTCCAGCAAGGAATACATCCAGTACCTGATGGAGGGCGACGTCAGCCTGCACGCCGTACATAAGGTCAAGTACCGTTTTTCCTATAACGACCGCCGCTTTGAGATCGACGTGTATCCCTTCTCCAAGGAGCGCGCCATCATGCGCGCGGCGCTGCCTGCTTCGGACGGCTCGGTCGATGCGCCCACGGAGATTCACATTCTCCGCGAGGTCACGAACGACCCCGCCTACCGCAATACCCAGCTTGCAAGAAATCAAAAGCTGTAAGATCAATATAGAATGCAATCGCCGCGGGGTTCCCGCGGCGATTGATCGTTTTATGCAGTTTTTCTTCGTCCCGGCAGCTCTGCAAGCACGATGGCCGCAAGCATCAGGCCGCAGCCGAGAAGCTCCCGCGCACTCAGGCGCTCGTGCAGCAGCAGCGCACCGAACACAGCGGCAAAAAAGGACTCCAGACTCAGAAGCAGGGACACCAGAACCGGATTTCCGTCCCGCTGCGCCAGCGTTTGCAGCGTGTAGCCCACGCAGCTGGACAGCACCGCGATATAGGCAAGCGGCCACAGGCAGGAAAGCACCGCCGCGCCCGTAATGGTCTCTCTGCCGAGGAAGATCGCTGAAAGCAACGCCGCCGTCAGAAACTGTCCGCAGGACAGGACAAGGCCGTCCACTCTTTGGACAAAATGATCCACCGCGAGGATCTGCACCGCAAAAAGCGCAGCGCAGGCCAGCAGCCACAGGTCGGACGGCGCGACGGAAAAGCCGCCGGAAATGCACAGGAAGTACATCCCTGCTACCGCAACTGCGACTGCAAGCCAGATGCGCGGCGCAGGCTTTTTCTTTGTAAAAACGCCCGCCAGCGGCACCAGCACGATGTAAAGCGCAGTGATAAACCCGGCCTTGCCCGCCGAAGCGCCCGCCGCCAGCCCGTACTGCTGTGCATTGGACGCGGCGAACAGCGCCGTGCCGCTGAGCAGGCTGCCGAGCACGATGTCGCGCAGGGCGCCGCCCTTTCTGCGCAGCAGGCAGACCGGGAGCAGCACCAGAAATGCGATGAAAAACCGCAGAGCATTGATCGTGAAAGGGCCGAGGTATTCCGAGCAGACGCTCTGCGCGGAAAACGCGGCGCCCCAGATCATCGCCGTCAGCAGCGGAAGAAGAGTCTGCCGGAGATTGCGTTTCATATTCTCTCTTTCTCCCCCGGTACGTTATGCCTCGTCCAGCTTCTCCAGCGCGGCGATGCGGATACACAGGCAGAAGATCTCCATTGCCTGCTTCAGTTCCTCCACCGGCGGCAGCGAGGGCGCGATGCGAATGTTGCTGTCCTGCGGGTCGCGGCCGTAGGGATAGGTCGCGCCGGCACCCGTCATGGTCACGCCCGCCTTCTTGCACAGCGCAAGTGCGCGCTTGGCCGTGCCGGGCATGGCATAGAAGGAGATGAAGTAGCCGCCCTGCGGCCGCGTCCAGTGCGCGATCTCAAGCGGCGCGATCTCGCGGTCCAGCGCATCCAGCACCGCTGTAAACTTCGGCGCAAGGAGCGCAGCGTGCTTCTGCATCAGCGCCAGCGTGTGCGCCTTGTCCTGAAGATAGCGCACATGGCGAAGCTGATTGACCTTGTCGTAGCTGATCGTCTGATAGGTCAGCAGCGACAGAAGATACTTCATATTCTCCTCCGAGGCGGCCATGCAGGCCACGCCCGCCCCGGGGAAGGTAATTTTGGAAGTCGAAGCAAATTCATAGACCATGTCCGCATTGCCCTGCGCGCGGCAGAGCGAGAGCATATCGCGGAAGGGCACAAATTCGCCATAGATCTCGTGGATGCAGTAGGCATTATCCCACATCAGGGTGAAGTCCGGCGCAGCCGGGCGAAGTGCGGCGATGCGGTCGACCGTTTCATCGGAATAGACGATGCCGTCGGGATTGGAATACTTCGGCACGCACCACATGCCCTTGACCGCCGGGTCCTTGACCGCTTCCTCGACCGCGTCCATATCCGGGCCGCTTTCCGTCATGGGGATGCAGATCAGCTCCATGCCGAAGCTCTCGGAGATTTTGAAATGCCGGTCGTAGCCGGGCGACGGGCAGAGGAAGCGCACGACGGGCTCCTTCGCCCACGGACGCGGCGAGTGCTTCAGGCCGTGGGTGTAGGCCTTGGCGATCAGATCGTACATCAGGTTCAAGCTGGCGTTGCCGCCGACGAAGATCTCCTCCGGCTTCGTGCCGAGGATCTCCGCAAAGAGCCTCTTGGCCGAGGGCAGACCGGACAGCTCGCCGTAGTTGCGCGCGTCAATGCCTCCGTCCATGCAGTCGGAGGGGTCTGACAGGACGGTCAGCAGGCCGCTCGTCATGTCAAGCTGCGCCTTGGAGGGCTTGCCGCGCGCCATATTCAGATTCAGGTGCAGCGCCTCATAGCGCTGCAATGCTTCGCGCAGGGAGGTCAGCTCCGCTGCGCGTTCCTGTTTTGTGTACTGTGCATAGGGCTTCATAGATCTTCTTCCTTTCCGGAGGTTTCTTTTCTACATCTTACTCCGCAAACCTCAAAATGTCAATTCCATTTTTGTCATTCTGCCAAAAACATTTGTCTTTGCATAGCGGATAAAACCGGTTCTTGCACCTCCGCTTGCATTTTCCCCCGCATCGGTGTATGATAAGGAGCGAAATAACGAGATTGGACTGATCCGATTGCAGAACTATTTTGAACCGAATATGACCCCGAAACAGATCAACGCCATGTCCGCGCTGGCGCTGGCACACATCGGCGACGCCGTTTTTGAGCTGCTGGTGCGCAGCCGCCTGTGCATCCGCGGCGGCAGCACGAACGGAAAGCTGCACCACGACACTGTCGCGCAGGTCTGTGCGGGCGCACAGGCCGCGCTGGCCGACCGGATGCTCCCGGCGCTGACCGGGGAGGAGGCCGCCTACTACCGCCGCGGCCGCAACGCCCATCCCCATGGAATTCCCAAAAACGCCACGCCCGCTCAGTACGCCAAGGCGACCGGCGTGGAGGCGCTCTTCGGCGCGCTGTTCCTGCTCGGCCGGATGCAGCGCGCAAACGAGCTGTTTGCCGCATTTATGGAGGTACCCGATGCCCTTTGATGCCATTTTTCTCAGCGCCGTCCGGCAGGAGCTTCTGCCGCTCACCGGCAGCCGGGTCGATAAGATCCAGCAGCCCTCGCGCGACACCGTCCTGCTGCATCTGCGCGGCAGAGACGGCGGCGGCAGGCTGCTGCTTTCGGCCAATGTCAACCGCCCGCGCATCCATCTGACGCAGGCTTCCTTTGAAAATCCGGCGCAGCCGCCCATGTTCTGTATGCTGCTGCGCAAGCATCTGACCGGCGGCCGTCTGGCGGAGATCACCCAGCCGCCCGCAGAGCGCAGCGTGTCCCTTGTTTTTGACTGCACCGACGAGATGGGCGTTCCCTGCAGCAAGAAGCTGATCCTGGAGCTGATGGGCCGCAATTCCAATCTGATCCTGACCGGCGCGGACGGACGCATTCTCGACTGCCTGCGGCGCGTGGATTTTGAGATGTCCGAGCTGCGGCAGGTTCTGCCCGGCCTGTTCTATCACGATCCGCCCCGGCAGGATAAGCGCATCCCCGCCGAAACGGACGCCGCGGAGATCGCCCGCCTGCTGGACGCGGCCGAACCCGGCCGCCGTCTGGACAAGTGGCTACTGGACACCTTTGCCGGCATCTCGCCGCTGATCGCACGGGAGCTGAGCTTCCGCTTCACGGGTGAAACGGACACGCCGCTGGGCGGTCTGGATTTTTCCTCGCTTGCGGCCTTCCTTGCGCGGGAGTTTTCCCTGCCGGAGGGGTTTGTGCCGGTTCTGCTGCAAAAGGACGGCGAACCGAAGGAGTTTTCCTACCGGGAGATCCTGCAATACGGCGATTATCTGGAGGAAACGCGCTGCGCTTCCTTCTCCGAGCTGCTCGACCGCTTCTACACGCAAACCGACCGCAGCGAACGGATGCGCCAGAAATCGCAGACGCTGCGCAAAACCGTCACGACGCTGCACGAGCGCGTCCTGCGCAAGCTGGAACACCAGCGACAGGAGCGCGAGGCCACGCTTGACCGCGAACAGCTCCGGCGCATGGGCGACATCGTCACGGCAAATCTGCACGCCATCTCGCGCGGGCAGACGCTGCTGCGCGCGGAGAACTTTTACGAGGCCGACGCACCCATTATTGAAATCCCGCTCAAGCCCGACCTGTCCCCCCAGCAGAACGCGGCGAAATTTTACAAGGAATACGCCAAGGCAAAAACCGCCGAAAAGGTGCTCGCGCAGCAGCTATTGCAGGGCGAGCAGGAGGCGGAGTATCTGGCGACGGTGCTGGACGAGCTTTCCCGCGCGGAGAGCGAAAGCGACCTTGCCGAGATCCGGCAGGAGCTGGAAGCCGGCGGCTACGTCCGTCCCGCCGACCGCCGCAAGCAGCCGAAGCTGCCCGCCTCCAGACCGATGGAGTTCACCTCCTCCGACGGCTACCGGATCCTTGTCGGCCGGAACAACCGGCAGAACGATCAGCTTTCCATGAAAACCGCGCGCAAGGACGACCTCTGGCTGCACATCCAGAAATTTCATGGAACGCACGTCATCATCTCCTGCGCGGGCGTGCGCCCGCCCGACCGGACGGTCACGGAAGCGGCGATGCTGGCCGCCTTCTACTCGCAGGCGAAAAACGGGCAGAATGTTCCCGTGGACGTCACGCAGGTGCGCAATCTGCGTAAGCCGAACGGCGCGAAGCCCGGTATGGTCGTCTATGACCACTACCAGACGGTGATCGTCACACCGGATGCCGCGCTGCCCGACACGCTGAGAACTAAATAACCGGCGCCGGGAATCCCCGGCGCCGGTTGATTTTTACGAATCATTCGATTCCCGTGACGGTGTAGTCCTCCGCTTCGACCGCTTCCTTCAGGCGCTCATCCGAAACAAGCGCGTTCAGCGTCACGATCGCGGTTTCCTTTTCGTGGCTGACCTCGGCAGAGTCGACCTCCGGCAGCGCTTCTAGCGCCTTGCGCACCGTCGCCTCGCAGTGGCCGCACATCATGCCCTTGATGTGGATCGTGCGCACTGTGCCCTGCGGCTTCGTTTTTGCCCGGCGGCGATGGTCATGCCGCGGGTCGCGCAGCTTGCAGAAGTTCAGCCGCAGCGCGTTGGACACCACACAGAAGCTCGACAGGCTCATGGCCGCCGCGCCGAACATGGGGTTGAGCGTCAGGCCCAGCGCCACGAAGCAGCCCGCTGCCAAGGGGATGCCGATCACATTGTAGATAAAGGCCCAGAACAGATTCTCGTGGATGTTGCGCAGGGTCGCACGGCTCAGGCGGATGGCCGCCGGAACGTCCATCAGGCTGCTTTTCATCAGCACAACGTCCGCCGCGTCAATGGCGACGTCCGCGCCCGCGCCGATGGCCACGCCGATGTCCGCGCGCGTCAGCGCCGGAGCGTCGTTGATGCCGTCGCCCACCATGGCGACGCGCCCCTGCTGCTTCAGGCGGCGGATGACCGCTTCCTTGCCGTCCGGCAGAACACCCGCGATCACCTCATCCACGCCCGCCTGCGCGCCGATGGCCTTGGCCGTGCGCTCATTGTCGCCCGTCAGCATGACGACGCGGATGCCCATGCCCTGCAATTCGAGCACCGCCTGCGCGCTGTCTGGCTTGATGGCGTCGGCCACGGCGATCATGCCGAGCAGCCGTCCGCCGCGGGCAAACAGGAGCGGCGTTTTCCCCTCGCCCGCCAGCGTTTGCGCACGCTGCCGGATCGCGGGCGAAACCTCAAGCTGACCGGAAAGATAGTTCAGGCTGCCGCCCGTCAGCGTTTCGCCATTCTGCGTGGCCGTCAGGCCATTACCGGGCAGGGCGGAAAAGTCCGTCACCTCCGCCGCCTTCATTCCCAATTCGCCGCACCGGGCGACGATCGCCTTGGCCAGCGGATGCTCGCTGCGCGCCTCCAGCGCCAGCGCCGCGGAAAGCAGCGCCGATTCCTCCACGCCCTCCGCCGGGACGACATCCGTCACACGCGGCTCGCCGCTCGTGATCGTGCCGGTCTTATCCAGCGCGACGATCTGCGTTTTCCCGGTTTCTTCCAGAGAAACCGCCGTTTTGAACAGAATTCCGTTCTTTGCGCCGAGGCCGTTGCCGACCATGATCGCCACCGGCGTGGCAAGTCCCAGCGCGCAGGGACAGGAAATGACCAGCACGGAAATGCCCCGCGCCAGCGCATAGCTGAAGGGCTTGCCGATCAGCAGCCACACGATCAGCGTCACGATGGAAATGGCAATGACCGTCGGGACGAACACGCCGGACACCCGGTCGGCGACCTTTGCGATGGGCGCCTTGGTCGCCGCCGCGTCGCTGACCATCTTGATGATCTGCGACAGCGTGGTATCCTCGCCCACGCGCGTCGCCTCGCAGCGCAGGAAGCCGGACTGGTTGACCGTCGCAGCGGAAACGCCGTCCCCCGGCCCCTTGTCCGCAGGGATGCTCTCGCCGGTCAGGGCCGCCTCATTGACCGCGCTGCTGCCCTCGAGCACGACGCCGTCCACCGGGATGTTTTCGCCAGGACGCACGACAAACACGTCGCCCTTGCGCACCTGCGAAATGGTGACCGTGACCTCCCGCCCGTCGCGCAGGAGGCGCGCCGTCTTGGGCGCGAGCTTCATGAGGCTCTTGAGGGCGTTGGTTGTCTTGCCCTTGGAGCGCGCCTCGAGCATTTTGCCGACGGTGATGAGCGTCAGGATCATGGCTGCGGATTCAAAATAGAACTCGTCCATATAGGTCATCACGCCGGCCATGTCGCCGTCCACCTGCGCCCGCGTCATGGCAAACAGCGCATACACGCTCCACACAAAAGAGGCCATGGAGCCGAGCGCGACAAGCGTGTCCATATTGGGCGAGCGCCGCCAGAGGCTCTTGAAGCCGCTGATAAAGAATTTCTGATTGATCACCATGACGATGCCCGCAAGCAGCAGCTGCACCAGACCCATGGCGACGTGGTTGCCGTCAAACCACTTCGGCAGCGGCCAATTCCACATCATATGCCCCATGGAAAAGTACATCAGCACCAGCAGGAAGCCCACGGAGGCGATCAGCCGCTTTTTCAGCTTCGGCGTTTCGTGGTCGGCCAGCGCGTCCTCTGCGGCGCTCGGGGGCTGCGCTTCCGTGCCCTTGCGCGATGCGCCGTAGCCCGCGTCCTGCACCGCGCGGATGATCGCCTCCGGCGAGGCCGTTCCCTCCACGCCCATCGAATTGGTCAGCAGGCTCACCGAGCAGGACGTGACGCCCGGCACCTTGGAAACCGCCTTTTCCACACGGGCGCTGCACGCCGCGCAGCTCATGCCCGTTACATTATATTGTTCCATATCGCATCTCCTATTTCATCAGCTTCTGTACCGTGGCGATGAGCTCATCGACGACCTCATCCTTGCCCTCGTGCAGGTCGCGCACCACGCACCCACGGATATGATTCCCCAGCAGCTCGCGATTAAATGCATTGATCGCGGAGCTGGCAGCCGCCGACTGCTGCAAAATGTCGTTGCAGTAGGCGTCGTTTTCCAGCATCGCCTCAATGCCGCGGATCTGGCCCTCGATGCGGCGCAGACGGTTGATGAGCGCCTTTTTCTGTGCCGCGGGGCGGTCGGTCTTGCGGCAGCACGGACAGTCCTGCTTCATGTGTCACCATCTCCTGTTTTCATCTGTCTGCATTATATACTCCCCCGGGGTATTTGTCAATAGAAAACATACAAAAATAATATGTTTATTTTCGCGTTTGCCGCCCGTATCCCCTGCGCATACTACAGAAAGCAGCGTCTTCTGCAAGTTTCCACCAGAATCATGACATGAAACGCGCAAAAGATGGGGAGAACTACTAATTGCCTTTTGAAATCGAACCGAATATAATGGAAACAATTATTTTTCACACAGGAGGTCGAGTCCAATGAACTCTCTGAAAGAGCGGATCCGCCGCGAGGGACGTATTCTGCCGGGACACATCGTCAAAGTGGACGGTTTTCTGAACCACAGGGTCGATGTCGCCTTTATGGAGGAGCTGGCGGACGAGTTCGCCAGGATTTTCCCGGTCAAGGATGTCACGCTGGTTTTGACGGCAGAAGCAAGCGGTATCGCGCTGGCTACAATTTGCGCCCAAAAGTTCGGTGTTCCCCTGCTTTTTGCGAAAAAGGCAAAGAGCGACAACATCGAGGGCGGATTGTACCAGAGCGATATTTTTTCTTATACCTACAATAAAAAGGTCACGCTTCTGGTCGCCAAGGACTGGATTCATTCCTCCGACCGCGTACTGATCATCGACGATTTCATGGCGCGCGGCGAGGCCATGCGCGGCCTGTGCGAGATCGTCGAGCACGCGGGCGCCACGCTGGTCGGCATCGGCGTCGCGGTGGAAAAGGGCTTTCAGGGCGGCGGCGACGCGTTGCGCGCGGCCGGATACCCCCTGCATTCTCTGGCGGTCATCGACAGCGCCGAGAACGGCAAGATCGTCTTCCGCGGAGGCGACGACTGATGGAAAAGGTACTGGTGCTCGACTTTGGCGGGCAGTATAACCTGCTCGTCGCGCGCCGCGTGCGCGAATGCGGCGTCTACTGCGAAATTCGTCCCTACCGCACCTCTCTGGAGGAAATTCGCGCCTTCGCGCCCGACGGCATCATCTTCACCGGCGGCCCCGCCGCGGTCTTTGAGGAGGGCGCACCGACGCTGGACCCGGAGATTTTCCGGTTGGGCGTGCCGGTGCTCGGCATCTGCTATGGAATGCAGCTGATGATGCATCTGCTGGGCGGAAGCTGCCGCCGCGCCGAGGCCAGAGAGTACGGCAAGACCGAACTGACGCACATCGACGACAGCCCGCTTTTTGAGGGCGTGGACAAGACCGCCGTCTACTGGATGAGCCACGGCGTGGAGGTCGAGCGGCTGGCCGAGGGCTTCCGCGTCTGCGCCAGCTCCGAAAACTGCCGCCACGCGGCTGTGGAGAACGTCGCGCGGCGGCTGTACGGCGTGCAGTTCCACCCGGAGGTGCTGCACACGGTCTTCGGCAAAAAGATCATGGAGAACTTCCTCTACCATATCTGCGGCCTGCACGTTTCTTGGACGATGGCCTCCTATGTGGACACGGCCGTCGAGGAATGCCGGCAGAAGATCGGCAAAGGCCGCGTCCTGCTCGCCCTGTCCGGCGGCGTGGACAGCTCGGTTGCCGCGGCGCTTTTACAGCGCGCGGTGGGCGATCAGCTCACCTGCATTTTCGTCGACCACGGCCTGCTGCGCAAGGACGAGGGCGATCAGGTCGAGCAGGTCATGAAGCATCAGTTCCATGTAGACGTGCGCCGCGTCAACGCTGGCGAGCGCTTTCTTTCCAAGCTGACCGGCGTGACCGAGCCGGAGCGCAAGCGCAAGATCATCGGCGAGGAGTTCATCCGCGTCTTTGAGGCCGAGGCAAAGAAGATCGGCGCCGTCGATTTCCTCGCGCAGGGCACGATCTACCCCGATGTCGTCGAATCCGGCATGGGCGGCGAATCGACCGTGATCAAGAGCCACCACAATGTCGGCGGCCTGCCCGACTGCGTGGACTTCAAGGAGATCGTCGAGCCCCTGCGCCGCCTGTTCAAGGATGAGGTGCGCCAGCTCGGTCTGGAGCTGGGCCTGCCCGAAACGCTTGTGTGGCGTCAGCCCTTCCCCGGCCCCGGCCTTGCCATCCGTGTAATCGGCGAGATCACGCAGGAAAAGCTCTCTATTCTGCGCGAGGCCGACGCGATCTTCCGCGAGGAAATGCGCCTCGCCGGGCTTGACCGGACGACAAGCCAGTATTTCGCCGTTCTGACCGACCTGCGCAGTGTGGGCGTGATGGGCGACGAGCGCACGTATGACTACACGCTGGCGCTGCGCGCGGTGCAGTCGCAGGACTTCATGACAGCGCAGTGGTCGCGCCTGCCCTACGACCTGCTGGAAAAGGTCTCCGGCCGCATTGTCAATGAGGTGCCGCATATCAACCGCATCTGCTATGATATCACCTCTAAGCCCCCCGCCACAGTGGAGTGGGAATAAAAAGCCAAAAGCGGTATGAGTGTATGCTCGTACCGCTTTTGTTTGCTTGACAATTCTAGGTAGTGTCAAGGTTTATGCGCAAATTTGATTCTGGTATCTGGCAGAAATCTATTACAGGGGGGCTTCGGCGCCCCCTTGGTTACGTTTGGACGGCCGGGGCGCAAAGGGTCAAGGGCGGCAGCCGCTTGTCTTGCCCTTGACGCTTCGCGAGCCGACTGCCACTCACCCGACCAGCAGCTCCTGCTCGGTGACCTCGAGATGCTTCATGTTCATGTATTTCTTGCTGCCCCACTGGGTGCCCGCCACGTGGCGAAGCCTCGCGCAGACCAGCATCAGGGCAGAGTTGCCATTGGGGAATGTCCCCACCACACGGGTGCGCCGGCGGATCTCACGGTTCAGCCGCTCGATCACGTTGTTGGTACGGATGCGCGTCCAGTGCTCGCTGGGAAAATCGCAGTAGGTCAGCGTTTCCTCGATGCCGTCCTCGACCTTCTTGGCGGCCTCCTTCAGCTTCATGGCGCGCAGC